>Ga0082335_1002578_pt1 | contig 33393 bp, 20 predicted proteins | sample Subgrocontami58m_FD_72375 | JGI IMG/M metagenome (GOLD analysis project Ga0082335, IMG submission 72375) | Subsurface groundwater microbial communities from S. Glens Falls, New York, USA - GMW37 contaminated, 5.8 m (SPADES assembly) (version 2) ... | reverse complement strand
CACATCCTTCGCCTTGTCACCGAAGATGGCCTGGAGAATGCGCTCCTCAGGGGTGAGCTCGGTCTCGCCTTTCGGCGTGATCTTCCCCACCAGGATATCCCCCTCGTGCACCGTGGCTCCGATCCGGACGATGCCGTCCGCATCGAGATCCTTGAGCTTGCCCTCGCCGACATTCGGGATGTCCCGGGTGACCGTCTCGGACCCGAGCTTTGTGTCGCGGACATCCGTGATGTAGGACTCGATGTGGATGGAATCGTAGAGTCCCTGCTCCACGATGCGGTCGGAGATAATGATGGCGTCCTCGAAGTTGTACCCGCCCCACGGCATGTACGCGACGAGGAGGTTCTGCCCGAGGGCGAGCTCTCCGCCGTCGACCGCCGACCCGTCCGCGAGCACGTCGCCGGCTTTCACCTTCTGTCCCGCCTCGATGCGCGGGCGCATGTGGAGACATGTCCCCTGGTTGCTGCGCGTGAAATTGTCGAGCTGGTGCGTGACGCGTTTGCCGGAGTGGTACAGCACTGTCATCTCCCGCGCATCCACCGCCAGGATTTCCCCGTCTTCCTGCGAGAGGAGCACATGCCCCGAGGCGCGCGCAGCCACGCTCTCCATGCCCGTTCCGATGAGCGGCGCAGCAGGCCGGACGAGAGGCACCGCCTGCCGCTGCATGTTCGTGCCCATGGAAGCGCGCGTGTTGTCGTCATGCTCGAGGAAGGGGATGAGCGAGGTGGATACGGAGAGGATCTGCTTGGGAGAAATATCCGCATGTGTCACGTCGCGGACGTGCGCCAGCACGGGCTCGCCGTGCTTGCGTGCGTGGACACGCGTCTGCACGAACTCATTCTTCTCCGTCAGCTGGCTGTTGGCCTCCGCGACCGTGAGGTGACGCTCGCGATCCGCGTCGATGTACTGCTCCCTCGGAATCACGTACGCACGCACGGGAACTCCCGTCAGCCCCTGGTGTTTGAGGAACGACACCACTTTCGCCGCGAGCTGCTTCGTCTCGATCTTGTCGCCCTCCTTCACGATCACCTTGTGTCCGTCGCGCAGCGTGGTGTCGATGGTGCGCCCGACGAGCGCATCCGGATCCATCTTCACCGTGTGGCGGACTTCGTAGTACGGTGTCTCGAGGAAACCGTACTCGTTCACTTTCGCATAGGAGGCCAGATGCACGACGAGACCGATGTTCGGGCCTTCCGGCGTGGCGATCGGACAGATGCGGCCGTAGTGGCTGGGGTGCACGTCGCGGACGTCGAAGCTCGCCCGCTCGCGCGAGAGCCCGCCCGGACCCATCGCGGAAAGACGCCGCTTGTGGGCGAGTTCCGAGAGGGGATTCGTCTGGTCCATGAACTGCGAGAGCTGCGAGCTCGCGTAGAACTCGCGCAGCGCCGCCGTAATCGGACGGCAGTTGATGAGCTGTGTCGGCGTCACGGTCTCCAGATCCATCACGGTCATGCGGTCTTTCATGATCCGCTCCGTGCGCATGAGCCCCACCCGGTACTTGTTCTGCACGAGCTCCCCGACGGAGCGGACGCGCCGGTTGCTGAGGTGGTCGATGTCGTCCGGGGCCCCCTCGCCGTTGTTGAGGCGGATGAGCTCCCGGAGGATCTCCACGAAGTCCGGCACCTGGAAGACGCGGTGCGACTCGTCGTTGGGCGTCGTGAGGTTGAACCGGCGATTGAGCTTGTAGCGGGCGATGTTGCCCATGTCGTACTTCTTGAAGTCGAAGAACAGCGCATCGATGAGTTGTTTCGCGTTCTCCGCGGTCGCCAGATCCCCCGGACGGATCTTCCGGTAGATGCTCTGGTAGGCCTCGTCGACGGATTTCACCGGGTCTTTCTCGAGGGTCGCGAGGACAAAGTCCCGATCCGCCTTCACCACGCCCGCGAAGAGATCCATGATCGCCGCGTCCGTCGGGCAGCCGAACACGCGGAGCAGCTGTGTAATCGGGATTTTCCGCTTGCGGTCGATCTTGCAGGTGATGATGCCGCGACGATCGGTCTCGATCTCCATCCACACGCCGCGCTTCGGGATGATCTTCGCCGCATGGTGCCTGGGGTAGTCCGGCATGGTGGAGAAGAAGACGCCCGGAGAACGGACGAGCTGGCTCACCACCACGCGCTCGATGCCGCCGACCACGAACGTCCCACTGTCCGTCATGAGCGGGATGGACCCCAGGAAGACATCCTGTTCCTTGATTTCGCCCGTTTCCTTGTTGATGAGCTGCACATGTGCTTTCATGGCCGCTTCGTAGCTCAGGTTCCTGCGCTTGCAGGTCTGCGGATCGTACTTCGGAGGATCGAAGGTGTGTCCCAGGAAATTGAGCTCCATCTTCTTCGCGGAGAAATCGGTGATGGGACTGATCTCCTTGAGAAGCTCGGCGAGCCCTTCGGTGAGGAACCAGCGGTAACTCTGCAGTTGCACATCGATCAGCGATCGCATCATCTCGAAGGACTCGTCCTTCGTGAGGAACACGCGGCCGACGATGGTCATCTTCGGACGCAGATCCGGCTCCACGTCGCGCAGGACGGCCGGGACGCGCTCGGAGGCCACAAGCGAGAACTCCGAGAGATGCGCCAGGATGGCTTTGTCGACATCGTAGACATATTCCTGCCTGCGCACGGGGATGCGCCTGCCGCCCGGCCGCCTGCCTTCGGCCACGAGCATCTTGCTCGCGATTTTCGTCTTCGCGGACTTCTGGGGTGCTTTCGCTCTCACTTTCGTAACGGGCTTCGGTACCGGCTTCTTCTTCGTTTCGTGGTCTTTCTTCTGGATCCTGGCTTTCTTTTTGGCGGTAACCATACGGAGTAGTGAGTAGTGAGTAGTGGTGCGACGTAACAAAAAAACAGTGCTCGCAACCGCCTTCGCCCCTCGACAAGCTCGGGGCTTCGGACGGTCAGGCAGCACTCAAAACACAAGTGGAAGCCGCTGTGACGGAGTAAGCTTACTATTCTGGAATCGAATGTCAATTTGACAATTTTGGTCCCCCGAGGAAAGGCAAGAAGGCAAAAGGGCAAGAAGGCAAAAGGTTTTTCCTTATTCCACCTTTTGCCCTTTTGCCTTTTTTCCTTTTTGCCCTAATTTTTGGCTTCCATTAACCGTCTCCCAACTTCCCCCCAGTTCACCACATTCCAGAACGCCTTCAGATAATCCGCCCTGCGATTCTGATAGTTCAGGTAGTACGCGTGTTCCCAGACGTCCACAGTCAGGATAGGCGTCTTGCCATCGGTGATCGGATTGTCCTGATTCGGAGTCGAAACAATTTCAAGCTTGCCGCCATCCGTGACCAGCCATGCCCAGCCGGAACCGAAGCGGCTGAGGCCCGACTTCTCGAACTCCTCCTGGAATTTTTCGATGCTCCCGAATGTCTGCTTCAGGGCTTTCTCCAGGGCTCCATCCGGTTTCTGCCCTCTTGCCGGCGCAAGGGTCTGCCAGAAGAAGGAGTGATTCACGTGTCCTCCTCCGTGGTTTAAGACGGCGGTGCGGATGTCCTCCGGCACCATCTTAAGATCCGCGATCAGCTCCTCCGGAGATTTCTCGAAGAGTTCCGGATGCTTCTCGAGCGCGGCATTGAAATTGTGGACGTACGCCTGGTGATGTTTGGCGTGATGAACCTCCATGGTCCGCGCATCAATGTGCGGCTCCAGCGCATCGTAGGCATAGGGGAGAGAGGGGAGTGCGTGCATCGGAATGTAGAATGTAAAATGTAAAATGTACAATGAATGAGCGGACCTTCCGAATTCCATTGTACATTGTCCATTGTACATTTTACATTCCTGTGAGCATTCAACTGCTAACGGCCGATAACGATCTCTCTTGTTACGAGGCGTGGGTCCGTGCGCACCCGCAGGGCTCACTCTGGCAATCGCTCGTTCGCAAGAGATATGCAGAGGCATGCGGGAAGGAGGTAAGAGTGTATGTGACAAGCGATAAGCGACCCGTCCGAACGGACATTCGTCCGGGCGGGCAAGCGACAAGCGACCAGCCCGACAGCGGTCTGGCGGGTAAGCTGCAAGCATCGGCGCTTGTGGTCATTGACCGGACAACCGGAGGGTTCTCGACGTGGGAGATTGCGAGGGGACCGCTGTGGGCGAGCTTCAAGCTACAAGCGTTGAGCTACAAGACGGTTTCAGCTCTGCTTGAACGTATTGTTTCGGACGCAAAAAGAGAGGGCGCTCTCGCCTTGTATCTATCGTCAATTCTTCCGCTTGAGGCTTGCAGCTTGAGGCTTGAGGCTTCTCCCCGCCACATCCACGCCCAGGCCACCCGCTTCATCGACCTTTCGCAGCCGGAGGAGGCGATTCTCGCTCAAATGCATCCGAAAGGCCGATACAATATTTCGATCGCTCAAAGGCATGGCGTGACCGTATCGGAGGGCTCGATTCAGGATATTGATGCTTTCTATGACCTTCTCAGAGACACCGGCTCGCGCGACGGATTCAAAATCCATCAGAAATCGCATTACACGCGTTTTCTCGACTGTATCGAGGGTAGCTTTCTCCTGATGGCCGAACACGCTCAAAAGCCCATTGCCGGCCTTATCGGGGTTCGATGGCAAACAACAGGCATTTATTATTACGGGGCATCATCATACGCTGACCGTCAACTCATGGCGCCGTATCTCCTCCAGTGGGAGGCGATGAGGAAATGTAAAGCGATGGGGTGCACGAAGTATGATTTGCTGGGAGTAGAACAATCTGAAGGCAAAAGGGCAAGAAGGCAAGAAGGCAAGAAGGCAAAAGGTTTTTCCTTATTCCACCTTTTGCCCTTTTTCCCTTTTGCCCTTTTGCCCTCCTGGTCAGGCATCAGTGAATTCAAACGGAAGTTTGGCGGCACGGTGATCACGTACCCGCCGGAACGGATGATCGTGCTAAGGCCGCTCGCGTATAAAGCACTGGAGTTGAAACGAAGTTTGTTTGGATGAAGTCAGTCCTCACATCCCCCCGCCCGAACGATCCGAATCGTTCGGATCGGGCGGGCAACCCTTCTCCATTGCGATGGAGAAGGGAGTTGTTTTTGTTTGTTTTTTTAAAAAACTTAGAAAAACAAAAAAATACACACAAACAATTCCCCTCTCCACCTCAGTGGAGAGGGGTTAGGGGTGAGGTCGGAGGGGAATGGAGAAGGGTCGGGGATGAGGTCACATACCAAAAAACCCCCGAGAATGGCTCGGGGGTTTTTGAGTTGATATCGGAATGGCCGATGATCAGACGTTCAGTTCATTAGCCGTTGTAGCTTGTGCCGTTGACGCTGGTCTCGCCGTACTCAAGCCAGCGGAAGCGCGTGATCGTGGAGCTGTTCTCCTTGTCCAGCCAGTCGAGGTGACTCCCCGCACTGGCGAAGGTGGCACCCTGTGCATCGTTGAAGCCCTGGAGCGACACCTGGAGAGTCGAGGTCGAGCTGTTGCTGATCTTGGCGTTCGTCACGCTTGCCTCGAGGACGAAGGTGGCATCGCTGCCCGGGTCGATCTCGGTGTTGACCGAGGAACGAGTCGGAAGCGCACCACAAGTGACCACGAGCGCACCGGAGGATCCAATGCCGGAAACTGCAGTGGCGGCGGAGGTGCAGGTGGCTTTCGTCGTCGAATCACCTTTGTTGTAAAGCTTGAAGGTGGACGTGGCAAGAGCGGTGTTGGCAGCCGTACCAAGCTCGACGTTCGTGGCGTTCACGTTGAAGATCACGCCGGAGAGCGTCCACTTATTAACTCCGTTCTTCAGGTTGTTCGCGGCGGCGGTGGAGAACTTGAACTGTCCGATCGGGCGCTGCGTGCCGGTCGGGATTGCCGTGCCGTTGGCGTTCGGGTCGGCGTTCGTGATGGACGTGACCTTGGAGAGCACGACCTGGTTGACGTTCGAGCGGACGTGCGCGTTCGCAGCAGCAGAGCTTACGCCGACGAAGACTTCACCCTCCGGGGTAGAGTCGGCGTCATTAATGCCAAGCGTGTTGCTGCTGAGTAGTCCGCGTGCGCGGACGGAACCGGTCGTGGTGCTCGGCGTGATGTCGAGGCGGTACGCCACGACGTTAGCGGTCGTCGCACCATCCGTGTCCGTGCGCGTTCTCGGGCGGATCAGGACGTTCGTGTTGGAGCCCTTCGTGACAACGAATTCCTGGTTCTTCATCTTGGCGCACATCGAGTTGCTGGCCACGGTGTCGCTGCCGCAACCGGCGACGGTCGCAACGGCAAACGGTGTGGTCGCACCGACTTTGTAGAGCTCGAGGCGATCAACGTCCGACGCATGCGTGGAAGCGTTGGCGCCGGAAGCCGTGAAGACGAGGTCTGTCACGTCAATGTCCTCGTACTCCGAGTGGAACTGCAGGCGGAGGATCTCATCGGCAAGCGTGCCGCCGAGGAGCTGGCGCGAGCGGACCGGCGTCGAAGACTTCGTGACGTAGAGGTCACCCTGTCCCCGCAGCGTGTAGCGCGTCGCGAACTGCGTCAGCACCTGGATGTCGGCCGTAGAGCCGCCGGCAGTGAAGCTGCCGTTGCTGGCAACCACCGTGCCATCCGGGCTCTTGGCCTGGATGCCGGAGAGCGAGCTGCCATCCGAGACCTGCTCGGCCTGGATGAAGGTCGCACCCGTGTCGAAGCGGATCGACAGGACGGGGTTCGTGCCGGTGAGCGAGGCGGAGACGTCTCCGTGAACCTCGAACACGATGGACTTCTGCTTCGGGATGACGTAGCCGCCACCCGTGATCTTGTCGAAGGTGATCTGGCTGCTCTGCGAGGAGACGCCCTTCTGGAGGATGGTATCAACGACTCCGTCGTCGTTCGTGTCCACCCAGAGCGCGTAGTTGCTCGCGTTGTAGAGACTGGAATCGGACGCGGCCTCGAGGATCATATCCGTAAGGAGGACGTCCGCGGCCTCGGAAGCGCGACCCTCGAAGCGGAAGAGCGCGATGTTCTTGGCGTTCGAGACCGACGTGTCGGTGGTCGCCGTGGCCTTGCCCGTGACAGTGAGGCCTGCGGTCTTGATCTCCTGGTAGTTCCCGGTGACCGTTCCGCCCGGCCGGTAGTCGCCGACGCGGTCATTCGTCGAGATGCCCTTGATCTTCATCTGGTAGCTTCCGGTCGTGGTCGTGAAGAAGCCGCCAAGCGAGCATTTCGTCGAGTTGGAGACGAGGTTGTTGCCCGTATCGAGCTTGTGCGTCGCCTCGCCGCAGATGTGGATGCGGAATTTGTCGCCATTGGCCGGAGCGGCGAGCGAGTTGATGCCGCTGTTGTCAATGAAGTTCACGCGGAATTCGTACTTCTCCTTGCCCTTCACGATGAAGTCATCGAAGCGATAGACCTGGTAGGCGCCCGTGCCCGTGCCGAGGGTGCCCTGCGTGGCGGAGTCAGACGAACCCGTGAGACGGACAGCGGAGATGGTGCGACCCGTCGTGGTGTTCCGAATCTCGACGCTCTCGAGCACTTCGTTGATCGCGTTGGCAGCCGTCGGGGTGTTGCGACCCTGCGTGAAGGCGGCACCCGTGGAGGTCGTGCCCTGGATGAGAATGTAGAGGTCCTCGATGTCCACATCCTCGCCGCCGGTCTCGAACCAGACGTTCGCGAGGACGGCGTTCTTGTCCTTGCGCGTGAACTGCTGGGTCACCGGGCCGTCAATGCTGATCGTGAACTGGCCTGCGTCAATCGTGACGGAGGACGGCAGGGAGGTCGTCTCGGTCGGCAGCTGGACGTTGGAACCGTAGAGCTGGCCGTTGACGCCGTACCCGTAGAGCGAGCCGACCGCGAAGAGGTCGCCCGTCTCATCGAAGTGAATCTTGATGTTCTTCGCAGCGCCGCCCTTGACGTCTCCGACGACGCTCATCGTGATCCTGTCACCCTCCAGAATCGTGAAGGGAGGATCGAACACGAGCGTCGCGTAGTCGCCGACGGTAGAAGCAACGGTCTTCGTGAGCACCGTTCCGTCGGAGCGCTTCATGGCGATGTTGATGATATCCCCGTCACTGGCCGTTCCATCGTTCTGGATGGTCATCGAGTAGACGGTCTGATCCTCAACGGAGTTGATCGCGAGCTCCCACTTTCCGATCGTGGCGGCCTTGTCGCCGACCTTGATGTTGCTCGGCGTGACCGTGCGGTAGGCAATCGACACGGAACCCGCCGACACCGCGGCGACCTTGAAGGACTTGCCCTTGAGCGGGAAGTTGCCCTTCACGGCTTTCGCGTTGGTGACGAAGTCCGTCGGCAGCTCGACCGTGAGCGCGTGCTCACCGGCCGTCGTGGCGCTGGTGGTGAGGTCGCCTGCGATCTGCAGGGTGACCGTCTTGCCGGCGGCAATGGCGAGCGGCTTGGTGAAGCGGAGCGTCGAAGTGGAGCTCTGCGCGTCAATCGTGCGCTTGCGGGTCACGCGGGCGCCGTCAACGATGGCGTACACGCCGGAGAAGTCTACGCTCTCACCGAAGCCCTCATGGAGGATGGTGAGGTTCTCGAGCGTCACATCATCGCCGGTGGCGGTGACATCAACGCTGGTGAACACCACGCCCTGGGCACCGGCCGGAATCGTGTCACCGACAGGGTTCCTGGCGGACAACGTGGCCTCCAGCGTCCCATCCCCCAGCACGAGCGTTGTGTAGCCCGCGAAGGTCTTGGAATCGTTGAACTTCGTGCCGTCCGTCGTGAGCATGTCGACGACCGTGAGCGTGTAGGTTTTACTGGCCTCCATGGCGGAAGCCAGGGTGATTTCCACCGTGTCCCTGCTGGTCAGTTTGACAGAGGCCACGGGGATCTCCGGCGAACCGGTGACCGTGTAGCGGCTCTTGTCCTTCGCAGCGGTCTCATCCACCGCGACGTTGAAGGTGACCTCAACGACTGTGGCGGACGTCGCTACGACGTCTTTCACCTTCGGGGTGGAGACGGCGGTTGCGCCGCAGTCCTTCCCGTAGATGAGGCCCTGGTCCACACGATTCAACATGACGACCATTTCGGCGCGGTTCATGTTGTCATTCGGGCGGACGCGGCCCGTGGAATCGTCGCCCTGGAGGACGCAGTGGTCAGCAGCGGTCTGAATGTCCGCCGTGTACCACTTGCCCGCCGGGTTGTCGACGAACTGGGAAGCGGAGCCACTGGACTCGAGACCGAATGCGCGAACGATGATCGCCGCAGCTTCCGCGCGGTTGATGTTCGCGTTCGGGCGGGCGTAGCACGGGCGCTTGCCGAAGCAGCTCCCGTCACCACGAACCCAGCCCTCCTTGCCGGCCTCCTCGAAGTACTTGTAGTACCAGGCGCCGGTGGCTACGTCATCGAAACTCGGGACTGCCGGAGCAGAGCTGATGACGCCGCCGTTGAGCTCGACAACGAGCTTGATGAATTCCGCGCGGTTGGCGTTGTCCGTGCCGCGGAATTTCGTCTGGGTGGCATCGAGATAGCCGTTCTCAACGAACGTGTTGACGGCGCTCTCGTACCACACTCCCGCAGGAACGTCGGAGTAGGCAGCCAATACAGTCGCAACCTGCGACAGCATGATCGCTGCAGCCGACACACCTGCGAACACTTTCTTCATGCGAGAAATGTTCATATAGTAGAGGTGTAAAAGGAAAGAGATAAAAGAAGAAGCAATTGTTTGCCTTGCCAGTACGCACCCCGCATTCGCGGGGTGCAGCTGTCGTCGTATTATGGTGTCCTCCCACATTTGGGGAGGACGTCTCCTTAATCTTAAAGAGTGCATACGTCACGACAACGTTCAACGTACTTGTCTTTCAGTGAAACAGCACGACTTGTCCTCCCTCTTTATCGGAGGGAGAAACGCATGTGAATACCCCATACAGCGAGGGAAACCCCGCAGGGGGGAGCCGATACGTGAAGGAGCGTGCACGGACCAGTGTCTTGCGACCGCCACCTCGCCTTTTCTTCGGGCAGCGGTGGCCTGATCGGGGAGATCCTAGCGGCGAAACCTCTCTCGAGGCAAGGCCGTCTGACCTCTATTCATGCAAAGAGGGAAACGTACCTTTCCTCCTGTTGTTACAGGGGAAACCCTCCCCATTGTGCCGCTTTTGGATGCCGTTTCTTCTGTGTCCGGAGCCGAATATTTGCCCTGCATCCGCTCGCGAATCTCCGCTGCAAATACACGAATTCTGTTGATCTAAGATGTTGATCATGGTCTGCATATATATGCCTTTGTCAATCCGGACAGCGAAAAGGGACAGGTACATTGTCTTCTTGACAGAAACTTCGTCCTTTTTCAGTGTTTTTTGGCTTATATAAGCCAAATTCTTTTGAACCATTGTTTCTGTCAATCTGCAAGTACTTTCCTTGTAACTGCGCACTGACTCTGTAGCCTACCGTCCTCACTCCGCCCCGCTGCGCGGGGCACCTCTCTCCATTGCGATGGAGAGAGGGAATCTCAGGATAAGAACAACAGAAGTCACCCTTCTCCACCGCGGTGGAGAAGGGATGGGGGATGAGGACGGTACTGAAATGCGACGCAACGTCAGTGCGCAGTTACCTTTCTTTTTCCCTGTGACAATTTTTGAAGTTTTATGCTTTCCTCACCTGCTGCCCTCTTGGAGTATCGCGCACCACAAAACCCCGTTTCCCGATCTCTTTCCTGAGACGGTCAGACTCGCTGAAGTCTTTCTTCACACGCGCGGCTTCCCGTTGCTCCAGGAGTGAATGAATTTCCGGCGGGACTGCAAGCTCTTCACTCTCAAAACAACCGAATGTCTGCCTGATATCCCCGATGAACGCGAGTATTTCCCGCATGTCTTCACGGTAGAAAGCTCTCTTGCCGGTCTTTGCGCTGTAATAGATGTTCATCAGCTCAAAAACCTCCGAAAGTGCAGCTGGAGTATTGAGGTCGCTGTCCATCGCAGCGATGAACCGCTGATGTGCTTCAGTGATTTTAGGATTGCTCTCGCCCTCCGGATGTGGAACGACTTGTCCACTTTCCTTTACAACTTCCTCCATCCATTCCAGTATCCTGAAACGCGCCTTTTTTGCTTCGGCGATGCCCTTCCAGGTGAATTTGAGATTCGTACGGTAGTGGACCGAGAGGAGATAGAACCGGAGGTCGAGAGGAGAGTAGCCGCGTGAAATAATGTTTGGAATTGTCAACACATTGCCAAGACTCTTTGACATTTTGTCGCTCTGTAAATCGATTCTGCGCTTATGGATCCAGAAACGGACGAAGGGGCTGCGTCCTGAGGCTCCCTCGCTCTGTGCGATCTCGCACTCGTGATGGGGGAAAATGTTGTCCTCCCCGCCCGTGTGAATGTCGATCTGCGGGCCGAGGAGCGATTTGCTCATCGCCGAGCACTCGATATGCCAGCCGGGGAACCCCTCCCCCCACAGGGACGACCATCGGAGGATGTGGTCGGCGTTCGCACCGACGCACTTTTTCCAGAGCGCGAAGTCCGCCGGGTGCCGCTTATGCTCATTAACCGCGATGCGCGCGCCCATGTTGAGCTTTTCGAGTGTGTTGCCGGAAAGCTCTCCATAAGCGGGGAATGTCATTACGGAGAAATAGACACCGTCATCCGTCTCGTAGGCGTTGCCCTTCTCCACCAGCGTTCCAATCAGTTCGATCATCTGCGGGACGTACTCCGTCGCACGCGGCCTCGCCGCGGGCTCCAGGAGATTGAGTGCGCGTTCATCCTCCAGATATTGCTCCGTGTACTTCCGGGCAATCTCAAGCGGATCAACCTTTTCCACCCGCGCCTCTCTCTCCACCTTGTCCTCCCCGTCATCGCGGTCGGCGACGAGATGGCCGACATCGGTGATGTTCTTCACGTGTTTCACCGTGAGTGAGTGGCCGACTTCCAACCAGCGACGGAGGAGGTCCGCCATGAGAAAACTGCTGTAGTTTCCGATGTGCGGCCGCCCGTAGACGGTAGGCCCGCAGGTATACATTGTGACGATGCCCTGCCTGAGAGGATAAAACTCCTCTTCATGTTTGGTGAAGGTGTTGTAGAGACGAAGGGACATGCAAACTGAATTATGAATTAAGAATCAGGAATCAAGAATGATTGTAACACCTCTTTCGATTATTCTTCCCCCGCCTCAACCCCTAACCCCTTCTCCCGCTAAAGCAGGGAGAAGGGGGATATTTTTGTTTTGTTTTACAAACTGTGTACATCCACCCTTTTTACTTCTTGAGCAGAGCTCCCCTCTCCCCAGCATCAGCGCCGGGAGAGGGGCCGGGGGTGAGGAGGAGAGTGAGGCGCGCTCACACGACCTCTATCTCCTTGCACAGATATACCGACTGGATTGCATTCAGAATCTCGATGCCGTCCTTCTTCGGTTTCTGGAAGGCTTTGCGGCCGGAGATCAAGCCCATGCCGCCCGCACGCTTGTTGATGACCGCCGTGGCAACAGCGGAGGCAAGGTCATTCTTGCCGGATTCGCCGCCGGAATTGATGAGGCCGATCCTCCCCATGTAATCGTTGGCCACCTGATAGCGGCAGAGGTCGATGGGGTGATCCGAGCAGAGCTCGGTGTACATCCGCTCATCGAACTTGCCGTAGGACTTGCCACCGGCCGGGTTCAGGGCCTTGTATCCGCCATTCAGCGTGGGAAGCTTCTGCTTGATGATATCCGCCTCGATCGTGACACCGAGGTGGTTGGCCTGGCCAGTTAAGTCGGCGGCAGTGTGGTAGTCTAAGCCCTCGACTTTGAAGGCGCTGCTCCTGAGGTAACACCAAAGAACCGTGAACATCCCGAGCTTGTGGGCTTCAGCGAACGCTTTGGCCACCTCCACGATCTGGCGGCTGCTCTCCGCCGATCCGAAGTAAATGGTGGCGCCGACGGCTACAGCACCCAGTTCTTTGGCCTGCTCCGGCGATCCGAACATGATCTGATCATACTTGTTCGGGAACGAGAGAATCTCGTTGTGATTGATCTTCACGATGAACGGGATCTTGTCCGCGTACTTCTTCGCGACCATTCCCAGAACGCCGAAGGACGATGCGACCGCGTTGCAGCCGCCGTCAATGGCGAGTCCCACGATGTTCTCCGGATCGAAGTAATCCGGGTTCCTGGCGAATGATGCGCCTCCACTGTGTTCGATGCCCTGATCAACCGGCAGAATCGACAGGTACCCCGTCCCCGCGAGATTGCCCGTATTGAATATCCGCTCCATATTCTTCTGCACCTCCCTGCTCCGATCCGACTGCCCGAAGATATCCTTCACAAACGTGGGACACGGGATATGCAGCCGCTCTCTCGGGATTTTCGGGTTGGAGAAATTGAGGAGGTGATCGACCTGATCACCGAGGAGTTTTTGGATTTCGGTGAACGAGAGCATGGGGGATGGGGGAACTTGATTAAATTATAACAGAAACAAATATGATACCTTGTGCTTTCAGGCCGGACATTCCTGTCCGGCCCAAGCCGAGCATTCTTGCTCGGCTTGAAAGCTACCATATTTCAGGTCGGGCATAATGCCCGACCTGTGCCAGGCAGGAATGCCTGGCCTGCGATGCCGCGCCCGCCTGAATGACGAAGTCGGGCAGGTCGCAGACATCACAAACCACTGCCATCCGCTCCCGATGTTCATGCCATGACATCGATGACCTCAATGTCATTCGTGAGGGCTCCGCATCCTGAAACAGCCATCGCAGCTTCTTGTACTTGCTGCTTTGTAGAGAAGGATCTACATCTGCCCTGCAGCGTCACTTGATCCCCATTTACCAGCACACGAAGATCGAATACCGCAGCTGCTCCAATCCTTTTAATCGCTTGCGTTATCGAGACAGCAAGCCCCGCTTCCACTGCATTTGGTACATCCGTGCCTTCTAGTGTCTGTGTGAGATCTAACGAAGTCGACATGAAAATACTCTCCTACGTAATTTCTGTACTGTCAAGGAAACGGGAGGTGGGCAGTGTGGGTGCCAGGCAGGAATGCCTGGCCTGTTTATGTCTTCTTCCGCATCACGAACCACTGCTGAACGATGCCAAAGACCGTCGAAATGCCCCAGTAAAGGGAGACGGCCGCCGGAAACTTGATGGCGAAGAATCCGATCATCAGCGGCAGGACGTAGAGCATGATCGTCTGCTGGTCGAGCTCCGGGAATTTGAATCTGCGGCCGGTTGGTCTCACGACGATCTCATCTTTCTTCTTCGGTTTCTTCATCATCATGCGCATCTGGATGAACTGCAGAATGACGAGGAGGGGAGGGAAGACATAGACACTGGGCATGAGGAGATCGAACCCCAGGAAGAAGGACCCGACTGTCTGCGGACGTGCCAGGTACACGGGGTAGAGGAGGTGGCGCGATGTCTCGATGCTCACGCCGCTCCTGATCACGAAGAAGAGGCCGATGAGGATGGGGAACTGGAGGAGGGTGGGGAGGCAGGACTGCAGCGGATTGATCTTCATCTCCTTCCAGAGTTTCATGGTTTCCTCCTGCACGCGCTTGGGGTCCCCGGGGTACTTCTTCTTGAGCTCCTCCATCTTCGGCTGGATCTCCTGGAGCTTCTTCTGCCCCTCGAGCGCGTGCTGGCTCGGAAGGAGGAGCAGAAGCTTCACGAGGATGGTGAGGATGATGATGGCGATCCCAAGGTTGTATCCCGGAACGTAGGACGCGATGAAGACGAGCGCGTTGAGGAGCGGCCGCGTGACGAACGTGCGGAAGACTTTGGTGAAGAACCCCGGCTCGACGAGCGTGAACCTCGTCGTGATGCGGTTTTCCGTGTTCCCTTTCACGAAGCCTTCCGGGAGACCCAGGCTCGCCTCATACGTTCCCGCGCGCTCGAAGAGCGTGTATTTCCAGCCCGCCAGATCCTTGCGTTCGGTGCTGCTGGCCTTCACGACCCGTAGCTCCACGCACGGCAACACCGACTGGTTCGCCATGAGATCGTTCTTCGCCTCCGTGCCATCCGCCTTCGTTTCGATGTAGGCGATATCCACGGGCGGCTGCGGGCACCGCTTCGGGAGCGGGAGATCCCTGTCGGTATCGTTCTTGATGATGATCACGGGATCATTGCCCGTGCGCACCTTCGTCGCCTCCATCTGCAGGACGACCTGTGGTGTTCCCTGCGGCGCTGCGCCGAACTGCTTCGGGAAGAAGTACTTGAGGAGCGCGTTCGTGAGGAAGAAGAGGACCAGGAAGGTCGCGATGAACTCGAGGGTACTGACCTTCGACTTCTGCGGGGGGAGAGTCACGCGTTAGAGGGAGGAGAGAAAACGATCAATGTCCGCGATCAGCTCGCGGAAGTCAGCGGACAGGCTAGAGGAACGGGGAAGGAGGAGCAACTGGTAAGACGAGGAAAGGCAAAAAGGCAAGAAGGCAAAAAGGCAGGAGGCATTTTCTTCTCCAATTTTTGCCCTTTTGCCTTCTTGCCTTTTTGCCTTATTTTCGTCAATAGATGCCACTGTAATTCTCAGGGCTTCCCGGCAGCGGCGGCGCATGCGATTCCTTTTCACGGCGGATTTATGGAGCTTCGCGGACGTGAGCAGGCCGACATACAGCCCCGCCGACGCTTCCGGGCCGGTGTTGCGCGGCTGGCCGCGCAACCAGCGGATCTGCATGTGCTTCCCTTTCCAGAGGAATCCTTTCGTCTTCACCCGCTCACAGACTTTGCGGCCGGAGAGGCGGAGGAGATGCATGAATAATGGAGAACGAAGAAATGTACAATGTAAAATGTACAATGTACAATGGGTTTTGGTTATACAGATCGAAGAATAAGGGGAAGTAAGCCCTATCATTTTACATTTTACATTGTACATTTTACATTCCGCCGTATGTCCACTCTCTCGAAAGCCCAGGTCGAACACATCGCCAAACTGGCACGGCTGACCCTCACGCCTGCGGAAGCGGAGAAGATGTCGAAGGAGCTCTCGTCCATCCTTCAGTACGTGGAAATGCTCAAGGAAGTCCCAACGGACGATGTGCCGCCGACGGCACAGGTAACGGGGCTTACGAACACGCTGAGAGATGACAAGGTGAAACCGAGCGAGGCTGCAGCCGACGCTCTCCTCGGCTGCTCACCGCTCCCAATCGTGGAACATCAGATACAGGTGCCGCACGCACACGGATAACTAGTTTGGTGGTTTACTGGTTTACATGGTTTACTAGTTTGATAATTTTTAAACCAGTAAACTAGTAAACCAGTAAACCTTTAAACTGATGTTGTCTTCCCTCACCATCACCCAGGCTCATCAAAAACTAAAGAAAAGGGAGGTTTCTTCGGTTGAATTGACGAGAGCCTGCATCGAGCGCATCGAGAACGTGGACAAGAACCTCAATGCCGTGGTTTACCGGAATTTTGATCGAGCCCTGGAGGAAGCCAAAAAGACCGACTCGAAAGGCGTATTCGGCCACCCGCTCACCGGCATCCCCTACCTTGCCAAAGACGTTTACTGTGAAGCGGGCGTTCCGACAACGGCATGTTCGAATATGCTCCGTGAAAAAACGTATGTTCCGCCGTTCGACTCAACCACGACGAAGCGGCTCAAGGCAAAAGGCGCCATCAGCATCGGGAAGACGAACACTGATGAATTCACCATGGGATGTTCAACTGAAACTTCCTGTTATGGGGTCACGAAATGCCCTTGGGATCTTTCCCGGGTGGCCGGCGGTTCTTCTGGCGGTTCTGCGGCTGCCGTTGCAGCAGATGAATGTATGTTCGCCCTCGGCACGGATACCGGCGGATCAATCCGCCAGCCAGCAAGTTTCTGCGGTTGTGTCGGTCTCAAAGTCACGTACGGCCGCACGAGCCGCTACGGCGTGATGAGCATGGCCAGTTCGCTCGATACCATCGGCACGCTGGTGAAATCCGTCGAGGATGCGGCGCTCGTGCTGGAAACGATTGCCGGGAAAGACCCCATGGACTCGACGACATCCGATCGTCCGGTTCTAGGGTGCTTCCAGTCACTCAAGGATGGAATAAAAGGGCTTAAAATAGGGCTCCCAAAGGAATATTTCGCCAAAGGGATCGATCCAGAAGTGGAACAAGCTGTGCGCTCTGCGGCTGAAACAATGCGAAGACTCGGCGCTGAAATCCTCGACGTAACTCTGCCCCGGACGAAATACGCGATCGCGACGTACTACGTCCTGTGTCCGTGCGAGGTCAGCTCAAACATGGCCCGCTACGACGGTATCAGGTACGGACATACTGCCGCCAAACCCAAAGACCTCCTCGATTATTACCAGAGAGCACGAAGCACCGGATTCGGTGCAGAAGTGAAGCGACGGATCATGATCGGCACCTTCGCCCTGTCCGCCGGTTACTACGATGCGTACTACCTCAAAGCGCAAAAAGTTAGAACGCTTATCAAGAATGAATTCGAAGACGCATTCAAACAAGTGGATATCATCCTTTCCCCAGTCGCTCCCACCCCGGCTTTCAAGGTTGGCGCCCACACCGACGATCCGCTCGCCATGTACCTCGAAGACGTCTTCACCGTCCCCATCAACCTCGCCGGCATCCCCGGGCTCTCACTGCCCTGCGGCTTCTCGAAAGACCATCTGCCCATCGGAATGCAGCTCCTCGGCCCGCAGTGGGGCGAAGAGACGATCCTCCGGGCTGGTTATGCGTATGAGCAAGCCACGGATTGGCATACGAAAAAGCCGGTGCTCTAGCTTACAGCGGAATCCCCATTAGGGGGCATTCTGCGTGCAGACGCTTGGTTCGCCGGTACAAGTCCAGCCGGTTTCAACCGCGCAGAAGACGGAACACCCGTCTCCGGCCGTGAGATTGCCGTCATCACACTGCTCATTGCCGGCTAAAAACCCATCGCCGCAACTATTGAGGGTCGTCGCGCGGCAGCAGCAGTATTTCTCGCTCACGCCGACTGCAAAACTGCAGGTAGCACTCCCCCATGTGTCGCCGTTTCGGTAGTACGCCCCTCCGCCGGCCGGAACCAGACCGGCGGGGCAGCCGCTCTCCACGCAGGCGCCCCGCTGGGACGCGCCAGCCTGCATGGCGCACAGATCTGTGCAGGAGCGCGGCGGATTGATACGTGTATCCTGCGTCCAGCGGAAGGTCGTGGAGACTTCGCTCTGGCAGCTTGCGGCGCAGCCGTCTCCGTCGCGCGTAAGGCAGAGGTTCTCTTTCCCAAACGGTATCCTGCCTACACAGGAGTCAACGGCGTTGCACGCGGTCCCGTCGCTGCACTGTTTTCCGTCGTCACATTCTTCAGTTCCGGCTCTGATGCCGTCACCGCAAGTGGTGGTACAGGTACCGGGGCTGGTTCCGGTACACGTCCAGCCGGATTCGGTCTCACAGGATAGCGAGCAGCCGTCTTCCGGAGTGGTGTTGCTGTCGTCGCAGGTTTCGCCGGTTTCAATGGCTCCATTGCCACAGACGGACGATTGCCGGATGGTGATGGTTACCGGCTGCGGATCGTTGAGGATGACGAGGTAGAGGGAGTTGCGTTCGAGCAGCACGCCGCTCGCGCTGCTTGTCGCTTCCATGGTGATGCCGCGCCGCGCCTCGAAGAGCGCAACGCCGTTGCCATGCGCAGAATCCTCATCCCGGGCTTTCTGCGAGGCGAAGAACCGCCCCGGGAAACGAACCCGGAAACCGGGATCATTGCGGTTCTGTTTCTCGGTCGCCGCATCAGCCGTGATGTACTTGTACCCGAAGTAGCTGACCGAGTGGCTCCCGCTCCCCGTAGCCGTGAATAACTGATCAAGCGGTACACTCGCGATCGCCGGATCATCGGGGACGGAGACCGAGTAGATCTTCCCCTGCTGGAGAGTCTCGCTGTCCGTTCCCTGCGGAAAGGTGACACGGACCACGTCCGTAGTCTGCCTGCGACCGATGGTCGTGAGCTGGCCGCGGAGATCGCCGCTGCCCTGCTCCTCCATGAATGGAATGGGGATGTCGTTCTCAGGGCGATCTTGCCGCCCGATGAACAGCACGAGGGCTCCGATCGAGAGGACGACGGAAAGGAAGAGGACAAGCCGGTACGGGCCGGTGAAGTGCATGGTCATGCTCTGGTGCAAACGCTAGGGTTGTTTGCCGTGCACGTCCAGTCACTTTGAACGAAGCTACTCCCGGCTGATCTAGGAATTGTTCCAAAGGAATCATGGATACAAAAAATCAGCCGCCGCTGTAGCGGGTTGACTTTACTGGAACCGGGATATCATCAATCCAGGAAAACGCGGCAACCCGTCCGATATTGTTCCCGCTGCCGTCCCAATCGGCATCCATGTCGTACCATGAGATATGGCTGTCAGCGATCCCGAAACCTCCGTTGACCATCTGATCGAAAGAACCCAGGTTGTCGAGCGACACCTGCACCGACGACGGTTGTGCCGGATCGATCTTCAGACTCGTGATCGTACCCTTCAGACTATAGGTGACAGTGGAATCGGACGTAATCCGCGGCCATGAGTAATAGCTCTGATTTTCCAGATTCAAGCAGGTCACATAGAAAGTTCCCGTAGATTCATCCGAAGCGCTGCACGGGCGGGTGTTCGAGGGATCGGAGGTGTCATACATGACAAAGCCGGTTCCGCTCAATCGCATGTTCGGCGCTTCCACCAAGAAAATGATTCCCGAGAAGACGACGGCATTCAGTCCGGCTTTGGTATTGGTATTCGGCGCCGCATGGAACGTAAACCGACCGAGCTCCGCTTCGCCTGCCTGATCCGCCGGAACCGGAGTGTCGTCAGGATCCGAACTTCCGTTTCCGATCGACTGGATCCTGGCCATGGAAACGATGTTGGCCGACCCGACCGCGCCGACGAGGTCAACGATGCCAGTCGTCGGATCACCCATGCCGGTCACGATTCTGTAGGTGATCCCGGAATTGACGCCCTTCGCCCGGACCATGCCCTCATGATTGGCATTCGTTTCTCTGCGTTCATAGATGACCGGCCGCACGAAATTGCCCGCAACAGAATATTGGACTTCGTCGGAATTCATTCTGGGACGGATCAGTAATTGTCTTGGCTGCCCGGGGGTGACGATGAACTGCCCGCTGGAAATCAGCGCACAGTACGTCCCTTCGGTCCCATCGCTCGGGACAGTGTCGTTTCCGCAACCAGCCTGAGTCGCGACCGCCACCGGCTGATCGACCCCCGGCACTGCTTCCGGCAACCAGAGCTCCAAACTGCCGACCGCATAGGTCGCCCCCAGCTGATTGACGGATACCTGCACGCCGGTTCCCTCCACCGGCTCGCCTTCGGCCGAAAAGACCAGACTGAGAATCGGCTCGTTGAGTGCGCCGCCGAGCAGCATCCTCGACGGATACGTCTGTACATTCACATGGAGCGATCCGGCCGACGGATTTTGCGTACAGACACTCGGGGCTCCTGTGCAATTCCAGCCGGATTCTACAGCGCAGATATCCGAGCAGCCGTCACCCGAAGCGGCGTTGCTGTCATCGCAGGTCTCGCCGGTTTCAATGGCTCCGTTGCCACAGACGGAGCTCGCAGGCGCCTGACGCACGGTAATCGTAACGGACTGCGCTTCGTTCACGACGATCAGATAGAGGGCGTTGCCTTCGAGCATCACGCCACCGGTGTCGGTAGAGTGCATAGTGATCCCCGTCCGTTGTTCGAACGCTGCGATTGTGCCGCTGCTGATACCCGTCCTCGCTTTCGCCGACGCAAAGAACTGGCCGGGGAAACGAACCAAAAAAGAAGGATCGTCACGATTCTGTTTCTCGACTGCAGCGTCGGCGCTGAGGTACTTGTAGCCAAAGTAGTCCACTGTACCGCCCCCGCTCAATGCCATGGCCTGATCGAGCGGAATGTTTGGCACATCCGGATCATCCGGAACAGACACGAGGTATATCCTGTCCTGCTGCAATGTTTCCGCATCCGTGCCTGCAGGGAAGGTGACACGGATAACGTCCGTAGTTTGCCTGCGACCGATGGTGGTGAGCTGACCTCGGAGATCGATGGCACCTCCTTCCATGAACGGAATGGGGATGTCATTTCCAGAACGATTCTGGCGACCGACAAAGAGCACAAATGCCCCTGCCGAGAAGACAATGGCGAGGAAGAGGATGAGCCGATGCGGGCGAGTGAAAGGTATGATCATTGTCTGGTACAGACGCTGGGATTGTTCGTCGTGCACGTCCAGCCACTTTCTATTCGGCAGTCCGCCGAGCAACCATCGCCGTTCCTTGGCTGACACAGTCCGTCACCTTGGCCGGCACATTCGGAATCGGCGGTGCAGACGGTCAGATCGGAACACTTCTTGCCGTCATCACATTGTTCTGTGTTGGCAGTCAGCCCGTCACCGCAAAGTGTATGACATATGCTCCTACCGAGATTGGTGCTCTGGCTTGAAGCTGCCGACGAGGCGACGGAAGAAGTGGAGGAGAACCTGGCAGAGGATGAGGAGAGGGCAGATGTTTCCGAGTAGGCACCTTTGGCGTCCCAGCCCACTGCCACGAATTTATCTGCGCCGTAGGTGACAGCACTGATTGGACGATCACTGAACTTCATATCGCCGATCACCGTCCACGTGATCCCGTCGGTGGAATAGGCGCCCTTGCCGGCCATACCCACTGCCACGAATTTGCCGTTGCCGTACGCGACAGAGGTGAGGGAACCCCCATTAAATGTAATATTGCCGATCGTCATCCCTGTCCACGTGATGCCGTCGGTGGAATAGGCGCCCTTGGCCTCCTGCGAACTCACTCCTTGCAGCCAGCCCACTGCCACGAATTTGCCGTTGCCGTACGCGACAGAGGTGATGGCACTATCTCCAAATTTCATATCGCCGATCGCCGTCCATGTGATGCCGTCGGTGGAATAGGCGCCCTTGCCAAAGTCACCTGCCGCCACGAACTTGCCGCCTCCGTAGGTGACAGCATTGATCGTTGAATCACTGAACTTCATATCGTCGATCGCCGTCCACGTGATGCCGTCGGTGGAATAGGCGCCCTTGCCGCTGTAATGATAGATGTCTCCTGTGTTGACACCTGCCATCACGAACTTGCCGGCGCCGTAGGTGACGGAGTTGATGGCGTCCCGTCCCTCGACGAACGTCGTGTTCTCAATCACCGTCCACGTGATGCCGTCGGTAGAGAAGGCGCCTTTGCCGTAGTTATTTACCGCTATGAACTTGTCGGCACCGAAAGCGACGGCAGTGATTTCTAAACCATTGAACTTCATATCGCCGATCGCCGTCCACGTGATCCCGTCGGTAGAGAAGGTGCCTTTGCCGTGGTTACTTACCGCCACGAACTTGCCGGCGCCGTAGGCGATAGAAGTGATAGTATCAAGACCTGTATCGAATTTCATATCGCTGACTGCAGTCCAGGTCATCGTTGCCGGTTCAGATGTATTTTGGCGTGTGCAGACACTGGGGTCGCCGGTGCAGGTCCAGCCGGATTCGACCGTGCAATTTGCCGAGCAGCCGTCGCCGTCAATCAGACCGCCATCATCGCAATACTCCCATGTATCCACCTTGTTATTGCCGCAGGACGTGAGGTTGAGGGTGCAATTATCGAGGCACCATGGCCGTGGGGGAAGAACAGGGGTAACGGACGGGGTATTCAGCGTCCCTGCATCGCACAGTTCCCCGGAATCGAGAGCGCCGTTGCCACAGAGGGCGTGCGCAGTATTGTTGGAAAGGACGGGGTCAGAGAGTTGCGTGACGATCCATTCCTCCGCTCCCACACCCCCGAAGTTGCCAATTTCCATCGTGAAATCGATGGCGGGAGGCTGGGGATTCGTTACATCCAGTTGAGTATCCAGACTCACCGTGAAGGTCTTCGACCACCCCGGGGAGAAAGGCCCGTTGAACCAGCATCGTAAGGGGATAATAAGCTCGTTCGTCGCCGCATCCTTCTCGCACTCGGGGGCATCGACGACGGCGTTCAGAAGACTGGGGACGGGAAGCGGCCCGCTCCTGACTTCCAGGAATTTGAGCGTCTCCGGCCCGTTGTTGCGGAGGGTGACAGAGTACTGCCAATGACGGGGTACCAGATTCAGCGATGTGATATTTCCGTCCCAGACTTGCGGGCCCGTAATCGTCACTTCCGAGTCAGCTTCCCTGCGGCAGTATGAGGAACAACCGTCACCATTGATCTGGTTACCATCGTCGCAATCCTCCGCCGGATCAAGCGAGCCGTCGCCGCAGATTCCGCTGGCCTCCGCCGTCAGAGTATGTCCGGCAAAAACTGTTTTAAGAGTGTCAGCAATACGGTTGGAGTTTGCTGGTTTTGCCGGGGCAGCGTTTGCCTGCGCGCTGGGTGTTTCTTCCTGGCAATACCACCCGTGTTCGACTTGGCAGGAACTGTCGCAACCGTCACCAGCGGTGGTGTTGCCGTCATCACATTGTTCGAGTGGCAGCATCTGAACCGAATCCCCACAAACCGGCAAAGGCCGGATGGTGAAAGCCACTTCCCGGGTCGGCTCGTTTTCCACGATCACATAAAGCGAATTCCGCTCAAGCTGCACGCCGCCGGAAGTTCCGGTTTCCATAAACGTCACTCCGGTCCGGGCGACGAAGGCGGCCAATGTCCCGCCATTGGCTATGTCTTCATCCCAAGCCGTTTGCGAGGCGAAAAACTTTCCCGGAAACCGGCTCAAGAAATCCGCATCATCCCGATGGGCTTTTTCGTCCGCGGCATCCACCGAGGTGTATTTGTAGCCGAAATAATTCACGACAGGGTTGCCGTGACCGATGACGCGGACCACCTGGGCCAGCGGGACCGAGGGGACTAAAGGATCGTCCGGAATACTGACCAGGTAAATTCTGCTACTGACAAGCGTCTCCGTCGTTGTCCCCTGTGGGAACTCTACGCGCTCGACCACGATGGATCTCTTGCGACCGATGGGCGTTACCCGTCCGCGAAGATCGACACTTCCTTCCTGAAGGAAGGGGATGGGGATATCGCTCTTCTTTTCATACTGAATAACCCACACCACCGCACCGACCGCGACGACGATGCAGAGGAGAGAGCCGATGCGTAGCAGGCTCTTGCTCATGAGAGCATTAGAACTCCGGAATCGGCGTGGTCAGGTGGCAGGTACTGTCGCAATCGTTTCCGGGCGTACCGTTCTGATCTCCGTTGTCGCACTCTTCTCCAGTGTCGAGTACTCCATTGCCGCAGACGGGCTGTGTGCAGACAGAGGGCGCACCCGTGCATGTCCAGCCGGACTCGGTCTGGCAGGTTGCAGAACAACCATCGGCGGGAGTCGTATTGCTATCGTCACAGGTTTCGCCGGTTTCAATGGCCCCGTTGCCGCAGACGGGATTCTGAGTGCACACACTCGGAGTCCCCGTGCAGGTCCAGCCGGACTCGGTCTGACAGGTTGCCGAGCAGCCGTCGACGGGGGTCGTGTTGCTGTCGTCGCAGGTTTCGCCGGTTTCAATGGCTCCGTTGCCACAGACAGGGTTCTGGGTGCACACACTCGGAGTTCCCGTGCAGTTCCAGCCGGACTCGGTCTGGCAGGTTGCCGAGCAGCCGTCGACGGGGGTCGTGTTGCTGTCGTCGCAGGTTTCGCCGGTTTCGGTCTGGCCGTTGCCGCAGACGGGCTGCGTGCAAACAGAGGGCGCACCCGTGCATGTCCAGCCGGATTCCACAGCACAGACACCGGAGCAACCGTCGCCCGGAGTGGTGTTGCTGTCGTCACAGGTCTCGCCGGTTTCAGTCTGGCCGTTGCCGCAGAGCGGGAACGTCCAGAGGATGCCGGGATTCGTGGTGACAATGATCTGGCAGCGTGGCGTCGTGGTGCAGGTACCGTCGGTCTTTATGCCGACGAGCGGGAACGAACCCGCTGTACGCCTCGCAACCACGTAGGAAGCATCCGTCGTACTCAGTGCAATGCGGAGCGCGGTGCCGATGGATACTTGTGGCACATCCGCACGCACTTCGAAGAGCATGGTCCGCCCGGTGCCGATCACGGCGCCCGTCCATGCCGCTGTTCCCTCGAACGTGACGGTATTCCCTGCGGGGCTGACCGGCTGACCGATGGGAAAATCCACGATGCCGTCCCCGTTTCCGTCCTGCCAGAGCCGGTAATTCGTAACGGTTGTAAGTGATCCCGTTGAAGCCAAAAAGACCATTTTCTGGAGGAGGATCGGCTCGTCCGCCGCTGAGGCATCGAACTTGAGGAGGGTGATGTTCGGCTCGCCGCGCACCGCCGTGTGCGTGTCAGTGATCGAGCGGACATTCACCGCCAGTTTGGCGCCGGTATTGGTGCTTCCCGATCCGCCGAAGGGAATGGGGAAGCCGAAAGTGCAGTCGTTGTGGCAGCCGTCCGTATCATCGGTGTTGCCGTCATCACACTGTTCGGCGCCTTCGATATTGCCGTTCCCGCAGCCCTGCGCAATGAGCGGCGTGATCACCGCGCCGTTCGTCTCGTTGACGACGATGACGTAGAGTGCGCCGAGCGGGTCCACCCGGACGCCGTCCGGGGCATTGCTCGTCGGACGGAAACGGATGCCGTTCGCGGTCTCGAAGTTCGCCAGTGCGTTCTCGTGCTGCACATCGATTTGCCGGGCTTTCGCCGACGCGAAGAATTGCCACGGGAACCGGTCGGCGAAGCGTACGGCGCTGATATCCCGCCGTTCCAGAGTGGCGGCGGCATCGGAGTACCGGTACCCATAGTAGTCAACATTGGGATCGCCCGTTCCCACGGTCTTCATCACCAGATCGAACGCCCCCTCCTGAAACCCGCTGCCATTGGGAATGTGTACGAGGTAGATGCGGTCGGGGAGGAGCGTTTCGTTCCGTTCGGCATTGCGAAATGTGACATCGTACACATTGATGCCGTTCCGCCGTCCCACGTAGGTCACCGCCCCCTGAAACTCGCCCGTGCGGGAGAGGAAGGGGATCGGAATGTCTTTGTACACGTACGGAGCCGGGCGTCGGAAGACGAAGAGGAATGCGATGATGATTACGAGAACACCTGCCGACACGGCAAGCGTCTTCCCCCTGGTCCACGGAACGAGCTGCAGGAGCATCATAGTTGTGTTAGGAAAGTGCTGTGTGATTTGCAAGCAGCTTCCGGCTGCGGTACTGCGCGAAGACAAACGTGCAGACGCCTGCAAGAATGATCGCCGTCACGGCAAGCACGCTCTCGGGGCCGGTCGATGAAACCCGCGGCGCACCGCTGCGGAGGACGTTCCCGTTCGCATCCACCACGGTTCCGTCTCCTCCAATGACAATCGTCGGCCCGCCGCTCTTCTTCTCCTCGATACGATTCATGCGCTTCTCGTACTGGACATCATTGTTGAAGAGTCCGAGGGACTGCGTCTCGGGCACGTACCTGTCCTGCGGTTCCGCATCCACCGGTCTCAGAACGCTCTGCGCCGATGCGCGCTGCTCGGCAGTGCGCTGTTGCTGCTGCTCCACCACCGTGCTGCTTTCGCGCGGAGTGGGGGGCGCAGGCTGAAGAGTTGAGCTGGCTCCGCCGAAGACCTGATCCGGCGAGAGGTAGGCAAGCGCCGAAGCAGGCGCAAGCATCGAGACAAGACCCGCGAGACCCAGCGTAATGGAAGTGAGTGTTTTCTCCATGATGATGGTGGGATGTGTTTTCATGAGTATTGTACGCTATTTTTGCTATTATTGCAATGACGACTCAGTGCCTGGACGGAATATTCGGGATCGGGAACTCCGGCGCCGGAGTGCCCGGGATATAGTCCGACTTGTTGGAGAGCTTCCGCCACTTGTACTCCCAGTCGGGAATGCCGAACGTTTCCGGATTCGTCGGGTCCGTCTCATCTTTGTCCACCTTGCAGTTCTGGTTCATGTCCTCCCCGTACACGGGAATCGTGAGTTCCATCTTGCAGATGAGCCCGTCCGCCCCTGATGCCGTCCTGCACACTTTCTTCCTCGCTTCCGGACAACCGCCGGCAAGGCCGTTCCCGTCGCACAGGCCGTCACGGTCCGAATCGGGGTTCAAGGCACTGGTTTCACCTTTGTCCATTTCCCCATTCTGGTTCCCATCCTCGCATCCATCCGTGAGTCCGTCGTGTTCCGTATCGGGATCGAGGGGATTCGTCTTCGTGACGAAGACTTCTCTCCCGTCCGGAATACCGTCGCGATCCGTGTCCGGGTCGTTGGGATTCGTCCCGATCATGCGCTCGCGCATGTTGTTGAGGTCATCGTTGTCGCTGTCGATCGCGGCAGGGAGTATGGAGTCGCTCATCACGTAGCAGGTGTCGCCGCCATGGAAGATCTCTGCGACCGACGCATCCGCCTCCGGTGCCGCCTGCTTCGTACTGCGGAAAATCCCCAAAATGTCGTTGTCCGCCGGCGCCGGGCGGTTCCCCTGCGCCTCGCGCTCGCCGATGGAATAGAAGAACTGTCCGTCGTACAGATCCCTGCCGGTCTTTCCGTTTGCTTTGTTGGATGCTTCACGCCCGCTGTAGCAGTACCCCCAATAGCGCAACTTGTCCGTATCCTGCCCGCCGAAGAACGTGATCCGCGTGATTCTGGTGAGTCCTTCCGGCACCGAGAAGATCACGTGCGTGTCCGCCGGGAGGGAAAATCCGTCTACCGCGCGATCCGCCTCGAAGCGCATCGTCGGGATGATGCCGCTCTGCTGCGGCGGGACCAGACGACCGGTGAGTGATGGGCCTTTCGTCTGGCGGAAGATCGCCGCACCGGCAATGACCCCCGACACGATGAGGAGTGTCAGGGTCGCGTACTTGAACCCCGTGACAAGGTACGGGTGGGGACGCATCGGATTATTGTACCACGAGAACGAAGTTGGGGAAAGGCCTTAGGTAACCTAAAAAGCTTTTAGCTGTTAGCTGTTAGCTATAAGCTTTTGTTCCAAATGGCGAAGGACTACTACGCGATTCTCGGCATCCGGAAAACCGCAACGGAAGCGGACATCAAGCAGGCCTACCGCCGCCTGAGCCGCGAGCTGCATCCGGACAAGCACAAGGGCGACCCGTCCGATCCGGCATCGGTCCGGGCGGGCAAGGAAAAGGAGGCGAAGTTCAAGGAGGTGAACGAAGCATACGATGTCCTCTCCGACCAGAAGAAACGACAGGCGTACGATCAGTTCGGCACCGCCGACGCCGCCGGCTCCGGGGGCGGCTTCTCGGGATTCAGCGGATTCTCCGGCTTCGATCCCGGCGCGTTCGCCGGAGGCGATTTCGCGGATCTCTTCGAGTCTTTCTTCGGCGGAGGAGCCGGCCGGCGCCGCAGGGAAACCGATAACCGCGGGCACGCAGTGGAAGTCGAACTCACTATTTCCTTCGCCGATGCCGTCACAGGAACGGAACGCGAAGTCACCCTCCGGACACACGTGACCTGCGCGGACTGCGGCGGCAGCGGGGGCGAGGAGGGAAGCAAGCTCCGGACCTGCAGCGAGTGCGGCGGGACGGGCGCCGTCTCACGCACGAGCTCGTCGCTCTTCGGCATGATCCGGCAGAGCGTGCTCTGTCCCACGTGCCGCGGTTCCGGGAAGGTCCCGGAGTATCCCTGCAAGCGCTGCAACGGGGAAGGCCGCACCATGGAACGAAAAACACTGACTGTCCGCATCCCCAAGGGCATTGATGACGGCCAGACTCTCCGCATCACCGGCGAGGGCGAGGCAGGGAGACAGAGTGGCGCAAGCGGTGATCTCCTCGTGCACATCCGCGTGGAGCCGGACAGCCGATTCCTCCGCGAGGGCGACGATATCCGCTCGACCGTGAAGATCCCGATCACCGGCGCGGTGCTGGGCGGGCGTCTCTCCGTCCTCACCGTCCACGGAACGGCGGAAACGATGATCCCCGCCGGCACGCAACCCGGACAAATCCTCCGGCTCAAGGGGAAGGGGATGCCTGTCCTCAATACGAGCCGCTTCGGCGACCACTACGTGACGGTCGAGGTCGACATCCCGACCAAGCTCAGCCGTGAACAACGCAGGCTCTTCGAGGAGCTGCGGCGTGCAACATGATGTTCCGCGTTGCGCGGTGTACGTTGCACGTTGATGAACGCGTACCCCGGAACGCGTAACACGTAACGATCCCAAAGATCATACCACTTCGCGTTTTACGAACGTTCGGTAGGTTATTTTTCACTTGGGAAAACGCTACGCGGTACGGGAAGATCCTGCTACTAAGAGCCCAATCAATGGTGTTTTTATTGCAGCTTGATATCACACATCCAGATTCTCCAGCCCGTCGTCCATCGCCTGATCGATGACCGGGGAGAGCTCCTGACCCTCAGCGAGCTTGTCCTCCTCCTTGAGCCGGATCACCACCTGGCGATAGTCGCCCTCTCCCACACTCTCGGTCGCGAGATCGGCGAGCTCCGGCGTATTCGCCACATGCACGTGCACGATGCGTCGGAAGTACGGGCTCATGGGTGAGAGCGTGACCCTGGCCCCTGTGCGCCGGACGAAGTCCGCTTTCGCCTCCGCGATCTTCTTCACCTTCTCCTCCTGCATGAGGCGGTAGCCGTCCACGTCGAGCACGAGGAACGGCGCGCGCTCGAGATTTTTGGCGGTACGGAGCATCGACTTCAGAAGGTGTTGGACGGCATTCAAAGTTTCGCCGTGCCAGCCGATGAGCCTGCTCGGCTCCGGGCAGACGATGTCCACGCGCGTGACATCACCGTCCAAGCGGACCTTCACCTCCGCGAAGGGAATGGAGAGCGCCGTGAGGAGCCGACCGAGGGTCTCGATGATCAGTGCTTCCATGCCGGGGAAGGATAGCGGAACCACACGAGAAGGCAAAAGGGCAAGAGGGGAAAATGGCAAAAGGTAGCCAGAAAACCCCTCCTTTTTGCCCTTCTTTGCCTTTTTGCCCTTTTGCCCCTCCAAAAAGGCCCCCTTACGGAGGCCTCTCTTTGTTGATCATGACAGTCTCAACCTCTCAGCTTCGTTCGAGGTCACACGCGAACGGCGTCCTTGAGAGTTTTGCCGGCCTTGAAGGACGGAACTTTCATCGCCGGGATCTGGATCTTCTGGGTCGGATTCCTCGGGTTCACACCCGTGCGGGCCTGCCTCTTCGAAATTCGGAACGTGCCGAAGCCGGTTATGGTGACATTGTGGCCCTTCTTGAGCTCCTTCGTGACCGTGGAGATGAGTGCCTCGAGGGCGTCGGAGGCGGCGCGCTTGGTGATGCCTGCAGCATCCGCAATCGCAGCAATGAGGTCCTGCTTGGACATTGGGATTGGGGGAAAAAATAGAAAACAAGACCAGTCTACAAGGCAGATTGGCTAGTGCAAGCCAAAAATCTCTTGCAAATCTGTTTTGAATGTGATTCGGAAAATGAATTGGCTTATTTAAGCCAAAAAACGTGAACACATCCTGAGAACAATGCGGAAAAAACGGTGTACTTGATTAACATGTAACCATCGTTAGTCAAGGTATTTCGGGCACTTTGGGCTGCAAGCTGCAAGCGGACAGCTTCAAGCTGCTTGAAGCCTGAAGCTCGTCGCTTGAAGCTTCTATCCACACCCTTTGACAAACAAATTATTATCCACGACTCTATGCGCGATCCCCAATGTCCAAACATCTCGTCATTGTCGAAAGCCCCACCAAGGCCAAAACCATCAAGCGGTTCCTCGGGAAGGATTACGCCGTGGAGTCGAGCATGGGACACATCCGCGATCTGCCGACCAGTGAACTCGGCATCGACACGGAACACGATTTCAAACCGACCTACATCATCCCGAAGGAGAAGGTTACGGTAGTGAAGAACCTCAAAGCGGCGCTCAAGGAAGCCGGGGATCTCTGGATCGCAACCGACGAGGACCGCGAGGGAGAGGCGATCGGGTGGCACCTCCTCGCCGCACTGAACGTGAAGCACCCGGAGAAGGTGAAGCGCATCGTGTTCCACGAGATCACCGAGGAAGCGATCCGCGAAGCCATCGCGCATCCCCGGACCGTCAACATGAAGCTCGTGCACGCGCAGCAGGCGCGGCGCGTTCTGGACCGGCTCGTCGGCTATACGCTCTCCCCGTTCCTCTGGAAGAAGGTGTACCGCGGCCTCTCTGCCGGGCGCGTGCAGTCCGTCACCGTGCGGTTGATCGTGGATCGCGAGCGCGAGATCCAGGCGTTCAAAGCGCAGGAGTACTGGAGCATCACGGCAGCTCTCAAAAAGAACATGGGGGAAGAATTCACCGCCGAACTCAAGGAACGCGATGCGAAGCCGTTCGTCCCCTCCTCCGAGCGGGAAACGAACGACCTGCTCCGCGATATCCACAAACGTCCTTTCAGCGTGGAATCCGTCGAGACGAAGGAGATCAAGAAGACGCCGTCCCCGCCCTTCACGACTTCCACGCTCCAGCAGGAGGCTGCGAGGAAGCTCGGCTTCTCCGTGAAGCAGACGATGGTGGTGGCGCAGCAGCTCTACGAAGGCGTGCATTTGGGGAAAGGAGCCGGGATTCACGGCCTCATCACGTACATGCGCACGGACTCCGTCCACTTGAGCGACAAGGCGCTCTCGGATGCACGGATGGCCATCGAGAAGCTCTACGGCCGCGAGTACATACTCGCCTCTCCCCGCACGTACAAAACGAAGTCCAAGGGCGCGCAGGAGGCGCACGAAGCCATCCGTCCGACGGACCTGAGCCGCACGCCCGCTTCCCTCGCCGACATTCTCGATGACCAGCAGCTCAAGCTCTACACCCTCATCTGGAACCGCACCCTCGCCACCCAGATGGCCACCGCGGAGATCCGGCGCGTCGGAGCGAACATCGCAGTCGCCGGGGAAGCTCACCGATATACGTTCCGGGCCACGGGCCAGACGATCCTCTTCGACGGTTTCCTCCGCCTCTACTACGAAGACAAAGATGAGGACCAGCTGGAACGCGAACGCCTCGCCGGAGAGACGGAGGGCGAGAAACTCCTCCCGCCTTTGAGCGAAGGCGAGCCGCTTGCGTGCGATTCCCTGACCCCGCAGCAGCACTTCACGAAGCCGCCCCCGCGGTACACCGAAGCGAGCCTCGTGAAGAAGCTCGAGGAGGAGGGGATCGGCCGACCCAGCACCTACGCCCCGACGATCTCCACCATTCAGCAAAGAGGTTACATCAGGAAAGAAGGCAAACAACTGGCGCCGGAGGACGTCGCCCTCACGGTAACCGATCTCCTCGCTGCACATTTCAAGGACATCGTTGACTTGCAGTTCACAGCGAAGATGGAGCAGCGGCTCGACGATATCGCCGAGGGAACGGAAGAATGGGTGCCCTTCATGCGATCCTTCTACGAGCCGTTCTCGGCGCTCGTCGCGGAGAAGACGAAGGAAATCCGGAAACAGGACGTCCTGAAGGACCGCGAGCTCGGGAAGGATGACGTGAGCGGCCTGCCGATCGTCGTGCGCACCGGACGCTTCGGCGCGTACGTGCAGCTCGGACTCTGGGACAAGGAGAAGGGGAAGAAAGCGAAACCCAAGGCCGTCTCGCTCATGAGGGGCATGAAGCCCGATACCGTGACGCTGGAGGAAGCCAAGGCGCTCCTCTCGTTCCCGCGGACGCTCGGGAGGAACGATGCCGGCAGCCCCATCGAGCTCCATCTCGGCCGCTTCGGCCCGTACCTGAAAGCCGGTGAGCTCACCGCCTCGCTCCCGAAGGACGTCCATCCCTTCACCGTTGATCTTCCTGCGGCGCAGCAGCTCCTCTCGCAGCGCGAAGGACGCACGAACGGCCCGATCCTCTCGCTCGGCACCGACCCGATCTCGAAGGGGGAAATCACCGTGAAGGACGGCCGCTACGGCCCCTACGTGACCGACGGGAAAACGAACGTATCGCTGCCGAAAAAAATCGAGCCCTCTGCACTCACGCGGGACGAGGCAATCGAGCTTTTGAAGAAGAAACGTGAAGCCGGACCAAGCAAGTGGAAAGGAAGGTGGAAGAAGAGGACTTAGGACTTAGGGATTTGGGACTTAGGGATTTGGGCTATCGCTTGAAAGCCTTTTCATTGTTGAGATGAGACCGTTGAGAAGTTTGTGAACTTTCGTGCAGCGACTTAAAAGCGCCTCGCGCGTCTCACTATTGATGTATTGGACATTGGAACAGTGATGGATTTCCGTCATGAGTTCGATCAGTTCACCACGCGCTTGCACGTATTTATGCATCTTGTCCGCGAAAGTATAACGACCGAAACCTTCGGCGATGTTTGCGGCAACCGATAACGACGAACGGCGCATCTGCGAAGTGACACCGTAGATTTCCGACTGCGGAAATGCTTGTGTGATTTGATGTACTTCTTTCGCCAGTGCCATCGCCTCTTTCCAGGCTTCCAGCTTCGTAAAGTCCGTCAACATAAAGCCATGGTATCACTTTCCCAAGTCCCAAGTCCTAAGTCCCAATCCCCAATCCCCAAGTCCTCCCAAGTACACTCACTTCATGAACCCATGTAAGATGCCACCAGTTCCTTCTCCCGTAGGCGCGTAGCTCAGTTGGTAGAGCACAGGTCTCCAAAACCTGGGGTCGCAGGTTCGATCCCTGCCGCGCCTGCCATCCGGCTTCGTTCCATGCTCGGCATGGAACTACGCCGCGATCTTCCTTAAATGAACAACGGATGCCGCGGCGTAGTCCGCAGACGTAGACGGGCCGCGCCTGCCATCCGGCTTCGTTCCATGCTTGGCCAGGAACTACG
>Ga0082335_1002576_pt1 | contig 33431 bp, 33 predicted proteins | sample Subgrocontami58m_FD_72375 | JGI IMG/M metagenome (GOLD analysis project Ga0082335, IMG submission 72375) | Subsurface groundwater microbial communities from S. Glens Falls, New York, USA - GMW37 contaminated, 5.8 m (SPADES assembly) (version 2) ... | reverse complement strand
CCCCGCCCCCGCGCGGGTAGGCCCCCGCTGGCCTGACCGCCTTGCCCCCCCCCCGCCGCCGGCGGCGGCCCCCCTTCGGCCCCCCCGGGCCGGCCGGCCCCGAAGGTGGGCCGCTCACCCACAGACCTTTGAAATACTCGGGCACCAGGTAATGGCGATAATCAGCTACCTGTAGGAGCTCCGGCGCGACGTTGCTGGCGAAGCAGGCCACCTCCACGTGCTTGCCGGCGTTCTTCACCGCCTGCAGGGCATAGGCGAAATCGCCGTCGCCGCTGACCAGGATGCAGTCGTCGTAGAGGTCGTCCCAGGCGTAGCGGAGGAGGTCGGTGGCAAGCATGATATCCACCCCCTTCTCCACCGTCACGCCGCCCCTGGTCTTGCTGGTTCCGAAGCGGACCTCGATGTAGGGGGTGTCGTAGAGGCTCTGCAGGAATTTCTGCTGCTCCGAGGCCTCCCGGGGCTTGCGGACCTCGTCTTGGAGGATGTTGTAATAATAGGCCCGGTAAAGCCGGCGAGCCCCGCAGAGCTTGTGGGCGAACTCGCCGAAGTTCAGGTCCATCCGCCCGCAGTTGTGGTCCAGGGCATGGTACAGGTTGCTGCCGTCTATGAAGATAGCGACCCGCTGGTCCGGCCGCGCCTCCGTCGCCTTCTGGGGCACAGGCATTGTCACTCCTTGCCGGGCGGCGTTTCCCGCCGCCGTCCATCTCATTCTAGCAGGGCCCATCCTAGCAGGGACTGGCCGCGGTCCGAGGAGCGAGGCTTCAGCGTCCCAGGAGCTGCTCCAGGCGCTGGCGGTTGAAACCCACCACCAGCTGGCCATCTATGACTGTGACCGGGGTGATTGCCCGGTCCCCCAGCTCAAGGAACTCCTGCCACGCCTGGGCGTCCAGGGTGATGTCCTTATAGGTATAGGCGATGCCACGGCTGGTCAAGTACTGCTCCACAGCACGGCAGGCCGTTCAGCCGGGCTTGTTGTAGACCACCACCTGCCTGGGCGCCATTCCTCTCTCCCCCAGTACCAAGGGCCCCAGCACCGCCTCACTTGGGCCCGCTCCTGCCTTATTTGGGCAGGCACTCCCACACGATCTCCAGCGCCCGCTCGATGTCATCGCGCCAGATGCCATAGTGGGTGACAAACCGCAACCGGGAGCCTCCCATAAAGCTGACCCGCAGCCCCCGCTCCTCCAACCGTTGCTGTAGTTCTAGGGCGGGCAGGCCGTTGACGGTGACCGCCACGATGTTGCTGCGCACCGTGCGGGGGTCGATCTCCAGACCGGGCAGGTCGCACAGGCCCTGGGCCAGGAGGCGAGCGTTGTCGTGATCCTCCGCCAGCCTGACTATCATGTTCTCTAGGGCGATGATGCCGGGCGCCGCCAGGACGCCTGCCTGCCGCATGCCTCCCCCCACCATCTTGCGGTTCTTGCGCGCCCGGGCGATGAAGTCCCGGCTGCCGCAAAGGAGGGCGCCTGCGGGGCAGGCGAGGCCCTTGGAAAGGCAGAAGCTAACGGCATCCGCCTCGCGCGCCAGCTCCCGCGCCTCGCAGCCCAGGGCGACGGCGGCGTTGAAGATGCGTGCCCCATCCAGGTAGACGGCGGCCTCGTGCCGCCGGGCGACCGCCGCCAGCGCCCCCATATCCTGGGCGCTCAGCACGGCGCCGCCGCAGCGGTTGTGGGTGTTCTCCAGGCATAGCAGCCGCAGCGGTGGGAAGTGGATGTTGGGGCCGCGAAAACAGGCCTCCACGGCCTCCAGCGGCAGCTTTCCGTCAGGGGTGTTGGGCACCGTCCTGAGTGAGACGCCGGCCAGGGCAGCAGCGCCGCCGACCTCGTTGTTGAAGATGTGGGACTCGTTCCCCAGGACCACCTCGTCGCCGCGGCCGCAGAAGGTGAGGAGCGCCACCAGGTTGCTCATGGTGCCGCTGGCGGTGAAGAGGGCCGCCTCTTTACCTAGCATCTGGGCGGCTAGCTGCTCCAGGCGGTTCACGGTGGGGTCCTCGCCGAAGACGTCGTCGCCCAGCTCGGCCTCCGCCATGGCCCGGCGCATCTGCGGGGTTGGCAGGGACACGGTATCGCTGCGCAGGTCTATAGTCCGCATGGTCAGCCTCGACAGGGCTATTGTAGCAGGGGCGGGCGTCGGGGCTTGCCACTCCCGTGCGGGCCCGCTAGGATTGCCGCCGGTGGGCGTTCGGGGCTGGCGTTGGGAGGTCTAGCATGGCGACCAAGGGCCCTCACGAGCGCGCCGTTCGCTTCCAGGCCGCGAGCCTTGTCCTCGAGGGTCTCCTGGGCTTGCCCCCGACGCAGACTCCCGTCCCCGGCGTGGTGGTCTGCCACCCCCATCCCCTCTACGGTGGCGACTTGTCCAACAACGTGGTGGAGGCCGTCTGCGCGGCGTTGGTGGGCAGGGGCCTGGCGGCCTTGCGCTTCAACTTCCGCGGCGTGGGCCAGAGCCAGGGCGAGTTCGACCGGGGGTGGGGCGAGCAGGATGACCTGCGGGGCGCCCTGGCCTTCCTGGCGGCGCAGCCGGAAGCGGACCCGGCGCGGCTGGGGGTTGCCGGCTATTCCTTTGGCGCCGCGGTGGCCCTGGCCGTGGGCGCTGGCGCTGGGCGGGTAGGTGCCCTCTGCGCCATCTCGGCGCCGCTGGACGGTCCCCAGCTCCCTAAGCCCGAGGACTGGGGCCCGAAGGCCAAGCTCCTAGTAGTGGGCGACGCCGATGCCCTGGTGCCGCTCCAGGCCCTGGAGCGCTGGGCGGCAACCCTGCCCCCGCCGGTGGAGCTGCGCTCCTTCGAGGAGGTGGACCACTTCTGGGCTGACGCTGAGGAGGAGTTGGCGGAGACGGTGGGGGAGTTCTTCGCGCGGTCGCTGGGGGCGCCGTCCCTTCACTCCCAATCATCCATATAGCCCCACTCCTGGATGAGCCAGGCCATGAGCTCTGGGTCCTCCTTCAGCAACCGCCGGGCCAGGGCGCGCTCGATGGGGCGCGAGCGGGGGGCCAGGTCGCTGGGCCCGCCGATGCGCTGGACCACTACGGCCGCCCCCGCCCCCGAGGCCAGCACCGCTGCCTCCAGTATTTCTGGGGCCTCGTGCTCGATGGGCGCCGTTTCCACCACGTAGACGATGCCGTGGTCCCAGCGGGCCAGCACGCGGGCGTGGAGCTCCATGGTGGCTTCCTCGGCGCGTCCGGCGCTACGGAGCGCTGCTCTTGGGGGTGTAGGGGAACCCTTCCTTCGCCCGGACCAGGGCGGCTACCCACTCCTGGGACCGCCGCTCGCAATCGGCGATCTTGCCATCTATCAGCGCTTGTTTATCCTGCTCCGTGCTGACGTGGGGATCATAGTCGGGATGGCCGGCGAGGAAGAGGCGCACATCGGTGGGGCTGGTGCGATAGAGTTCGGCCCGCTCGTGCCACCACTGGCCACGGTCATCCCCCAGCACCCAGTCCAGGAAGGCGTTCGCCTCCAGGGTGGTGGCGAGCTCGGCCCGGTCGTCCCGGTAGACGACGTTGCAGAGCTCCAGCCAGCGCTCGGCGAAATGCTCGCCCTGCCGTGCCCGCAGGGTCCGGTAGGCGCTGCTCTGGGTCCGTGTACTGGCAATCTCCTCTGCTCGGAAGCGCGTCAGCGCCTCGGCGGCAGGCTCCGGGCCTTTGAAGCGTTTGATCTCTTTCATAGGTGGACCTCACGGGGCATGGGCGGACCTCACGGGCAACGCTATCACGCCTGCTTCGCTGCCGCAACGCGGTTGCGCAAGGTGCGACGCTAGAGTAGAATATCGTTCTCGAAGGTGAGGATGGCAGAAAAGGCCCCAGCCAGACGGTACGATAAGCTCCGCAAGCGCCTCCGTGCCGAGGGAGAGCGCCTCGAGCGTGAGTTGGAGCGTCTGCGGGCAGAGGTCCCGGCGCTGGCCGAGGAGCACAAGGGCACCGCGTTCAGCACCCATAGCGCCGAGGAGGCCTGGGGCACCTACGAACGGGAGCAAGGCCTGGCGCTGACGGAGCGCCTGGTCGGTCTGCTGGCAGAGGTGCGCCAGGCCCTGGAGAAGTTCGAACGCGGCACCTATGGCACCTGCGATAGCTGTGGCAACGAGGTCCCCTTTCCACGGCTGGAAGCCCGACCCCAGGCCAGCCTTTGTCTGGTCTGCCAGGCCAGCAAGGAGCGTGCCAGCCGCTCCTAGGTCAGGGCGAGGAAGCACACCCATGGCAAGCGCCCCTGGCGCCATCGTGCTCATCGGCGGCGAGGAGTTCGAGCCCGGTTTCGAGGAGGTCCATCGCTCCCTCCTGGCAGACCTGGGCCGGCCGCGGCCTAAGGTGGTGTTCTTCCCCACGGCGGCGGCCATTGACGGCCCGGGCGTGGCGGCCCGCTGGGGCCGGGACTGCAGCCGTTGCCTGGGCGCTCTAGGCGCCCGCGTCGAGGTGGCCCTGGTAGAGGACCGCCCGGGCGCTGAAAACGCCGCCCCGGCGCGGCTGGTGGAGGATGCGGACCTGATTTACCTGGGAGGCGGCAAGCCAGGCTATCTCCTCGATGTGCTCAGCGGCTCTCCCACCTGGGCCGCCATTGCCGCTGCCCATCAACGGGGCGCTCTGCTCGTCGGCGCCAGCGCCGGGGCCATGGTGCTGGCCGAGCATATGCTCTACATAGGGCGAGATGCCGACTTCCCGCCGCGTCGCTGGGTCAAAGGCTTCGATCTTGTCCACGGGACCGCCGTGGCGCCCCATCTCAATCGCTTCTCCGCCCAGCGCCTGGCGGAGTTCAGGCGCTCTCTGGACCCCAGCATCACCCTTATCGGCATCGACGAGTTCACGGGTCTCATAGTCAAGGGCGCCGCTTGGGAGGTCAGGGGGCAAGGCCGGGTCTGCCTGCAAGGCCCCGAAGGGGAGCGCTGGTACAGTGGGGGCCAGCGTCCGGACGCAGTTGCGGGGCAACCACGCTGAGGGCCCCTCGCATCGCCGCCGCCGGGGCACGGGCGCCCAGCGCGCCCGCGACTTGACTCTCCTGAATAGATGCGGCCCGCCCTTCTAGCCCTCCTTCTCATCGTTCTTCTGGTGGTGCCCGGGAGCAGCCTGTCCGCCGCGGACACCGTGGCCAGCGTAGCCGCGCCCTTCCGCTGCCGCCTCGCTTCCTGGGAGACGCGCGTCTTGCTGGAGAAGGGATTCGCGGGGATCCGCCAGCAGCTCCGTTCAGGCCCCGTCGCCCAGCCGGACGATAGTGGCCTGGTACGGCGCTACTTCGACCTGGCGGAGCGGGTGGCCGAGGCTCGGGGGCGCCTGGAGCGAGCGGCCGCGGCCAGGGAGGGCACCGGCGGCATCGAAGGCGAGCTGGTGGCCCTGGAGCGGGAGCAGGAGGGGCTGGAGAACGCCGTCGAAAGGGCCCTCGCCGCCCAGGTGGACGCGGCGCTGCGCCGGGAGGGGCTGGGGCGGGGGCCCGGTGGGCGCATCCTTTTCCCCCCTGTGCTGCTGGAGATCGACCCCTTGCCGGCGGTGCTGGTCGTCTCGCCCCGAGAGCGGATCGAGCTGCAGGAAAGCCATCTTTTGCAGGCTGGGCTCTCGCTGCCGGAGAGGGAGCGGCTGGAGGGCCAGAACGAGCGCTTGCTGCTCTCCGCCCTCGTCACCGATATCGGCGGCCTGGCCACCTACCCGAGCCTGGTGCCCAACGCCTTTGGGCTCCAGTTCGCCCTGGCCTCGGTGGCCCATGAATGGCTGCACCAGTACCTGGCGTTCCAGCCCCTGGGAAAGGGATACTTCGTGGGCGGGGAGATGACCACCCTCAACGAGACGGTGGCTACCCTGTTTGGCGACGAACTAGGGGCTCGCCTCTACCACGAGCTCTACGGCGGTCCTCCACCACCAGTGGCCCAGGAGCTGGGCTCCTCCTCCGGAGACCCCAAGCAGTTAGATTTCACCCGGGAGATGCGGCAGACGCGTCTGCGGACGGAGGAGCTGCTGCGGGAGGGACAGATCGCGCAAGCCGAGCAGTACATGGAGCAGCGCCGCCAGTTTCTGCTCTCCCGCGGCTACTACCTGCGGAAACTCAACCAGGCCTACTTCGCTTTCCACGGGGCCTACGCCGAGGGGCCGGCTGCCGTGAGCCCCCTAGGGGGGCAGGTCAGGCTCCTGCGGGTGCGCAGCGCCAGCCTGGGGGACTTCATCCGCACGGTAGAGAGCTTCGGGCGGGTGGAGGAGTTCCGGGCCTATCTCGCCGCGCCTTGACCGGCTCCTGGGGCCGCCCTATACTTTCGGCGGTTCGGCGGGCCGCTAGCTCAGTCGGTTAGAGCACAGTCCTGATAAGACTGGGGTCCTTGGTTCGATTCCAAGGCGGCCCACCAGCGAAACTCGAACTTTCCTCACGATGCCGACACCAGATATGGCCCCCAAGGAGTTGCCCCATCTCTCGATTGCGGCCTAACGGCCTGCCGCTCAGCCGCGAGCGGGGCGAGAGCCACATTGCAAGAAGCCGTAAACTGATACGCGCCGCTCGTCGGTCTGCAGCGGCTTGTTATGCGGAACTTTCAACCAGCTTCACCAACTTGTCAAATAGTTTGCCACCAAGCGTTGGGTCTGACGTGATGAACGACAGCCGCCTTGCTGAATGGCCGTCAACATAGGTGTCCCGCTTGCGCGAGACAGGATACCGACCGGCCCAGTAAAATGAACCCGCCCCCCTTTTTTTATTAGCCATTTACTCTGTTACCTACGAACCCAACCGGTACCATCACACCCAGAACATACTGCCTGGGGATAAGGAGCCTCCTTGCCGCTGCCATGGCACCTGCCACATTGCATTGGGGGATCCGGAACGTGCACACCTCCATCGCCGCCACATGCAGAACATCGAAAGTTGTTGTATGTTCCGCTGCCACCACACAAACCGCACTTCACTACAATGTATTTAGCCATGACACGCCTCCTTGCAAGTATGAATTTCTAAAAGCTTTGGATGCAAGCAAGATGATTCATCTTCCCTGCCCTAATTTGATTCGTAACGCCTAACAGCGTCTTTTATCCGGATTATGGTGTGAGTGGAGCCTACCGCTGGCAGCGCCGCCTGTCAACGCCGGGCAAGGCGGATGCCTGAGTCTTTGGGATCGACAATCATCTTCTGGACTGGTGTTAGCGCTTCGATGCAGGGAGTGTCGGGATAAGGGCAAATTCGCTGCGATTATCCCATACTGGCCACCATACCCCTCATGCTGACCTCATGCCACGTGCGCATGCCGCCGGGCCCGCCTGTCCGCACTCCTGGGCGGAGCAAGTCTGGGTTGACCGCAAGCCCTGTAGCTGCTACTATTACAGGTGTCTGAGCCCCGCCCGCCAAGTGCTGGGTGGGGCGTTTGCTTGAAAGCGTTTTTAACTAATGGCCCGCGCGACCGAAGACTCACCTGGCACGGGTACCCTCCTAACCCCGGCCACCTCCATTCCCAATCAGCAGGCAACGGGCCGGCAGGCAGCGGGATTCTTTCGCGGCTTCGATTCCCTGCGCGTCAGTCAGTTTCGCTGGTTCTGGATTGCCTCCGTCTTCACCTTCTTTGCCATGCCCATGGACATGCTGGCGCGGGGCTGGCTGGTGTACGACCTCACGGGCTCGGGAGTGAAGCTGGGGCTGGTAGCCCTGGGAGGGGGGCTGCCGATGCTGGTCATAGCCCCCTTCGCCGGCGTGCTGGCCGACCGCCTTCCCAAGCGCAACCTGGTCATCGTCTCCCAGGCCCTGGCGACCCTGGTCATGCTGGCGCTGGCCGTGCTGATCGCGACCGGCACGGTCCGCTTCTCGCACCTGATGGTGACATCCTTCCTGTCGGGGACGGCATTCGCCTTCATGATGCCCGCGCGCCAGTCCCTGGTCTCGGAGCTGGTCGAGCGACCCCAGATGATGAACGCCATCGCCCTGGGTATGGGGGCCATGAACCTAACTCGCATCGTGGCACCCGCCATCGCTGGCATCCTGGTAGCCCTCGTGGGCGTGGCCGGGGTCTACTTTGTCATCGTGGCCATGCTAGCGGCAGGCGCAGCGACTCTGTTCCTGCTGCCCCGGGATACTCGTCGCCGGGCTCCGGGCGCCCCCGTTCAGAGGCCCCAGAGCATGCAGGCCGACATGCTGGAGGGCTTCCGCTACGTGCGCCGGACGCCGGTGCTGATGACGCTTATCACCCTGGCCATTGTGCCGGTGCTCTTCGGCATGCCCCACCAGATGCTGATGCCGATCTTCGCCAAGGACGTCTTCAAGGTGGGCCCCCAGGGGCTGGGATACCTGCTGTCAGCCTCCGGAGTAGGCGCCATCCTGGGCTCTTTCCTAATCGCCTCCCTGGGTGACTTCCGGCACAAGGGGTGGCTGCTGATCGGCGCCGGGAGCGCCTTCGGGATCGGCCTCATTCTCTTCGCCCTCACCACCAATTTCGCCCTGGCGATCTTGTGGATGGGCGTGGTGGGACTCACTAGCACGGGCTATATGTCCATGAACAACTCCACGATGCAGATGTACGCCGCGGACGCGATGCGGGGACGGGTGGTCAGCACCCTGATGATGACCTGGGGGCTGGTGCCCCTGGGAGCCCTGGCCATGGGCGCCCTGGCCCACGTCAGCGGCGCCCCCCTCGCCGTAGCAGCGGGAGGCGCCGTGGTAGTGGGAGTCATCGTCCTGATGGCGGTCTTCAAGCCCGCTCTCCGGCGTCTGACCTGAGCCCCGAGCAGACGTGGCTGACGTCCAGCATCCCCTGACAGCCCCGCGACCCCCGGCCCCCCTGGCTGTGGCGGGGCATCCGGCCGCTTTGACGCTGGGCTCCGGCATCTTCGACTCCCTGGGCATCCGGGACTACCGCTGGCTCTGGATCAGCAACCTCTTCTCTTTCGCCGCCATGCAGATGAACTTCATGACCAGGGGCTGGCTGGCTTTCGAAATCACCCATTCCCCCCTGGCGCTGGCCGTCGTCACCGGTTCCTGGGGCATCCCCGTGGTGTTCCTCTCCCTCTTCGGCGGCGCCCTGGCCGACAGGGTGAGAAAACGCAACCTGCTGGTCATTACCCAGGTCGCGGGTGGGCTCATCGTTCTCTGGCTAGCCGTCATGATCGCCACCGACAGGATTCAGGTCTGGCACCTGGCCTTGGGGGCCGCCTTGAACGGCGTGGTCATGGCCTTCAACATGCCCGGCCGCCAGAGCTTCGTCAACGAGCTGGTGCCCCGCGAGAAGCTGATGAATGCGGTGGCCCTGAACTCCATGGGGATGAACCTGACGCGCATCGGGGCGCCGGCCCTGGCAGGGGTCCTGGTGGGGATCATCGGCATCGCCAACGTCTACTTCCTAATGGTTGGTCTGTACATCCTGGCCGTCGCCGCGCTCCTGATGATGCCGGCGGTAGCCCTGGGAGTCGCGCGCCGCGAGTCTATCCTGCGCGACGTGGCCGAGGGCCTGCGCTACGTGCGCAGCCAGGCGCTGCTAGTCATGCTGCTGGTGCTGGCCTTCGTGCCGGTCCTCTTCGGCCAATCCGTCCAGAGCCTGCTGCCGGTCTTCGCCAAGGTGGAGCTCCACCTTGGGCCCGCGGGGCTGGGGGCGATGATGTCCGCTCTGGGGGCGGGCGCGCTCCTGGGCTCCTTGCTGGTGGCGTCCTTCACTTCGTCGGCGCCCAAGGGGGTGCTGATGCTGGCCGGCGGCCTGGCCTTCGGCCTCTCCGTTGTCCTCTTCGGCAACGCCCCCTGGCTGGTGCTGGCCCTGGCGGGCCTGGTGTTAATGGGTGTCACCAGCCAGGTCTACATGACATTGAACACCACCATCCTTCAGCTCCAAGCCGATCCTGCCTACCTGGGTCGGGTGATGAGCATCTCCATGATGACCTTCGGCCTGATGCCCCTAGGGGCGCTGCCCATGGGCGCCATCGCCCAGGGGTTTGGCGCACCCGTGGCGGCGAGCATAGGGGGCGGGCTCGCCGCTGCCTTTGTGGTGGGCCTGACCATCCTCACGCCCAGTCTGCGACGGGTGCGCTAGACCCCTGCCGTCGCCCCCTTCACCCCTGGAATGAGGAGAGGGGAAGGAAACGGAGGGCCAGGGGGACACCCCCACAACCCCAACCCTAGCTCGTCTGCCCCGCGCGGATGGTGAAGCCCACTATCAGCCACGAGGTCAGGGCATAGAGCAGCGCCTCGCGCCGGCCCATCTGGCCCCCGGTGAAGGCGAAGACGCCCGGCAGGGCGAGGACGGAGAGGGAAGCGTACAGGAGATGCAGGGGCCCGGGGAGGCCCACGGCCGGGAAAACAAGCAGCCCCACCAGGCCGATGGCGACAAGCAGCGCCTCGCCCATGGCCAGGATACCCTTGTACGCGGGGGTGACGGGCTGATGCAGCAAGAAGCTGGCCAGCCCCCAGAGGCCGCTGGCGATCAGGAAAAAGATGGCGGCGTTGGCGAGGGCGGCATGGACCTGCTCCAGGCTCATCGGTCCCCTGGGCGCCCAGGGGCGCCATCTCTTCCGCTCACCGCCCGCCAGGGGGACCGGAGGCCCGTCCCGGGCTCGTCTGCGGGGTCGTGATCAGGCGCCAGCACGCGCTTCAGTACCTCACGGCCAGCATAGTTGAGAGACACTGGCGGGAGCGCATGGGAGTCGAACCCACCGGGGACACCGTAGGGCGCCCCCCAACGGATTTGAAGTCCGCGAAGGCCACCGGGCCCCATCCGCTCCCCTATCTGGTAAACCGCGTCGCCAAGTGTCCGGGCGAGCCGTTTGACAGCAATTCTGACAGCAACCTGCTCACGACTTCGCCCACAACAGCTCACCCACGCGCTCGGCTGCGTCCCGGCGGAGCTCGGGCATCACGTGGCTGTCGGTGTTGGCTGTCACCGCAATCTGGGAATGCCCCAGGACCTCCATGGCTACCCGAAGCGGCACGCCTTGCGACAGCATAAAGGTGGCGGCAGCGTGACGCAAGTCGTGGAACCTTTGGCAGCGGAGCCCTGCCTTGGCGAGAATGGTTTGGAACTTCTTGGTGACCTCCTGACCGAACAGCGGCGCACCCGACTCGGTGGTGAAGACCAGGTTCCACCGGTCGGCCCATGCCGGGCCCGCACGCAACTTTTCCTCTAGCTGCCTGACGCGGTGGGCGCGCAGTGCGTCCACTAGGGGAGCCGCCTTGATTGCCTGACACACATCCAGTTGTTCTGACATGGCCGCTTCCCCGCAGGGCTGGCTCGCCTTCGTCATTACCCCCTATGTAGCGTTGGGTCGGGTAGGGCGACTTTGGAGTGCCTGGCGATCCACCGAGCTAACTGTCGGCGCCTGGAGCGTGACTTGCCCCCCGTGCCTGCGGCCTGTGAAACGGGAGTCCCCGGCCGAGTGCTTCGAAGGCGGCAGCCATTGTCGCTAAGGTGATAGCCTCCTCACCGTGAGACTCCGCGTAACGTTCCACGGCCACCTTTACCCGTGGGCGCAGAAAGCCGGGGATGCGCTGGAGGCGTTCTTGGGCCTCAGCGGTCCAGTGCGCGTGGACCTCCTCCTGGGCTGCCAGCCGCCCGGCCGGGTGATACGAGCACCAGGGTTCTTCCCCCAGAATGTCACCTGTGAGGGCAAAGGCCCGGGCGCGACACCCGCCGCAGAGTTTCAGGAAGTCGCAGCTTCCACACCGTCCTCCTGGCGTTCCGTAACGTAGCCGCTCCAACAGAGGAGCGGCTTGCCAGATGTCCCCAAACGCCTGGCGCCGGACGCTGCCCGCCACCAGTGGCAGGTAGGGACACGGCGTCACCTGGCCCGTGGGCGTAATGCGGCAGTACTGCCGCGCTGCCAGACACCCGGCGTTGCCCACCAGGGCCGACGTACCTTGGGAGGCGATGCGCGTGATCTGAGGGGCGCAGCGAGCGCGCACCATCATGCGGGGATACCGCCGCTGGGCCTCCACCAAGGAGCCCAGCGCCTGCTCGTACTGCTCAGGGGTAATGTCGCTCAGGCGCTCCCCCCGGCCTGTGCAGACGAGGAAGTACAGGTTGAAGGCGGTGGCACCCTCGCGATGGGAGAACTCCAGCACCTCCTCTACCTCCCCGTAGTTCCAGGGCAGCACCGTCATCTGCAGCAATACCGGAAGCCCCTGGGCCACGCATAACCGTAGCCCTCGCACGGCTCCCTCCCAGGCGCCCGAAACGCCTCGGAAGGCGTCGTGTTTTGCGAGATCCAGGGAGTCTAAGCTGATGCCGACTCCCGCGACTCCTGCTTCCTTCAGCTCCTCAACCAACCGTGGGTTAAGGAGCATGCCGTTGGTCCCCAGCACAACCAGCAAACCCCTTGAGGATGCATGAGCTGCCAGGGGGACAGTATCTCTCCGCATCAGGGGCTCTCCGCCCGTCAGAATAAGCATCTTTGTGCCAGCGGCAACCAATTGATCGATGAGTTGGCGGCCCTCTTCCAGGGAAAGCTCACCCGGTCCGGCTTCCCCAGCCTTCAGATAGCAGTGGGAGCAACGAAGGTTGCATCGCCCTGTGGTGTTCCACGAGACGAGGTCAGGCTGCCACCGGTCCGGCTGCGTTGCCGCCGAGCCCGGGTCGGCAGTCGTGGCGCCTGCCATGTTCATGCGATCCGCCTCCCGCGGCCGTCATACAGAATCAGCTCAGGAGTCATGGCTGGTGAAACCGGCCTGTCTCCCCCCAGGACGCCTTCGCTTCATCGACGGTGCCCGGGGTGATCTCAACCAGCCCTTGGCTTGCTGCATACGCCTCGATAGCTTTGACCACCATCCCCCGGACAAAAGCAGGGACGCGGTCCATCCTTTCCTTGGCCTCTGCTGTCCAGGCCATTTCGCTCGTTGCCTGGGCTGAGCCCTGCGCCCACTGACCGTACTTAGCCTCCATTAGCTCTGCGTTCACGATGGGCTGGTTCAGTCGTCGTGCTAGCGTCTCCACCCGCTGTCGCGTCAGCTCCCGCATCAGCCCTTCCGGCACCTGACGCAAGCGCGCCTGGGCCTCGGGTGTCCAGGTAAGGGGCGAGCTCCCGCTCTTGCCCGGAGTTCCCCCTGGATCAACGGGAGTATCCGACATCACCTTTCTAAGCCCCTCATTCCCGTAGCCGAACTCCTACTCTGATATAAGTTGCAAGGATTGCAAGGAAGATGGGTCTCTTTCCTTTTTGGTAACCCTGCGGACTACGCTCACATACCCATCTTTGCCCGCGCCTCGGTCATCACCTCTGGCGTCACTTCAGGATGGCCGTGACGCCGGGCGTACTCCTCGATGGCCTGTCTCGCCATCCCACGGGCGAAAGGAGGCACGCTCTCCAGCCGGGCCTCTGCCTCCGACGTCCAACTTATAGCGGGTTGAGACTCGGTTTGCCCAGGCGGCTCACGCTTCATGGTCAACTCTCCGTTCACGACAAGGACGCTGCACTTGCTGAGGCGGGCCAGGTTCTCGCTAGTGCTCCCTATTTCGGCGTATGCGGTGCGGTGGAGGCCGTGGCGTCCCGCTACAAGAAGCGCTGGTTTCCGTTTGCCCGCGTAGTCCAGGACCCGTTGGAGGGGCTTGCCTTCCAAGAGAGTGGCCTGGACCTGTTGACCGGCCTCCTCCGCCATGACTTTCGCTGTTTTCAGGTGGCCCCGGTATAGCTTCGCCAGCCCCTTGTCGATGATCTCCTCATGAAGCTTCTGCTGCTCCTGAAACCGGAAGAGCCGCGCTCCTTCCTCCGAAAGGACGTTGGCGATGCTTCGGAAGGCCACAACGTGGAACTGGGGGTCGTACACGGTTACCACCTCTACTGGCTCCTCTAGGGCCTTGCCCAAGAGAAGTGCCCTCTCCACAGCTTTGAAAGAGTTGGGGCTTCCGTCGATAGCGACCATTACGCCGCGGCTTTGGGGCAAAGCCTTGCGGGCCAGCAAGACGTCAATAGACGAGCGGCGCAGTACTCGTTCGCTGACGCCGCCGATGAGGCTACGCCGCCTCGCTCCAAGGCCCAGAACGCCGAGTGCGACCAAATCGTAGCCATCCCTATCAATCTCTCGCAGGATCTCCACGTAGTTCCTGCCCTCCGCCAGGCGACGCTCGAAGGGAACCTCCAGTTCGCGGCAGAGAGTCTCCGCGTGGTCCAGGTAGGAGTCCGAGACAATCCGCAACCCCTCGGAGATCAGCGTCTCATGGACCGAGCGCTGGCGCTGCAGCTCTTCCGGAGCTTGATAGCGTTCTGGGAGCCCAGGCTCCATCTGCTTGAAGCGGGTCTCGTGAAGGCCAGCTGCGTAGGCGTGGAACCCGGCCAGGGTAGCCCCCAGTCGGTCGGCCCAGCGAGCCGCCAGGCGGACGGCTTCGTCGCTGTGCCTAGAGTTGTCTACTGGGGCCAGAATCCTCTGATACATCTATTGGGCCTGCCTTAAGCGAATCCAAAACCCGCGACAGCAGGGGCACCAGGTCGGTTCCCACCTGGTCCTTGGTCAGGAAACCAGCGGTGCCCAACCTAGTCGCCTCCCGCCGCTCACCTGAGTCTCCCACCGCCGTCACCATGATAAGTTGAACTGAAGGGAGGCCTTCCCTAATCTTTCTGGCCGCCTCAAAGCCGTCCATGCCGGGGAGCCTGATGTCCATCAGAATCACATGGGGTTTGTATACACGCGCCCGCGCTACGGCCTCCTCCCCACTCACTGCCTCGCACACGGAATGTAGATCGAGCCGATGGTCATCCAAGCGTATCAGCGTCGCCAGCATGTCCCGCGCCAGCGGGTGGTCGTCCACGATCAGCACGCGGTACGTTGCGCCCCGACAGCGCCTGCACGTGACTGCGGCCAAGTTCACCCCCTTTCTTAGCGGTGCTCCGGGCCACTCTCTCCAGCCTTCCTCCGCAGCAGCCGCAAGGCCAAAAGCTGGGCCACGGCTACTCCCAGCACCACCACGCCCCCGCGTTCCCGTTTGGCGCCGTCCCAGGTAGCGAAGGCCACCGGGACTGTCTTGCCACGCTCAAGGTGAACTTCTCCTGGTCGCGAGGCACCGAGATGACCGTCCTCCAGACCCCGTCCTTCCAGACCCCTTTGCCCAAGCCGTCCTGCTTGCCCTGCTCCACCGACGCGAGGGTGCCAGGGCGACAGCCCACGGGAGCCGTACTCGCCCGAATCAAAAGGAGGCCGCTTGGACCTCGTGGCTGCGTTTCGACCTGGATTCCGGCTTGTTCTTGGACCTCTCGTCCGTTTCAACAGATTGACTGACTTATAGGCTCGGCACCATCCGGTACACCCACTCGGTCAGCACCATGTAGTTCCCTGTTATGAGCAAAACGGCGAAGCCCACCATGACTAAGCTGCTGGCAAGTCCTATCCAACGTATCGCTTGCTCGAAACGCGAGAGTAGAGGCAAGACCTTGGACATGGCGATGGCGGCGATTACCAGGGGGATGCCCATTCCCATGGAGAAGAGAAAGAGGGTGAACGCTCCGACGACTGCCGAGCCAGCGAGACCGACATACACTACCATGGCGACCACGATGGCAGCCCCGAAACAGGTCATGCATCCAGTGGCAAACGCCACCCCGGCGACCATCATCTCGATCGGGTTGGCCGGCCGGTCACGATGACCCATGCGTGAAAGCCCTGGCATCTTACATACCAGGGGCGCCCGTACCTGGGCCGCCACTCTTAGCGCCAGGACTATTATCACCACCCCACCGGCGATGCCCAGATACCGCTGCCAGGTATAAAAGCCTGACAGGTCCCCCAGGCGCCCGGCGGCGAACCCGAGCAGCGCGCCCGCCGTGGTGTAGACCACAGTGAAGCCTAGGACGAAGAAGAGAGCGGCCTTCACTACAGACGTACGACGCTGCAACGAGACCGTGCTGCTGGCCTCGTGCATGCTGAGACCGCCGAGGGACGGGATGAAAAAGACGGTCAGCTGGAACAAGCAGGGCCACATGGCCGCCACCAGCCCTCCAAGGACCGCCAAGAGCCAGACCCACGAGACCCCAAGGCCGGAGCGAGATTCAAGGCCAGCATAGCTTATAGGGAGATGCCAGGTCATCACCGAGTCACCGGGGAGCAAAAGCTCCATGACCCGATGGCGCAGCCCAGTGGGCGCCGCCGTTGGGAAGCGTACCAATGTAACGCGGTGGTGGGGTGAGGTGGTGACCTGCTCCAGCAGGTCCGGCTTGTAGGTCTTCTTGTCCAGGCTCAGGACAATATCCGGAGGCGAGCCCGGCAAGTCGGCCGTGTGCAGCCTTTCGGTGACTAGGAAGACTGTAAACTGGTCAGGAAGATAGCGAGATGCCAGGTCTTTTGGAAGAGCAGCTGCAAAATACTCTGGAGTCGCGTACGTCGCCTCTACGCGAATTCCCTGGCTCCCCCCGTACTGTACCCTCTCTTGAGTGTGGCTAAGGCGCCGCGTCAGGCCCGAGACTGGAAGGCTGGCCGCCACCTCCGGCACACTAATGGAGGCGGCCTCTACCGGCAGTTCCAGTGGCAGCTGCCAGGAAAAGTCCGACCCCAGGGGGGTGACGATGGTAAGAGTGTGCTCCTCCTGGTCTATCGCCGCCGGGTCCAGACCGGAGGGTAGGGGGAACAGCAGTTGGGTTGTTCGGTGGGCCAAACCGTCAGTAGTGAGGACCGTGACCTCATATGGTTCAATGCGCTCCCCTCCGTCCACCCGGAGGAACACCTGGGGTGGCTGGGAAAGTAGGAAAACATCGCCACACTCGTCAACCTCCCGCATCGTGAAGATGATGGTGGATCGCTCCCGGCTGCTGGCTGGCAGCTCCACTCCCTGCGCCTGGAAGAGAGGCGGGGGCGAGTAGACCATGCTTACAATGTTTTGCATTGAAGAGGACACCCCTGGCCCATAGCCACTTCGGGTCAGAAGGGGCATAAGCTCCTGCAAGGAAGATGGCACCTCCCGTTGCTTAGCGACCTCTCTGGTCACGGGCAACGGAAGCTGCCACGTGAAGATGCTCTCTCCCAGACCTTCTCCCAGAGAGATGCTGAAGGTGAGCGTGTGCTTTCCCTTGTCCAGGATCTCTTGGGTCATCCCCACGGGCATGGGGAAGAGGATCTGGGATCTGCGGTGCTCGTCCCCCTCCTGGATCACAGTGACCTGGTATGGCTCTACGGCGTCTCCCTCGTCCAGCCGCAGGACTGTTCGCGGTGGCTGGGGAGCCAGGCCGAACTTGTGGTCGTGGTCAGCCTCCTCGAGAAGAAATACGAAAGTAGGCCGCTTAAGGCTGACCTTGGGCGGCTCTTCCTCCCCCAACACCTGGAAGAAAACTGGAGGCGTGTAGAGCACGTCCGCTGAGTTTCCCCGAGGCCCGTAGCCGCTGCGGACCAACAGGGGCAAAAGCTCGGTAGGGGTGGACAAGGCCGGCGATGCAGCGTCCGCAGCCAACGTCTGGCCAGCCTCAAATGTGCTGCTACTAAATGGGGCTTCGGGCTGCTCAGCTTGCACTCGGGCTAAGGTCCAGATGACGGCTAGTGTGGCAGCTACGCCCAGCAGCGCTATCGCAGCCGACTTCAGGCGACGGACGAGGATTTCTTTGGACTCTGGGCGCCAGATTAGCAGCGCGCTGAGGGAAGCTACGGTGCCCAATTCCATGGTCTTGGAGAGTATGTCTATGACCCCCAAACCTTCTACATGGCCAGCGTGCGGTCCAAACAGGGGTACGCCCACAGTGCGGGTAACCGTGTAGAAACCGACCACCCACAAGTTCAGAGAGATGCCAGTGATCAGATACCAGGGCGCCGTGAAAAGACGCCCCCTGGGCGCCACGAGTCCCACTGCGTACAGATCCTGCAAAATGGCCACTACTATGAAAAACCAGCCGTAGCCCCACCACTCACTGAAATGCTCAGGAGCAAACGCCAGATGGATGGTAGCGGAGCCAACAGAAAACAAGGCCGCCGCAACCCTGATAGCGAAGCGGGAGTCTAGCGTGATTCGCTGATGGAGTGCTTCCAGCTTCATCCTGTCCTGCTCACGGCTGCTCGTTGAGATATTTCAGATACGCGACCACTGCCGTGATCTCTTCGTCGCTAAGTTTGATGAAGGTCATAATCGGCACACCACCTTGAATAGCGATCCGGACGTCGCCCTCGTTCTTGCCCCGGATGTTGGGTGCATTCACCTTAGCGGGTCCGTTCCCTCGTCCATCCAGCCCGTGGCAGGTGGCACACCCCACGCCGCCAGCCGTCTTCTCGAAGATGACTTTCCCTTGTGCAAGGAGGTCGCCTCCGCCTGCGTTGGCTGTAGGAGTAGGCACCGGATTTGACGCAGCCGTGGGAACCGATGCAGGTGTGGGCTGGCGGGTAGCCGTGGCCCGGGGCGTTGCTTGGGTCACGATATTTCCCCCTGAGGCTGAGGCGCCACCGCAGGCGGATAGAACGGTTAGCATGGCTACTCCTCCCAGGAGAATACTACCCACCAGTTTGACCATGTTCATGTTCAACGTCGTGTCATCTTCCCTATCGAATGCATCCTCCGCCAGGCGTGCCCCCAGCCCCGTCCAGGGCTGGGGGCACGCCCAAGCTGTGTGTCTAATTGGCTTTCGCGGCCTGGGCCTTCGCCAGCCTGACCGCTAGCACCTCTGCCTTGGGTCCGCCATGGTCAGCCAGCACCTTGCCCGTCCAGTCCGCGTTGTACCTGACGAATGCGCCCGAGTGGGTGCTCGTCCCGCCGTTGGGGACGGGTATGCGGGCCTTGACCGTGTTGGTCTTCAGGTCCAGCACCGTGGTCACAGTGCCACCCATGTTGCTGATCCAGAGCTCGTTCACGGCCGGATCCGGGTGCAGGAAGAGATGGTCTACGACCTTGGATCCCTCACCAAGCTCGATGGGCTGATTGACGTTCAGGTTGCGCGATGGCGTGAAGGTCTTGGTGTCAATGACCCCGAGAATGTGGCCTTGGTTGGCGCTCCCTTCGCCCTTGCCCGCAATGTACAGCAGCGTCTCGTCCCAGTTCAGGGCCATGCCGTAGGGTCCCGCCACGACGGCGCTGGTCTTCTTCACAATCGTGTCCGTCGCCAGGTCGATCTTGTAGGTATAGCTGTCCTCACCGTCGTTGACGTACAGGAACTTCCCGTCGGCCGTGACCATCATGCCGATGGGATGCATCCCAACGCCCGGGATAATGGTGACCGCCCAGGTCTCCGTGTTGATCTTCGCAACCCCACCAATTTCATGGGCGACGGCCTGCCACGCGGAATTCTTCAGGCTCACGAACAGGAACTTGCCCGCCGGGTCCGTCGTCAGGAAGGGATGACCCATCCAGTACCCGGTATCCTCGACGGTGATGGCCTTCACGACCCGGTTGTTGTCCTTGGGGTCCAGGACGAAGTGGGGACCGCCGCTGGAGCCGAAGCCGTACTCCAACACCAGGCGGTCACGGCCCTTAGTGTCCACATACCCCGTCACGTGGTGAAGCCTCTGGACGCGCAAGGACCCCTGCATCATGCTCTCTTGCTTGAGGACCTTGTCCAGCTTCAGGGTGCGGGCGTTGATGATGAGGGTGACGGCCTCTTCGGTTTTCCCGTCCTGCAGCAGCCGCACGCCCATCAGATAGGCCCACTTCCCATCAAGCGATACGCCCACGGTATGGGGCGAGACCTTCGCTCCCAGGTCGTAGTGCACCGCCGCGATCACTTCCTTGGAGTAGGCGTCAATGACGTGCAGACCCGCGAACAGGGCAGGTCCGCCCGTGCTGGTGAAGTACACAGTGGGGTGGGCCTTCACATCAAAGGCATCGGGCCCGTTGGAGTCGTAGGTCGCGACCAGCTTCAGGCCGCCCCTGATGGACTCGGCGGTGTCCCACCCGGTTAGCGGGGCCCCTATCGGGGCAGGCTGGAGCTGCCCTGCCTGTACCACAGATCCAGGCACTTTGGCTGCCAGATCAGCCTGGGCCTTCGCCAGATCAGTCTGGGCCTTCGCCAGCGCTGCATCTTTGGCTGAGAGCTGGTCTTTAGCTGCATCATAGTCTTTTGTGGGTACCCCGCTTGAGCAGGCCACGGCTGCCAGGCTTGCTGTGGCCAGCAGGGCTGTTAGCCGGAACAGAAATGGTCTACGTCTCGTAATCATTTTCCCCCCTCATTTTCCCTCTATTGCTTTCGGATTGAGTGTTTTCCGGTTGCTGCCTTGTATTCATGGGCTCATTACCGACCTCCGTTCAGTCTGATGCTTGGTTTCCATACCGAAGCGTGGGGCTCTCTCCCCACGAGTCTCCCATACCCTGGATGGCCCTGGCCGGGGGCCTATTTCTTGGCTTGGAGAATGTTGCATATCCCCTCCATTCTCTCGTGGGGCTTGGGGTCGTCTCCCGACAGGTAGCAGCCACAGTCGTACACTCCCGGGGTGTTGGGCACCGCCCACTCGAAGGCTTCGGTCTTCCCCTGAGGGATCTTCCACAGGATGCCGACGTCGGTGATCTCGAAGGTGTGCTCCACGGAGCCATTGTTGGTAATGATCAAGCGCACCGTCTCTCCGGCTGTGAAGTCCGTCACTTTGGGGAAGGTGTTGTCCTTCAATGTCACCTTTATCTCCCGGACAGAGCCTCCCTGGCTGATGGCGACTGTAGGCGTTGCTGTCGGCTGGGGAGCAGGCGTGGTTTGGGTAGGTGCAGGAGCTGTCGAGCGCACGGTGGTTGGGGTAGATGTAGGAGCTGTCGAGGTCACGGTGGTTGGGCTGGGGGCCGGAGCTTGCCCAGAGCAAGCTGCCAGCAGCACGCCGAGAGCCAATGCCGCCGCCAGCAATCCTGTGACCTTTCCTAGCTTGCCCTCTTTCATTGCTGCTCCTCTCTGGGAATTCGATTCACGGGAACTGTCCCAGCGATGATGCTGAGCAGGTCCGCGGCGGTGGCGCTGCTGATGACCCGTTGCCCCAGGTAGGTCCTGATTTCGCTGGTGCTTTCGTTAAGGGCCACGACCGGCACCTCTGGATAGCCTTGGAGAATGGTGGAGAGGGATGAGTTCCTACCGATGTCTGGAGCTTTCGCCGCCAGCACTACTACGTCTGGGCTGAAACCACACATTTTGGCACGGAGTTCCTTGTCCCCTGTAGCTATCCCCAGGACCTCCAGGGTGGGCTGCTCCCTGAGGAGCGAAAGCACGGCGGCCATGAACAGCGTGTCGTTCTTCAAGACCATCACCCGCTTCTCTGCCATCGCCGTCACTCTTTCCAAGGCGTAGCCTGGCAGGGTCTCCCCTTTCCTCACGGTCTCATTGTGCAGGAAAAGAGACCGTGAGGAGACGTTGAACCTGTTAGTTGGCGGAGTGTAAAAGTATCAGCCCCTCACCTGGGAGAGGCTGATACTTTTGATAGGATGTCCTGCCAGGCAAAGGCCCTATGAGGCTGTTTCATAAAGTGTGTCGGGGCGGGAGAGCGTGTACTGGTGGACTGTGACCGCCCCTCACCAGGTTGCCACGCCCCGACGTTGTCGAGGCTCGCAACGACGGGGGACTAGCGCAGGGTGTCTGGTCGTCATTGCGAGCCAGGGAGCGAGCGATGCAATCAGGAAGGGTGGGGAGGAGCCTCCAACTTTGGAAACACGCCCTAAGAGGAGTCCCTCGAAGGCTTGATCAGTCCTTGCCGAACTGCATATGCAGTGGCTTCGGCGCGGTTCCTGACGTGGAGCTTGGAGAGGATGTTGCGTGTGTGGTAATTGACCGTGCTCTCGACGAGGTGAAGCTGCACGGCGATTTCCTTGTTGGTGGCACCCTCCGCGGTCAGACTAAGCACCTCGATCTCTCGCTGGGTAAGGGATTCCCGTGGCGATACGGGTCTTGGGGGCCCATCGCCACGGCGAAACTCTCCCAGTATCTTAGAGGCCAGACCCTTGGAGATGGCGAGCTCTCCGGCAAAGACACGACTTATGAGCTCGCTAAAGTCGTCTCCGGGGGTATCCTTTAAGATGTAGCCTACCGCCCCCCCCTTGAGAGCCTCGAAGAGGTCCTGCTCGTCGTCGGAAACGGTTAGCACGACTACTTTGACATCCGGCATTTCTGCGGTTATGGCTCGGGTGGCATCCAGCCCGGAGACGCCGGGCATCCGTATGTCCATGAGGATTAGATCTGGGTGCAACTCCCTGGCCTTGGCAATAGCCTCCTCCCCATTCCCCGCCTGCCCCAGGACCTGGATACCACCGGCGCGCAGAAGGCTGGCGATGCCATCCCGGAATAGGGCGTGGTCATCCACCACCAGCACGGTAGGGGCTGGCATACTATGTCACCTCCGTCTTCTGGGCGGGAACGCTCACCGTGACCGTGACCGTAGTTCCTATCCCGATGGCGCTCTCCAGGTGGAAGGTACCACCGACGCTCTCGGCCCGCTCCCGCATGGTGTCAAGCCCGAAATGGTTCTGGCCGTCGCGGCGCGGCTCGTCGACGTTGAAGCCCTTTCCATCATCCTCCACTGCTATGCTCAAGGACCCATCCTGGTTGTTAATGGACAGCTTAACTCTACTGGCTATGGCATGCTTTCGGACGTTGGTCAGTGCCTCCTGAACAATCCGCATGAGCTGTGTTTCCGCACTGGGCTCCAAGGACCCGCGTTGAGCCAGTTCTAGGCCTTTCCAGGACACACTTATCCCCGTTTGAAGGGAGAAGTTCTCTGTGTATTCCTTAAGGGCTTGCCACATCTGCCCAGGCTGGACACTGGCCAGTCGCAGACCCAAGATGGCCTCCCGGATGTCCGCATAGACCCCCCGGGCAGCTTCCCGCAAGTGGCGAATCTCTTGGTGAGCCTCCTCGAGTCGCCCATCGGCAAGATTACGGCTAATGGAAGAGGTCTGGGCGTTGATATAGGCCAACACCTGGGCCAGGCCATCGTGCATCTCCCGGGCGATACGCTCCCGCTCCTCCAGAACGGCCAGATTTCCCACCTGCTGGTACAGGCGAGCGTTTTCAACGGCTATGGCCAGCCATTCCCTAATGCCTTCCAGCAGCCGCAGCTCCCGGGGGTTATCCAGAGTTCCTGGTTTCAGGGAGGCCGCCGTCAGGACCCCCACCACCTTGTTCTGGTACCACAAGGGCAGGGCACAGAGGGTGTGGAAGCCGGCTTCTACGACCCCACCCCTCAAGAACCTGGCATCGGAGGGAAGGTCCCGGATTATGATGGGCTCCCGCTTTTGGGCCACCATGCCTGGTATGCCCTCGCCCACTTGGAAGCGTTGTCTCTCCAGGAAAGCCTCAGGAAATGCACCCCGATGACTGTGCAATACCATATCACCGTCATCCTCCGCAAGCCAGACCTCGGCGGCGTCTGCGGAGGTCACCGCAATGATGTTGTCCAGGGAAGCGCCCACTATCTCATCGGTGTCAAAAGAGGAGGTAACCACCTTGCCCACGGCAAGCAACGCCCCCAGCTCCCGGTTCTGGAGTTGGGACTCCTCGAAGAGCATGGCATTCCTTATGGCCAGGCCCAGTTGGCCTCCAATGCCTGCAAGAAAGTCCTGGTCCCCTTGAGAAAAGTGGCGCTCCTGGTGGTTAGCAATGAGCAGGATGCCAGAGACATCTCCCTCCGAAATGAGGGGCGCGGTAATGGAGGATCGGATTCCCTCCCGCTTGGCTGTCTCCGACACTCCCGGGTTATCGAAGATCCGCTCACGGATCACGGGCCGCCCCGTGCGGACCACCTGCTGAGCGATGGGGGTATCCTCGAACTTGGCCCGCTGGAGCCTGGCCACCATCTCCGGGGAGAACCCCCGAGAGCACACGGCGGTATGCTCCTGCTTCTCCATATCCACCACGCAGATGAGGCCCGCATCCGCCCTGAGGTTGGCCAGAATCGGGTCCAGGCTGGCGTCCAGAAGGGTCTCCAGCTTCATCTTCTCTGCCGCCGTCTTCGCTATGGTGTTCAGCGCTGAGAGCTGGCGGTTTTGCTCTACTATCCGCCGCTGTAACCTGCCTATGAACCCGAAGATGGTGTAGGAGAAGATGATGATGGCCACAGCCACGAAGGCGTAAGTAGTGAACAACGCGGGGAAGCTGTTAAGGCGATCGCCGAAGACCTCCCGTCTCAGGACATCGACGCCTGCCATGAACAGCAAAGGAAGGACTACAGCCAGCCACTTCAGGAGCTGCAGACTTAGCTGAAATCCTTCTCTTTTCTGCTTTCCCTGTTTTCCTTCTTCGGTGGATCCCATCGGGGGTGCTCTACGGTGACGGATGGTGTGCATGATGTATGCCTTTGCAGTGTACCAAAAATGCGAGGGCTGAATATTCAGCGCATCGGACGCCTACAGGTCAAGTATATCTCAGCCCTTTTTTGTAAAGACCTGGGCCCGGCAGCAATTCCTGACAGGGTAACCGGGATATCCTATCAAAAGTAACAGTCCATCCCAGGTGGAACGCTGGTACTTTTTCACCCTACAAACTGCCAGGTTCAACGTCCCCCTCACGGTCCCTTCTCCTGCACAATGAGACCGTGAGGGAAGGGTGAAGTCCACCCCGCAGTGCCTTGCCGTGGTGACGGCAATGCTCGCAAAATAGGCGAGCCTCCTGAAAAGCAGTCTTCTAAGGAGATAGGTTTTAGGCCTGGCTTGTATCTTGCGACAAGAGAGGAATGAGATGCGGAGAAGATCTGTATCCGCGTGGGCCCTTTTGAGTGTTGCGCTCGTTGCCCTGGTGATCGCAAGCTGTGGCGGAGGCGGAGGGAGCTCAGAGGGCCCAGCCAAGGCTAACCCCTACGCTCCTCCCGGGGCCGGCGAGCCGCCCGTAGACGTGGTTGTGGTTATCAAGCAGCAGAACAACCCTAGATTTGATCTATTGGCTCAAGAGATCAACGGTGTCAATATCTCTAATCAGTTTGACCAGGACAGCAGCAACAACATGGACGAGCCCCTGGTCATTCCTCCAGGCCGCATCCGCTTTTTCCTGGAAAACGTGGGCACTCTCGCCCACGCCTACCAGGTGAGCCTCCCCGACGGTACGAAAATCGCCAAGACCCGAAACATAGGCCCCTTGAAGACCGGAGAGCTCACCGTTGACCTGGCGCCGGGCACGTATTTAGCCATCTGCCCGTTAAGCGACCATGCCCAACGTGGTAGCAAGCGAGCCTTGATCGTAGACCCAAAGGCCCAGTATCCCGCACCGCCCTTCCAGTCCCAATAGACGGTCCGAGGAATCCTGGAGGCGATGCTCTCCATGGTGGGACCTAGGTACGGAGGAGGAGCCTTTTGCCAATAGACGTTCCGCTCATTGGTGCTCGGAACGCCGCCTGGCTGGCGGCGCAGCTCCACCTGTACTTCGCCGCCTTCGTCCTGGGAGCGCCTATCTTCATTGTCTTATGTGAGTACCTGGGTAATCGCCAGGGGCCTCGCAACTGGAGGATTCGTCTGCCCCTGGTGGGCACCTTCGCTCTCCTCGCTATAGTAGCAGTCCTCCTCGCTGAGAGGAACGTTGACCGCATTATCATCCTTCTAGTTGCCTCCATTCTCCTGGCGACATTGCTTTTCGTCCGTCCCAGCGGTGACCAGCGCTTTGAGCGCCTGGCCCACGAGACTATGAAGGTGGTGACCATAGCCTACAGCCTCACGGCCATTGCCGGGGGCCTGTTCGGCCTCATCCTGATGGGCCCCTACAGCAAGGTAGCCACTCATCTGTTCCAGCAGTTTGGCCCCGTCTTCGCCATCTACGGCCTCCTCTTCTTCGTGGAGACCATCCTAATGTACCTGTACTGGTACAGTTGGGAGCCTCTGGCGCAGCGGAAGGGGCTGCACCTCTCCATCGGCGTGGCGCTGAACGTGTCTGGGACGGTGATGATGCTTCTCATGAACGCGGTAGGGTCATACATGCTAACGCCGCCCGGAGGCTCTGAAACTGCTGGCATATGGAGCCTGGTGAACAACGCCACCTGGAGTGGCCTGAACCTGCACCGTTTTATCGCCAACATCACTTTTGGGGGCTTCATGGTGGCCCTATTCGCTGCCTTCATGTTCCTTACAGCTCGCAGCAGGGAAGACCGAGCCTTCTACGATTGGATGGGCTTCATCGGCAACTTCATCGGCGTCGCCACCTTGATGATCCTACCCCTGGCAGGCTACATATACGCCAAGGAACTTTTCCTGTATGACGCTGTTATCTCCACCTTTTTGATGGCGGACAAGCTCTCCTTCTTCTTCGTGGTCCAGGGGGTCCTGGTCTCTATGTTGTTCCTGGGTGCCAACTACTACATGTGGATGAGCATTCGTCGCATATCAGGGGCTGAATCGTTCATGGGCTACATGCGGCCCATCTTCGGAGTGATCTTCGTAGCGACGGCTATCTGGATCACGCCGCAGAACTTCCTCTCCGACCTGGCTGCTCCTATCCCGGAAGGAGTCTCCCCGGCGGACATCTTGATCCCCGATCAGGTAGCCTTCCTGGGGCTGATGATGGCCAAGGCGCTGGCAGTTACGGTCATCATCATCCTCACCTTCACGACATACATGATTTACCGCCGGGCCCTCAGCCGGGGAGAGGTCCAGTGGGGGGAGATTGCACCTCAGTCACAGTATGCCCTGGTCTTCATTCCGGCGGTGGCGGTTTACACCATGGGGTTAATGGGAGCCATCCGCGAGCTGGCCCGCCAGGACTGGCACGTATTCAAAGTTTTGAAGGACAACACTCCCTATGCCTTCACCACCCCTCTTGCCGATGTGAGCATCACGGTGGGCATAGTGACCCTGGTCTTCTTTACCTTTATGGCCTTCATCTTCTGGGTAGGCTTCAAGCTGGGAAGAGCAGGAGAGGTGAGGGCATGAGAGGCCGCTCCGAAAAGGAGAGGCCAGCAGGCTCACAAATGGCCCTAGCATCCGTGCTGGGTCCCTTTCGTCGCCTGAAGGGGCCCGGTGGCGTGTCCCTGCTGTTGCTGCTCGTCATCTGGGTTGGGTTCGCCTTGCTACCAGAAGATAGCGGTGTTTCCTTTGGGCTCCTCTACCGGGTGTTCTTCACCGCCATCGTGCTGGTGGGGGCAGCCTTCTTCTGGCTGCTGAGGCAGGAGCGGGTCCCACAGCCGCGGAGTTCGGCCGGGGTTCTGGGGAGCGTCGTCCTGGTATATCTGGCTACAGTGAGCCTTATGGTGGCGGCTGGCATTGTTCTGCCCCAGTTCGAGGGGGCACCAGCCGAATCAAAGGAACCCCTTGATGCGGTGGCCCGGGGCCAGGCCCTTTTCTGGAACACCAATCCCGGGTGCTTCCTGTGTCACTCTATTGACGGGTCGGGAGGCACCCGCGCTCCCGACCTTACTGAAGTGGCGTCTCGTGCCGGGCAGCGGGTGGCGGGCCTTTCGGCGGGGGAGTACCTGCAGGAGAAGATCAAGGCGGGGCTGACGTACCAGTACACCGTGCCCCAGTACTCGCCTATAATGCCGCCCTTTGGACAGGTGCTGACCGAGGAACAGATCAAGGACATTATCGCCTACCTGGTGGGCCCCAGGCTCAAGGGAGGTACAGGAAGGCAGCAATGACCACCTCTAACCAGAAGAATGAAAGCACAATCGCCCCTGAAACCACCCCTTGGCGGCGAATCGGGATTGCCCTGGGTTTGAGCCTGGTTGGGACTAGCCTTCTAGGTGGAGTTCTGCTGTTGGTGCTAGATAACATCTGGTGGGTTGCCGCAGGAGGCATCCTTTCGCTCTTTGCCGGCGGGGTCTATTTGGGCTGGAAGAGTCGCGAACCGGAACCCCTATACGGGACCCTGCTGGCGGCGATGTACGTTGGGGTGGCGGTGGTGGGCATCTTCATTGGGACGTTTCTGGCAGTCCTGCCCGACCCGCTCCCGGGGCTGGCAATAGGTGATTCGACGTTCTTCTTCATATCGCCCCTGCTAATGCTGGCGAGCGGGGTGGCAGGGACCAGCCTCAGCGGAGTAATGGTGAGGCATTAGCACCTGAAGGAACGATCTTTGGACAAAGGGCCGATCATGTGACATCGGGCCAGTTCAGTCTCACGATTGTTCAGAATAAAGTACCGTACAAGCGGCGCGCCGCCGCCGAGTATGGCCAAGCGAATCACATACGTACCGGCTTGAAGTGTGCCGTCCAAGGTTGTGAAACAGCTTGTGCTGTCATTCAGCGCATCCCGCTACGGCGAGAACCGACCACCTTTGGACAGTCTATCAGGAAGGCGAGGCTTGAAAAAGGACTCAGGCAGAAGGACTTTGCCGAGGCGATTGGAGTGGCCGAGACTACCGCTGCCAACTGGGAGTCCTATCCCACCATGCCAGCGCGGGGGCTCGCCAAGGTAATCGCACAGCTGCTTGACCTTGGCCTCGCTATGGACGAACTCGTTGGCCGATTCAGGGCACATGATGGCTGGCGGTCCCCGCTCGTTGCTGCGCGAATCGCACGCGGTCTTACCCAGGAGGAGGTAGCCCAAGTAGCCGCACGCACAACCGTTCAGCCGCTGTTCTTACGGGACGTCTGCCAGCGTCGGAACTCCTACGATAGCGAAAAGTAGGCCTGCTCCCACAGAAAGCCAGCGCACGGGCACAAATCCTTGCCACGGCATTTCCAGCCAAGGCCCAAGGAGCGTGACCAGGGCCAGGATACCTAAGTATCTGCAACGGGGCCGCGCCGCGGGGGCTAGTTGAGCGCCATCCAGATGGTGACGAGTCCTGTCACAAGGAAGATCACGGCGCCGCCCAGCTTGACAGCACGTTCGGGTAACCGTTTACCAAGTACCATGCCTACCCAGACGGCGACGGCGTCTGCCAACACCATCCCAACCGTGGAACCGAGCCACACGCCAATGAAAGAAGACTCTCTTGCCGCCAGCGTGACCGTCGCCAGCATGGTCTTGTCGCCAATCTCCGCCACAAGAAAAGTGGCACTGACCGCCATGAAGGGCCCCCACCTGGCGCGCCGATCGCGGACGCCGTCCTCAAGCTTGTCGCCCCTCAGCGTCCAAACACCAAACGCGACGAATGCGAGGCCTGATGCAAGAGCTATCCAGAACTCGGGTAACAGTGTGTCGAGGAAGCGACCGAGCGCCACTGACATGAAGTGTACGACCAGAGTAGCGGTGAACACCCCCGCCAGCACGATGCTTGGGCGAAACCGGGTGGCGAAAGCCAGCGCTACAAGCTGGCTCTTGTCGCCCATCTCCGCTATCGCAATGAAGAAGAGGGACTGCCAGAATGCGAACATACTTGTCGACCACCGTAATGCCGGTGTTGTTGCCGGGGCCGACTCCCCGGCTTACCACGCGCCGACAAAGACGGCGGTGGCTTGCCTGGTTCGAGCGCTCAGGCTGAGGATGGCCAGTTGTGTCTTGTCACCCACATCCATAAGGAGAAAGAAGGCCAAAGGCCCGTCAGCGCTACCGGAGGGTCTATGGACCACCTCCACTAACGGTGCTTGGGCGCTGCCCAGGGCTGGGACGCCCTCGGGAGCAGGGTGTCTAAACGGCGCACTCCCCTTCGCCACGCTGAAGGATATACATCGTGGTGGAGTCCCAGTCGATGAAGTTCCGCATGTCTTGAGAAGGGGGCGTGACGTGGGTGAGATCGGCGAGGAGCTGGCGGAACTGGTCCAGCCCCGCCCGGTCTACGAAGGCAGAGAAGCGTTCTTCGGGCTGGCGCTGGGAGCGGTAGAACGCCAGCAGCCGGGCCACCGCCTCGGGCACCCTTCGGGCCGGAAGCTTGAGCACCGTCTGCGCGAACCTTGTGCGTTCTTCAGTCACCTCGCCGCCTATGAAGAGTTGGAACGCAGGATACAGCCTGCCGCTCGCATGGAGAGCGCATCCCTGGAGACCAATGTCGGCAAGGTGATGCTGGCCGCACGAATCAGGGCATCCGCTTACCTTGATGCGCAGGCCTGCCAGCGCCGGGTCCTCCTGATACCTCTCATCCCGGAGCCTCTCCACCAGCTGTCGAGCCAGTCCCTTAGACGCGGTGAGGCTCAGGCTGCAGGCGCTGGTGCCGGGGCAGGAGGTCACGTCAGCAACTCCGGCGGCCCGGATGTCGGTCAGGCTAGCGTTACGGAGCCCCCGGTACACCTCGGGAAGGGCGCTGTTCGGCACATGTCGGAGCACTATATCCTGCTGCTGTGAGGTGCGGAGTGCCCCCTCAGCGTAGAGGTCGGCCAGGTTGGCCACGGCCTCCATCTGCTCTGAGGTGATGTCGCCCAAAGAGAGTGGGACGAAGGCCGTGCTGTACCCTTGCTGACGCTGTGCGGTGACGTTCCATCGGCGCCACCGAACATAGCCAGGGTCTGCGGGTCCCTCCGCCTTCTCGGACGGGTGTGGCTTGGCCAGCGGGACCCCAGCGTCTGGAGGGAAGGTGTCAGAAAGTAGCTTGGCCTCGGCGCGCAGGGCCTCCCGCTCCTCCTGGACAAGGCGGCGGAACTCCTCAAGGCCGAGCCGTTGCAGCACGAACTTGAGCCTGGCCTTCTGCTTGTTCTTCCGGTCTCCTAGCCGGTTAAACAGGCGCAGTACGGCTTCGCAGGTGGGGAGCAAGTCCTCCTCCGGCACGAAGTCCTCCAGGGGCTCTGCCAGGCGAGGATATACCCCGAGCCCGCCCCCTAGGAGGACTCGAAAGCCTCTGCGCTCCGTGCCGTTCTCCTGCCGCGCCACCGCTACGGCCCCGAAGTCCTGGATGCTGGTGTAGGCGCAATCAGCGGGGCACCCCGAGAAGCTCGCCTTGAACTTCCTGGGCAGGTGCATCACCGCGTCGTCCCCCAGGTAGTGGCCGTCCACCGCCTGAGCATAGGGTGTCACGTCGAAGGGCTCCCTCGGACACGCGCCTGCCATAGGGCAGGCAGCCACGGTCCTCACCGAGTTCCCCCCGGACTGGAGCGTGGTAAGTCCGGCCCGAGCCAGCCTCCAAAGCACCTCAGGGACCTTGTCCAGCTTCAGCCAGTGCAACTGCACGTTCTGCCTAGTGGTGACGTGGGCGGCGTTGTTGCCGTATTCTCGGGCAACCAGCGCCAGACAGCGGAGCTGCTCTGAGGTGAGGCTTCCACAGGGGACGCGCACCCGCACCATATACTCCTCTGGCTGGCGCTGGCCGTATACCCCCAAACTGGTCCTGCTGGGCCGGAACTCGTCGTTGGTGATCTCCCCACTGCGCAGCCGGAGGAGTTCGCCTTCCAGGTTTCGGATGGCCACTGTAACCAGCCCCCCAGCTGGCACTTGCCTGGCGTTATCGTGTTCTGGCACGTCTATTCCTTCCCTTGGCGAGGGTTCCATCGGCTCTCGAAAAACGACTACCGGTCTTCCGGCTTCACGGAAACGAGAGCCCACCATCACCGGTCAGGTCTCGGAGGCACTCCCCGGCCCGCGGGGAGTGCTCACCGCGGTGTATGATACGCCTTCTTCCGCAGATGCTCCAGAACCTCTGGGGTAACCTGGAGGTGTCCAAGCTGACGGACATACGCCTCCGCCGCTTGTCTTACCCGGCCGCGTATGAAGAACGGAACGCGGTTCAGCCTCTCTTCGGCCTCCTCTGTCCAAACTAGCAAAGGCTGGGAGGCAGCCTGCGGCTGCGTTTCTAGAGATGGATGAACTTGCTGTCTGCCTGGGCCGTGCTCGTGGCTCGGCTCATAGGTGCACCAGGGATCCTCTCCGAGCACATCCCCTGTGAGGGCAAGCGCCCGCGCCCGACATCCTATGCAGACGGGATCGTCGCCCTGGCTGAAGCGGCATTCGAGGCACTTGCCGAGCAGCTTTAGGCTCGGCCTCCGGAGGCCGGCCAACACCGGCGATGACTCCCAGATCTGCTGGAAGCTGGCCCTTCTCACGTTCCCTGCCTGCGTGGGTAGGTAAGGACAAGGGGTGACGTCGCCGGAAGGAGTGATGCGGCAGTAGCTAGTGCCAGCAAGACAACCTGCGCTCCATGCGAGGGCGGCGTCCCGCGCATAAGCCAGCCTCCGAATATAGGGAGCGCAGCGAGCGCGCACCATCATGCCGGGGTAGCGCTCCTGGGCCTCCAGGATGAACGACAGCAGGCTCTCGTACTCTTGCGAAGAGAGGTCGGTAAGGCGCTCGCCTCGCCCGGTGCATACCAGGAAAAACAGATGAAAGGCCCGGGCGCCCCTCTCGTGAGCGAACTGGACTAGCCCCGGCACCTCATGTTGGTTCTTTTTGAGAGCTGTGGTATGGACTAGCACATCCAGACCCTCCTCGCGGCAGGCCTCCAGGCCATGCACCGCGCGCTCCCAGGCTCCCACAGCCCCCCTGAAGGCATCGTGTTTCGCCGCATCCAGGGAGTCAATGCTGATCCCGGCGGCAAGCACACCGCTCTCCTTCAGCACCCTAGCCATCGCGGAGGTTATTAGGGTGCCGGTGGTCCCCAACACTACAGAGATGCCCTTCGCCGCAGCGTGGGAGGCTAATTGCGGGAGGTCTTTCCGCAAGAGGGGCTCCCCACCTGTCAAGATAAGGAGCTCCGTTCCTGCTTCGGCCATCTGGTCGATGAGCCGGAGCCCCTCGTCTGTCGAGAGCTCGCCAGACCAGCGCCTCCCAGCGTCCATATAGCAGTGGGGACAGCGCAGCGTGCACGCCCCCGTGATGTTCCAGGAGACGATTCGCGGACGGTATTCCAGGGGCGCCTCCTTACTTCGGCCCACGCCAACGCCATATGGCATTCCGCCTGCTCCACATGGATGGATAGAGACGCCGCATGCTTGGTGTCTGCAGGTACAGGATGATGGCGACGTCTATCCCCATGGGAAGCCAGTGCGCCAGGCGGACCGAGCGGAGGATGTCGAAGGTCAGAAATACGTAGGCTGCCAGACGAGCCCGGGGGTTTCTACGCCCCAGGAGATAGGCGGCCAGCGGACCGGCTACCACATAGGCAGGGAAGTTCGGCCAGACCGGCGGGCCGTAGTTCATGAGTGGTAGCGGCGCTGAAAGGTAGCTCCACCATTGGAGTGGAAGCCCAACCAAGAAGTAGAGCGCCACGAGCGCAACGCCCCAGCTCCACGGCCAACCCAACGCCGACGGTCCTGGTGCAGCGCCTCTCAATGCTGGGCCTCGGGCAAGTGAAGCTGGGCGAACTCCAGGGTGATGATAGGCATCGTAGCCAGGCGCGCTGCCTTCTCGATCCGCAGACGGGCGCCGCGACGTTCGTCGGGATCGTCGAGGCGTCCCAGGCTGTCCAGGGCAGACTGGGACCAGCGGAGGGACGCACCGTCGAAGGCCCGCGTCTCCTCGACGCCACCCTGGGCCGCGGCAGCGGCCTCCAGAACGTCCGCCTCAACTGTCAGGAACAATTGCCCGTCCTGCCCACACGCGGGACAGGCTGCCGGCCTTTGCGTCCGGGCGGCCTGGCTACACCTTGAGCACAGAAAGACATTTGTTAAACACATGTTCGGTTCAGCTAGGATGACTAAGGATGAGCATAGCGTTTCTTCGCCATTAGCAGGCTCTGATTCTTTGCGTAAATGGAGGCTAAAAGACCTTGGTTGGCAGATACAAGAATTTTTTAACGGTATTGAAAAGAGCACCGTAAGCATAAGGTTAAAATTAGGGGTTTTGGAGAAGCGCTACTGGGAATTCATGGATGGCGAGAAGACGGAGAACATAGAGGCGATCAGGGGAGAGTTTGTCAACGGCATGACTGTTTGGCTA
>Ga0082335_1002575_pt1 | contig 33433 bp, 40 predicted proteins | sample Subgrocontami58m_FD_72375 | JGI IMG/M metagenome (GOLD analysis project Ga0082335, IMG submission 72375) | Subsurface groundwater microbial communities from S. Glens Falls, New York, USA - GMW37 contaminated, 5.8 m (SPADES assembly) (version 2) ... | reverse complement strand
ACGAACGACTGGCCGAGGGATTCCTGCAGCCGCTGGCCGAGAAAGCGGGCGTAGATGTCGGCCGGTCCGCCGGCGCCGAACGGCACAATGATGCGCACCGGCTTGCTGGGATACTGCTGCGACCACGCGGCCTGCCAGGGCATACTGCAAACGACCACCGCCAACAGGCACAGGGCGCGCTTTGTGAACTGAGTCATGACATTCTCCTCTTCGCTGGAAATCGCGAAACTCCTGCGTTCGCGTTGCCGCAAGTATCCTTGGCCCCGCGTGGTTCGTCAATCCGGGCGTCGCCCGGTTACCGCATTGTTCGTGCAGGTCTGCCCGGAATACCGAGTATGCTAGACTTTCTTCCAAGAGCGCCTGACATAAACAAGTATGCGATTTTTATGAAAACAACTCCTGTCAAGACCCGCCTGGGATTTGCGCTGACGTTGGGCCTCGCGCTGGCCATTCCCGCCGCCAACGCACAGATCGTGTCTTCAATCGAGAGTCCGGCGCAGGTCAGTATTATCGGCCTCGGGATGGGCGCGGCGCCGGACTACATGGGATCCGCATCCGCCAGGAGAGGCGCGGTCCCGGTATTTCGTTACCAGTTCTACGATGGGACCTATGTTCTGCTCCTCGGTACGCGGGCGTCGTTCAATTTGAGCAGCGACGAAAACTGGCGTTTCGGGCCGATGGTCAACTACCGTTTTGGCCGCGGCAGCTCGGTCGAAGATCCCGTAGTCAAGCGAATGGTCGGCGTCAACGGCGCAGCCGAAACCGGCGTATTCCTTGCCTACAGCACCACGCTGGGCGAGAAGAATACCAGCAAGATTGATTTGTCGGGCAACATCGCCGGCGGCAACAACGGCGCCGTTGCCAATCTGCGCATGACCTACCGGCTGCAGTTAAGCCAGGCGAATCAGATCAGTATCGGTGTCGGCACGACCCTCGCCAACGAGAACTGGATGCAGACCTATTTCGGCGTCACCCAGGCGTCGGACATCGCGCTTTATCCGAGCCTCGCCGGCCGGCCGTTTAACGCGGGCAGCGGAGTGAAGGGAGTCAACGTCACGTTGGGTCTGACGCAGGCGCTGAGCAAGAACTGGCTGATGTCGTTCGGTTTCCGGTACGAGAAGCTCATGAACGCCGCCAAGGACAGCCCGATCACCGCTGAGCGCGGCAAATCCAACCAGTGGATGAATGCCGTCGTCCTGTCCTACGTCTTTTAGGCGAGGCTCATTTTTCTGTTTCTGTTTCTGTTTCTGATTCTGATTCAGCCGGCAGCGGGGTAGCTTCGATCGCGTTCGCAGGGTCGCCCAGGGGGAAAGCCTCCGTGACCGGCGTCGCCGATGGCAGCACCTGTTTTCGGCCCGGGCGGCAACCGATACGCTCCCACTTGTTTTTTGCTTTGGCCTCGGCAATGGTTTGCCACTGCATATTGGCCGGATCCTCCGCGCCACCGCATACGGGCGGAATGATGCGGTCGATCACGTAACCCTTGCATGCTCCCCGCGTCAGTCCGGTCGCCGGGCAGGGATGCGCTGCTCTGAACTCCGCTTCCGCCGCATGGCTGCGCTGCACGTCCGCCGCGGCAGCAGAAGAAGGTACAAGTGTCGCGGCCAATGTCAGAATAATCCGGGCGAGCCCGTCAATGCATGGACTCATGTTCGCATTTACGCATAATGCACCGCCAGCCAGATCGTCGGCACCTCCGGATGGGTCCACTCGACCCGATGGCGACGGTGAGGCGCGATGTCGATGACATCCCCGGGTTTCAGCCAGCACGGTGCAGTCTCGCCTTCGAAGGCGAGCCGCGCTTCGCCCTGCAACACCACGAGCCATTCGCCTTCGGGCTGGTCGTACCAGAACTGCGGCGGGCTTGCCTGCCCATGGGAAACTATCCTTTCAATTCTCAGCCCGGGGCGCGACAGTAGTTCGACGAACTGTTCGGCGGCGGTCCCGGCAGGCAAATCGCCAAACAGATTGGTCAGCTTTGCCACCTTGAGTCAGCCCGGGCAATAGCCGGCGCGCCGAATCGACGGTGCCAGTTGCAAAAACGGCATAGGATTTCCTCCCGGTGCTTGCCGCAGCATTTTTTGATTCAGCGGTATAGGATACCCGTAAAATGGCGCAGGAGACATTTCCATGAGCATCACCGTCTGTCCGGTAACTCCGGATTTTGCCGCCGAAGTCGGAGACGTCGATTTGTCGCAACCGCTCGCCGCCGCCGATCTGGACGCAATCCAGACAGCGTTCTGGAAGTACGCGGTGCTGGTTTTCCCGGGGCAGGATCTGACACCCGGGCAGCACCTGGCGTTCGCGGCAAAATTCGGTCCTGTGGAAACCGAGCGCACGCTCGACCCGAAAGCGACTCCGAGCCGGCTCAGCGGAGAGTTTGCCGATATTTCGAATCTCGCCGCGGACGGCAACATCTGGGGTGAGAACAGCCGGCAGCGCATGTACAAAGCCGGCAACAAGCTCTGGCATACGGACAGTTCCTTCAAGCGTCTCCCCAGCCTGTGCTCGTTGCTGTATTCCCGCCGCATCGCACCGCTCGGCGGACACACGGAATTCGCCGACCAGCGCGCCGCCTACGATGCGCTGCCGGATGCGACCCGCGAAAAACTGCGTGGGCTGGTCGCCGAGCACTGGATCGCCACTTCGCGCCGCCGCAGCGGATTCACGGATTTTACCGAGCAGGAAATGCAGCGGCTGCCGCCCGTGCCGCAGGTTCTGGTACGCACCCTCCCGCAAAACGGCAGGAAGTCACTGTACGTCGCGTCTCATGCGGGACGTATTTTCGGCATGCCGGACGACGCGGGCCGCGCCCTGATCGACGAGTTGATCGCGCACGTGACGCAACGCCAGTTCGTCTACACCCACCGCTGGCGGCCCAACGAGCTGGTCATGTGGGACAACCGCTGCACCCTGCACCGGGGCACCGATTACGATGATCTGAAATGGGTTCGCGACATGCAGCGCGTGACGATCAGCGATGTCGCGAACTCCTGCGAACAGGAAGGTGTTGCGGCAACCGCTTAGCGCTGCAAGCGCTCGATGGAAACGTGAAAGCTGGCTACTTCGACAGCTTGTCGCCGTCTGGCGGCGCCTCAACCTCGAACGCATTGGCGATCCCCGCCACGACCCCGTAGAAATTGATGGCTGTAGTCAGCTCGACCATCCACTGCGCGCCGTAGCGGTTCTTGAGCGCGGCGAAGGTCGCCTCGTCAACGCGGTTCGTGCGCAGCAGTTGCCGGGTGTAGGTCACGATCTCCCGTTCGTCCGCGGCGAGCTTGCCCGGATCGCCCTTCGCTCGTATCAGGTCGATGACTTCCTCGCCGATGCCATTGCGGCGCGCGTGGGCGACCTGGGCCGCCCATACATATTCCGCCTCGCGTTCGCGTACGGCAGTCAGAATGGCAACCAGGCGCAGCTTCGCGTCGATGATGCACTCGTCGCGGAAGAAAGTGACCAGGGATATCAACCGCTCCGCCAGCACCGGGCTGTGAAGCAACATGGTGAACGGACCCGGAATGCTGCCGAATACTTTCACGACCGCGTCGGCGGCGGCGTGATGTCCGGCGGGCAGATCGGACTTGGCGGTGATCGGGGTGATGCGCGGCATGATGATCTCCTCAGCGTGGCGGCGAATGATGCGTTCGATGCACGAAGCGGGTCAAACGCAGGAAGATGGGCGACAATATAACGCACGGAGGAGAAAAATGGCAGAACGTAATAACTTCACATGGCAGTTCAAGCTCGCGGCCGCAGTCGCGCTGCTCCCGCTGCTCACCGCCTGCGCGGGTCCCGCGCCCGATGTCCGCGCGCCGCTGGAGGTCAAGCTGCTCGCGTTCAACGATTTCCACGGCTATCTGACGCCCCCGGTCAGCGGCGTGCGGCAGATCGCGCCCGACCCGGCGGGCGTCAGAACAATGATTCCCGCTGGCGGCATCGAACATCTGGCCACTTTGGTGACGACGCTGCGCGCGAAGAACCCGCGCTCAGCACTCGTGTCGGCCGGCGATCTCGTCGGCGCGTCACCGCTGATTTCCAGTTTCTTTGACGACGAGCCCACCGTCCAGGCGATGAACCGGATCGGGCTCGACTTCAACGGCGTCGGCAATCACGAATTCGACCATGGCAGCGCCGAGCTGCAGCGGTTGAAAAATGGGGGTTGCGCGGCAGGCGGGTGCAAGTCGGGCACGGCATTCGAGGGCGCGCGGTTCGGAATTCTGGCGGCCAACGTCGTGGTGCGCGAAACCGCCAAGCCGTTGCTGCCGGCCTATGGCATCAAGACTTTCGGCGATATCAGAATCGCGTTCGTGGGCGCAACCCTGAAAGGGACCCCGGCGCTCGTGCCGGGCGAAGGCGTAGCGGGTCTCGACTTCATCGACGAGGCTGATGCGGTCAACCGGCTGGTTCCCGAGTTGAAGGCGCAAGGCATTGAAACCATCGTCGTGCTGCTGCACCAGGGCGGCGCCCAGCGCGGCGGTGATTACAACTCCTGCGTGGGATTTTCGGGGCCGGTCGTCGACATCGCGCGGCGCCTTGATCCGGCCGTCGACGTGATCGTCAGCGGGCACACCCATCAGTCCTACGTCTGCGAGCTGCACGGCAAGCTGGTCACGAGCGCCGGCTCTTACGGGCGCCTGCTGACCGAAATCGATTTGTTGATAGATCCGAAATCCCGCGACGTAAAAGCTGCGCGCGCGGTCAACCACGTGGTCGCGACCGCTCTGCCCAAAGACCCCGCAATGACTGAAATCGTCAGCCGGCATGCGGCGCTGGCCGCGTCTCTCGAAAACCGCGTCGTCGGTCGTATCAGCGCACCGATTTCAGCGCTGGCAGACGAGAACGGCGAGTCGGAGTTGGGAAGACTGATCGCGGATGCACAACTGGCGGCAACCGTTGCCAACGGCGCCGTCATCGCGTTCATGAATCCCGGCGGCGTCCGCGCGCCGCTGCCATACAAGGCAGGCGGCGAAATCACCTATGGCGAGCTTTTCTCCGTGCACCCCTTCGGCAATATGCTCGTGACCCTGACGCTCACCGGCGAGCAGATCGTGCAGATTCTCGAACAGCAGTGGCAAAGGGAGAGGCCGCGGCCGCTGCACGTTTCGAAGGGATTCAGCTATGCATGGAACGGCAACGCGCAACCGGGCCAGCGCGTGGTTCCCGGCTCCGTGACGCTGAACGGCAAGCCTCTCGACCGCGCGGCCAGCTACCGCGTAACCGTCAATAACTTCCTCGCGGATGGCGGCGACGGCTTCCCCATGTTCGCGCAGGGTGAAGAGCGGGTCGTCGGCCACACCGATATCGAAGCCATGATCGATTACTTCCGCACGCACAGCCCGCTAAACCACGACAGTCGCGCGCGCGTGCGGCGCGTCGAATAGTGCTGCCCCCCGCAGAGCAGGCGGCGCGCCAGCGCTACAATTCCGCTAAATGATGTGCCGGCGCTTTTCGCGCACGAGGTCCTCGAGGCGCCGGATGATGTTGTCGAGACCGGTAATGTTCGGATTCACGTCCAGGGAACGCCGGAAGTATTCGATCGACTTTTCGTAATCTTCCAGGTGAATATAGATCTGCCCGTAGCCCGACAGCGCGCCGAAATGCTGCGGATTTCGCTTCATCACCTCGTCGCAGTCGGCAAGCGATTTGCGCATGTCGCCGGCTAGAAACCAGGCAGTTGCGCGCTTGTTCCAGCCCTCCGCGAAGGAAGGTTTGCCCTCGATCACGCGGCTGAAGGTCTCGATCGCCTGCGCGTAGCGGCCTGCTTCCATGTGCTCGACGCCGGCAGCGAGCATCCTGTCGACCTCGGCGTCGCCCGAGCGGCTCCACACGCGCCAGACGGCTGCTTCGGCCAGCCCACGCACGTAAGGATCCGGGTCCGAGAGGAGCTTTACCAGCAACGGCCCGTCGGCGGCAAGTCCGGTGCGCCCGATATAACCGATACCGGCTGCACGATAGCGGACATCGGGATGCTCGAGCGCACTGAGCGCCGAGGCCCGCGTTGTTATTTCCGGGATCTCCGATTGCGCAGAGGCGCCCGGCGCGACGAAGGCAGCGAGCAGCAGCGCGAACACTTGTGGAATCATTGGCTGGATCCAATCACCCCGCGACCGCGGCGATGGGATCAGTGTAACCCAATCGGTGGAGTAAACTAAGAGGACATTGAGTCGGATCGCGTTTTTGAGGAGACGATTATGACTACGTCGCCGATGATTCCACGGCCCCGCAACGTATTCGCGCGGTATCACGCACACGTGTACTTTGGCGGGAAGTCAACTGAGCAGGCGCGGGAACTGTGCCAGACCGCCACGAAATTATTCGGCGTGGCAATGGGTCGGGTGCATCAGAAACTCGTCGGCCCCCATCCGCATTGGAGTTGTCAGCTCGCATTCGATTCGACGCAGTTCGACAAGCTGATTCCGTGGCTCGACGAGCATCGCAGTGGACTGAACATTCTGGTCCACGGCGTTACCGGCAACGACTGGGAGGATCACACCGCAAATGCATCCTGGCTGGGCGAGCCGGCTACGCTGAATCTCTCGGTATTTGGAGGATAGCGGCCGGTTCCGCGCGGCGCTACCCGCTGACCGCCCCCCGACAGGCCTGCTTGCCTTAGTGGCCTGATTCCAACGCGCTATCCGCGATTCGCCGCCGCGCGGCGAGATATTCCGCTTCCAGACGATCCACCAGCTCCGCGACGGTCGGCACATCGTCGATATTGCCCACGCCCTGCCCCGCGCCCCAGATTTCCTTCCACGTTTTCGGACGCTCTTCGCGGCTGCGATATAGTCCCAGCGCTTCATTCGCCGGCAGGTTGTCGGGATCCAGCCCCGCATTGCGGATGCTGCCCGCAAGGTAGCTGCCGTGCACGCCCGAAAAAAACGGCGTGTAAACAATATCCCCCGAGCTGGAATCGACGATCATCTGTTTGTAGTGCTCCACCGCCATCGATTCTTTGGTTGCAATGAAACGCGTGCCCAGGTACGCAAGATCGCATCCCATCGCCTCCGCCGCGAGTACGCCCGCACCGTTGGTGATGGCGCCCGCGAGCACCAGCGGACCCTGGTGGATGCGCCGCAATTCATTGACCAATGCGAAGGGGTTGAGGGTGCCCGCATGCCCGCCCGCGCCGGCGCACACGGCGATCAGGCCGTCGACGCCCGCTTCCAGCGCTTTTTCCGCGTGGCGCACCTTGATGACATCGTGAAACACAATGCCGCCGTACTCATGCACGCGCGGCACCAGCTTCGTGGGCGCGGAGAGCGACGTGATGACGATGGGTGCTTTGTGGCTGAGCACCACTTCAAGATCGCCATCGAGCCGCTGGTTGGCCTTGTTCACGATCAGGTTGACTGCGTACGGCGCAACTTTCCTTTGGGGATTTTCGCGCTGGTATTGCGCAAGCTCGGTCTCGATGCGCGTGAGCCATTTATCGAGTTGCTCCGGGGGGCGCGCATTGAGCGTGGGAAACGAGCCAATCACGCCGGCCTTGCATTGTTCGATCACCAGATCTGGACCGGAGACAACGAACATGGGCGCGCCGAACACGGGTATTCGCAAACGGCCGCGGATTTGAGCGGGGAGCGACATTCAAAACCTTTCGGATGCCGGCGCGAACATCGGCATTGATGCGCCGCCTTCGGTCTTTTTGAAGACGACCTTCACTTTCTGTCCGATCCGGATTGTATCGAGATCGCAATCGACGATGTTGGTCATCATCCTCACGCCTTCGTCCAGCGTGACATAGGCGATGCAATAGGCAACCGGTCCGCCGCGGCGCGTGACGCTGAAGGTATAGATCTCGCCCGTGCCTTTCGCCTGCACCCACTCAACCTTGTCGCTGAAGCAATGCGGGCAGAGACTGCGCGGGTAGTGGTGGTACTCACCGCAAGCGCTGCATTTCTTGAGCATGAGCTTGCCTTCGGCAGCGGCGTCGAAGTAAGGCTGGTCCCCGGGATTGACCGCCGGGTCGCGGAGTTTTCGTTCCTGATATGGGGTCGCCATCGCTTTACTCCCTTTCCATGATCAATGTGGCGCTGCCGTGCCGGTGGCCGAGCGAGCCGCCGGTGCCGTGCGCGAGCGCGAGGTCGCAATTCTTCACCTGGACTTTGGGGTGCGCCTCCCCGCGCAACTGACGCACGGCCTCGATGACTTTGGTCATGCCGCCGCGATTGGCCGGGTGGTTGTTGCATAGTCCGCCGCCGTCGGTATTGAACGGAAACTTGCCGGTGCCGGAAATGAGGTTGCCGTCCGCGACGAATTTGCCGCCTTCGCCTTTTTTGCAAAAGCCGAGATCCTCGATCTGCATCACGACCGTGATCGTAAAGCTGTCATAGATCGATGCATATTTGATGTCGGCCGGTTTGACGCCCGCTTCCTCGAACGCCCGCGGACCGCTCCACACGGCGCCTGAATAGCTCAGGTCGACTTTGCCGCCCATCTGGCCCTTGGTCGTTTCGCCCGCGCCGGTGATTTTCACGAGCGGCCGCTTGAGACTCTTGGCGATCTCCGGCTTCGCTACAATCAGCGCGCCGCCGCCGTCGCTCACGACGCAGCAGTCGAGGCGGTGCAGCGGGTCGGAGATCATCGGCGAGTTGACGACTTCCTCGACTGTCACCACATTGCGGAGCATCGCGTTGGGATTGTGCTGCGCGTGGTGTGACGCCGCGACTTTGACCCAGGCCAGTTGTTCGCTGGTCGTGCCGTACTCGTACATGTGGCGCATCGCGACCATCGCGTAGAGATTCACCGTGACCGGGCTGTACGGCATCTCGTAGGGGGCATCAGGAAGATTCACGCCGCGGTCCCGCACTTGCGTGCCGGAGCTTCCTTCCGAGTTGGGGCGTCCGGCAAGCGTGATCAGCGCCACGTTGCATTTCCCGGCCGCGATCGCCTGCGCGGCATGCGCGACGTGTACCAGATACGAGCAGCCGCCCATATCCGTCGAGTCGACGTGGCGGAGCTTGAGGTTCATGTAATTGGCCATGCTCCAGACGTTGGCCCCCGGCGCGTCGCCGGCGCAGAAGTAGCCGTCGATATCGCCCTTGGTGAGGCCCGCGTCCTCGAGCGCGCCCTTCGCGCACTCGGCGTGCAACTGCGCCACGGATTTGTCGGGCGCTTTGCGCAGCGGGTGCTCGTAAGCACCCACGATGTAGCCTTTGCCTTTGATGCTCATGTTTTTTCCCCGTTGATGAACGCAGCTCAATGATAACCTGCCAAACAGGTGAAATGATAGACTTTACGGCGATGCCTTCCCCGGCCATTCACTCGGTAACGCTCATGCGCCATCCGGAAAGCCGCAGCGCAGCGGTACGCAACATCAGTGCACGCGTATGCAGCGAATCAGACGGCACGCTGGCGATCACCTATTCGATCGAGGGCGATCTCGCGGAGCTGCGCGTGCCGCCACCGCGGACGCCGGTCATTGCGCATGGACTCTGGCAGCACACGTGCTGCGAGTGTTTCATCGCCCTCAAGGGTAAGCCCGGTTACCATGAGTTCAATTTCGCGCCTTCCAGCGAGTGGTGCGCTTATGCGTTTGCGAAGTATCGCGAAGGCGGAGCGCTCGCGGACGCGACCTTGAACCCGGGAATCGCCGTGCGCAGCCTCGCCAAGAGGCTCGAACTCGACGCCTCGATTCCTCTCGACCGCCTGACGGCCATCCACCCGCACGCGAGTCTTGCGCTCGCGCTGTCGGCGGTGATCGAAGACAAACACGGCGACCTTTCTTACTGGGCGCTAAAGCACGCACCCGGCAAACCGGATTTCCATCATCCTGATTCATTTGTCCTGGAGCTTGAATGAAGTTCGGAATTGACCGCTTGCAAGACGAGCCCGCGCTGCGAAAACCGCTGGTGGGCCGCCGCGTGGCGCTGCTGGCGCATCCGGCATCGGTGAACCGCGATCTCGTGCACTCGCTCGACGTGCTGGCCGCGCTCGGGGACATCAAGCTCTCGGCGGCCTTCGGTCCCCAGCACGGTCTGCGTGGCGACAAGCAGGACAACATGGTCGAGTCAATGGACTTCACCGATCCGGTGCATGGCATCCCGGTTTTCAGCCTCTACGGCGAAGTCCGTCGCCCCACCGCCGCGATGATGGAGAGCTTTGACATTCTGCTCGTCGACCTGCAGGACGTCGGCTGCCGGGTCTACACCTTCATCACCACGCTGCGCTATGTGCTCGAAGCGGCTGCGCAACACAGCAAGGCAGTCTGGATCCTCGACCGTCCCAATCCCGCGGGCCGCCCGATCGAGGGACTTCTGCTGCGCGCCGGCTGGGAAAGTTTCGTCGGCGCCGGAGTGCTACCGATGCGTCACGGTCTCACGCTCGGTGAGCTGGCGAGGTGGTTCGTGCACACGCTCAACCTCGACGTGGAATGCGAGGTCGTGACAATGGAGGGCTGGAAACCGGAGAGCGCCCCGGGATACGGCTGGCCGCTCGGCGAGCGTGCCTGGGTGAATCCCAGCCCCAACGCCGCGAACCTGTCGATGGCGCGCTGCTATGCGGGCACCGTCATGCTCGAGGGCACAACGCTCTCCGAAGGACGCGGCACGACGCGACCGCTGGAGCTCTTTGGCGCGCCGGACCTCGAGCCGCACGCGCTCATTGCAGCGATGGAATCGCTCGCACCGCAATGGATGCACGGGTGCCGGCTGCGCGCGTGCTGGTTCGAGCCCACGTTTCAAAAGCATGCCGGCAAGCTCTGCGCGGGTGTTCAGATCCACGTCGATGATCCTAGTTACGACCATGCCGCATTTCGACCCTGGCGACTACTCGCACTCGCATTGAAGGCTGTGCGCAAGTTGCAGCCGGATTACGAGCTGTGGCGCGACTTCCCGTACGAGTACGAACGTGACCGCCTCGCTATCGATCTCATCAACGGCAGCCCGCTGCTGCGGGAGTGGGTAGATGATCCCGCCGCCACAGCGGCCGATCTCGACGCCCTCGCCCGGCCCGACGAAGCAGCGTGGCGCGAAGCGCGTGAGGCGGTGTTGCTCTATCGCTGATGTCCAACGCAACTCCTTCCCTCTTGGCGGGCGAAGTCCAAAGCAACTCCTTCCCCCTTGACGGGGGAAGGTTGGGATGGGGGTGAAAACGTTGCGAGTCACGGTAATTCTGCTGTTCAATCAGGTGGCGAACAACGGTCGTACCCGGATACCGCAATGATTTGAAGGAGTTTGACTGCAAAATCGATGACAAATGGACTATGCTTAATGGTATTTCTACAAACCATTACACGTTAGCCTTCGAGGACCAAGGGGATGCCAGTGAACGAATCTGTCGCAATCTTCAATGACCCTGTGAAACTGGCGGCCTTTAGCGTGGAGCCGTTGAAGGCCTACCTGGAAAATCGGGATCAGTTGCCACTGCCAACGTCAGAAGAGATTGAGCAGTGGTCATTGAGCGAGCAAGAGCTGGATCGCTGCGCGAAAGAGTTCGTGCTCATGGGCGCGATTGGAATTGCCGTCACAGTTATGAAAAACAAGCCGTTCGAGTTCTATTCGGAGTTCATCCGTGCCTTGGCCGGTCGTCTATCGAGTCCAGTATTCGGTTTCACAAGTCTGACCGGAAGCGAAGAACTCATTCGTGTAATTGAGAAGTACATCGAATATCTCGAAACCAGTATGGTCGAGTTCTCGCACATGTACACAAAACGCGTGTTTGGCGGTAATCAACACGAGATGGCGATCATCGTCGCGGACTTATGGAAACGTGCTTTCGATTTGATGATAGCAACGATGGGCTCCTCAAAGCAGTTTTTTATCGAATGTATGGCCGACGAGCTCTTACAGAATGGCAATCCGAAACCGGACACGACGTGACTTGCCAACGCTGGGAGGGAACGTGGTAGAAGTGCTGCTGTATTTGGAGCCTAAGCGCGGCATCCACGCTTGCGCGCACAAGAGCGGTATGCACGGGTGACGCGGGGACGTTAGCTGTCAAAATGACATGACATCGCAGCTCACCAAATCCACAAATGAGCGAGCAGCGTTCCTCTTGTTCGTCGAGCGCCTTGGTAAAAGGAACGATTGGTCTAGCGTCAGTAGCTGCGAGCCGCCCGAGCCAGACTTACTCTGTGTCCATGTAGCCAACGGCCCCGTCGCGTTCGAACTGGTTCGAATCACAGATCCTAACATTGCCAAGATTCAGGCAGCCGGTGCCAACGCTTCACAGATCGCGTTCTCTACATCTGATCCTTCAGTACGAATTGTCAGAGACAAGCTAAAGAAGCAGTACACCACGCCGAACCCAATTGAGCTTCTGATTTATAGTGAAGGTCAGGTCATCACACCAGATGACGTGATCATTCCTACAATCACGCCGTGGTTCGATGCGATAGCACATCCTTTCAGGCGCATATGGTTTATGGGCGACAGGGAGGTTCTATGCCTTTGGAATGCCGGCTAACTTTAGGTGCAACGGACGCCTATCGGCACCGCTGACCACGACGTTATCTGTCAAAGAAACGGACATCGAAATGAACCACAAACGCAAACGCCCTAAGCAGAGCCGAGCTGGGTGTCTAATGTGCAAGCCCAACAAACTCGGTAAGGGAGCGGAAAAGAAACTCGGCCATCGCGGTTTTGGAAAGCTACGGAAAGAGGCTGCAGCCGCGAGGGACATGATCGATGCCACATAAAATCCTATTCGTTGGCCGCTAAGTCGCCAGATCGATTGTTGCGGTAGAATTACCTACGGAGGTATGGCAATGGCTAATCCAAATCTCGTCGTGCACCGAGATCCGGAGATCTTGGGGGGAACGCCGGTATTTGTAGGTACCCGGGTTCCCGTCAAAATCCTGTTCGACTACCTTGAAGCTGGTGACAGCCTTGAAGTCTTTCTCGATGAGTTTCCCTCTGTATCTCGTCCGCAGGCGATTGCAGCGCTGGAGCTAGCGCGGGAAGTTCTTGCTCCCGATGCGCATCCTGCTTGACGAATCCTTGCCCCGGAAGCTGCGCCTCGAACTGCCGGGGCACGACGCACAAACGGTTCAGAAGCGCGGCTGGTCGGGGCTCAAGAATGGGGCGCTGCTGCGCGAAGCGAGCCAGGAGTTCCAGGTCCTTCTTACTGGTGATCGGAACCTGGAGTTTCAACAGAACTTGGCGACCTTGCCCATCGCAGTCATCGTGATGGTTGCGATAAACAACCGAATTGAAACACTGCGTCCGCTGATTCCGGACGTGCTTGAAGCGCTCAGGACCATTCAACCTGGCCAGCTTGTGCGAATCGGTGCCTAAGGCGGGCACAACGTGCCGGAAGATGCCATCCGCCGGCGATTCAAGACCGGGTGGGACAATTTCCGGCGTATCTACCGGCCGCTCGCGCATACTTGGATGTTGTACGATAATTCCGGCGCGCAACCGGTGTTGCTAGACGGGGGAGAAACTGAATGAAGGCGAACGGCAAAGTGAAGGACAAAGATATGCTGGGATCGCACGCCGCGCTCAAACGCGCGGCACGCAGCGCGTTGAAGACGGCGCGCGACACGGGCACGCCGTGCTACATCCTGCAAGATGGGAAGATTGTGGACATCGCGGCAGCACGACAACGGCCGGTTCGGCGCGGCTCTACTCGCTGACCGCACACGCTCGGAAAACACAGCGCCGCAACCATGCCGCACGTTACCGGCCGGGTCAAAAGCCCAGCCCAACAAAGCAGCGTGGCGCAAAGCGGTGTTACTCTACCGGCAGCGTAGCAATTCACGTTGTAAGGTAATTACGTCGCACCAACTATAGCGATTCATGATGCCTTGAGGCGTATTAGGCTCTCGCACCGCTGATGATATGCCGCTTCATGGGAAAAATGATGACACCATGACATCTCGTCGCGCTCTGACTCGCTGCTTGGTAGGCATGGTGTGGCTGGCTGCCGGGGTGTTCGTCCCGGCCACATACGCGCAGCCGCTAGGCCGGGCGCCCGCGCCATGGATTGACGTTCACATGCACTTGATCGGCGGGCGCGGGCCGCAACAGGACTTTGCCGGCGCTGTCGATGCGGCGATCCATGAAATGGAGCGCTTCGGCATCGCGATGGCGATCGTGCTGGCACCGCCGCAGGTCGACCAACAGCCGGTTTACGACGCTTCGGCCTTCGTGCGCGCGTTGCAGCGTCATCGCGGCCGATTCGCCTATCTCGGCGGCGGCGGCGCGCTGAATCCGATCCTCCACCGTTACGCGGATCCAGCGAGGGTTACGGACGCGGTGAAGCGGGACTTCGCCGCGGCTGCGGAACAGATCATCGACAACGGCGCCGTCGGCTTCGGCGAGATGGCGTCGCTGCACATGTCCGCCACCACGGGACATCCTTACGAATTCGTTCCCGCCGACCACCCGCTGCTCCGCGTGCTTGCCGACGTGGCTGCCAGGCGCGACGTGCCGATCGATCTGCACATGGACGCCGTAGAGGGCGAGATGCCGACGCCATCACGCTTCGCGACGCCGCCGAATCCGCCGAAGCTGCCAGATACGATGGGGAGTCTGGGGCGGCTGCTGACCTACAACCCAAAAACCAGGATCGTCTGGGCGCATGGAGGCTCGGATCCGCTCGGGGCCATGACCCCAGCCGCCATGGGCCGCCTGATGGATGCGCATCCCAATCTGTCCGTCAGCCTGCGGATCGTGGGCGCGCAGGCGCCCATGATGAACAAGGCACTCACGGGCACGGGGCTCGATCCGGATTGGAAAGAGCTGCTGACCCGTCATGCCGACCGCTTCATGACTGGAACGGATTCCTTCATAGTCTCCCCTTCCGTGCGCGGCGGTGGCCCGGGCGTGACCTTTGCCGAGCGCAATACACCGAAGCTTCAGGCGACGGTTCACTTCCTCTCCCTGCTGCCCCCGGACGTGGCGGCCAAAATCGGCCGCGAGAATGCGATGCGGATCTACAAGCTGCCGCCAAGGTAAGCGCCACGGCCGTGGGCCGCGGTGGGAACACGCATGATGCGCAATACTCGTAGCGACATTCTGATAGGCGCGACGGTGGACTGATGAACGAAAACGGGAATCCTGAGGCTTGGGATGATAGGGATGAAACATGAAGATAACCGCCGCAATTTTTGTCGTGCTTATGCAGAGTTGGCAATCCTTGGCGGCAGACCAGGTGACACTCACCGGTCCTGCCGCGCATTTATACCGCCAAGCGCAAAGCGGACGCTGGTATGCGGACGCCGCAAAATTAAATCCCGATATTCTGCCCACATCCGATGGACAGAGCTTTATCGTGATATGGAAAGCGGCCGGGAAGGAGCCAACACGCTGGATTGTCTCGCTGCATGGCACCCGGGGTTTTGCCACGGATGACCTCGCCATCTGGCATCCCCATCTGAAAAATCGCGACGTGGGGTTGGTAGCCGTGCAGTGGTGGATCGGCCCGGACGATACCCCCAGGTCCTACTACGCGCCAATGCAAATCTACCGCGAAATTGATATCGCGCTCCAGAAACGCGGCGTGCAATCCGGCACGGTAATGTTGCACGGGTTCAGCCGTGGTTCCGCCAATTCCTACGCGGTGGCCGCTCTGGATGCAGGCCGCGGCAAACGCTACTTTTCACTGGCCGTCGCCAGCTCCGGCGGTGTCAACCTCGACTACCCTCCGACGCGCGCGATTCTCGCCGGTGCATTTGGCGACCATCCGTTACGGGGCACGCGCTGGATAACAGTTGCCGGCGCGCGCGATCCCGAGCCAGACCGCTCCGGCATTCCCGGAATGAAACGAACAACCGCATGGCTGCGGGAACAGGGCGCCACCGTGATAGAGACCATCGAAGATCCGGCCGAAGGACACGGCGCACTGCAACGCAATCCGAAAAATGTACGGCGTGTGCTTGATTTGTTTCTCAATGAACGGCCTTGAACAATTACTACGAGTCACGTCCCGAACACTCGTCTGAAATTCTCCTGCCCTTTGGGTGTGATGCTGACGGCGCGTGAGCGCCGCTGGCGCTGGACCCAGCCCCGCGCGACATAGAGATCGAGCAGCGCATCTCCTAGCGCACCGCCGAGGTGCGGACGCCGCTGAGTGAGGTCCACGCACGCACGCGCGAAGACGCGCCGCGGTTGGCGCGCGGCGACGAGATCGACATCAAGCGCGGCCAGCTTCGCCTCGCCGAGCCGGGTGACGGCGAAATCGCGTCCATCGGCCGTCAGCCATCGGGTTTTCAGCATTGCCTCGAGAATCCTGACCGCCATCTCGCCGGCCAGATGGCCGTAACAGGTCCGGGCATGAAGAAACTGGACCGGCACCGCGCGCGAAGGCAGCGGAGCTCGCGGCGCCCGCGGCCGGGTCGCCGCGCCGAGCGAGGCCATGCCTTCGATCACGGCTGCGACGTCCGCGCTCGCGATCCGGAAGTAGCGATGCCGTCCTTGCGCCGCGGATTCGAGCAATCCGCCTTCGACAAGCTTGGCAAGATGCGCGCTCGCCGACTGCGCTGAAATATTCGCGGCGTAAGCCAGCTCTCCGGCCGGACGCGTCGTGCCATCGATGAGGGTCCAGAGTATCCGGGCCCGGGCCGGGTCGGCGAGCAGGCTGGCGATGCGGGAAACGTCCGGGTCGTCATGCATATTTCACCAATTCATGAAACGTTCACGTTACACCGTATGGATAATGATGTCCATCTCCATCGATGAAACCAGCCAAGGAGGCCCCAGCCGTGCCGAACGCCACCCACGAGCAAGCAGACGCCGACGCGAACGATCTCGATACCCTGCGGCAAATCAATTCCGGCTACATCCGATCGGTCCAGACGTCGGATGTCCGCTGGTTCGACGAGCACCTGGCAGAGGATTTCATGAACAGCAATCCCGACGGCTCGCTCGTCGACCGCGCAGAGTTCCTCGCGCAGATCGCGCGGCCGTGTCCGGTCTCGGATTTCGGGGCCGAGGACGTGCGCATCAGAATCCTCGGCGAGATCGCGATCATCCACGGGCGGACCGTATACAGGAAGCCCGACGGCCAGGCGGGAGCGGGCCGCTACACCGACGTCTACTCGCACCGGCAAGGACGCTGGCTTTGCGTGTCCGCCCACGTCACACGCGGCTGAACGATGAAAGCCGGGAAGTCAATCCCCATGCGGCTTCCTGGGCGGTGATGCATGCTCAATCCTGCGCCACAAATAACCAGGAACACGTATGACGCGCAATATTCGTAGCTGCATTCTGACCGCAACGGCGTTCTATGAGAATGCACAATCCGCCGCATCCAGGGAAAATCATCAAGGCTCTTTGTCTCGATCCACTGGACCTCACGGTGACCGAAGCGGCAAAGGGACTCGGCGTTAGCCGGAAAACGCTGTCCGGAATTCTGAATGGCCGGGCCGGCATCAGCCCGGAGATGGCGGTTCGCCTTTCGATTGCGTTTGATACCTCCGCAGAAAGCTGGATCAATCAACAGACACAGTACGACTTGTGGCATGCGGAGCAAGGTCGTAAACAGCTTCGCGTAATGAGGCTCGCAGCGTAACCAGACGCCCGATCCCGGCATTTCGAGCGCCGATCAACGCGGGTCTCCACCACCCCGGCGGCGCGATAAATTCGCGACAACGGCGTTGGGCACTTTCCCGGCTTGGCGATTTCACTGTGGACATGCGCGCCTGTTTGATCGGGCGCGCCGGAGAGCGGCTCGGCGCCTTGGTTACCAGACCGTATCCACCTGCCGTAATCTGCGCAGATGGACGTTTGCCGTAACCAGCTTTGCTTGCAACGTCATCGCGGTGGCGACGATGATCCGGTCTGCCGGGTCGCCAGGCAGCGATCGATCCAGCGTGCCAGCGAGGTGCGCGATGTCGGCCGTTACGGGTTCAAAACGTAATTCCGGAAGTGTGCGCAGGTCGCGCAGCCACTGATCCAGCGATATGCCAATCTTGAGCCGCTCCCGCCGCACCGCGGTGGCAATTTCAAACACGCTGATGGCGGAAGCAGCCAGTGGTCCCCGCCGAGCGGCCGATTGAATGGTGCGTCTTGCGCGCGCAGACAACCCGGGCGCGCCGGTGAACCACCAAACCAGCGCGTGGGTGTCCAGGACAATCACTTGTTGACTTCCCATTCACCGGGATCGATTACCGGTTCGGTTGGCCTGTCGTATTTCAACACGCTGCCGCGCAGGCGGGCCCGCGCTGCCTCGACGTCTTTCCTCGATGCGGACGGCGGGACAATTTCGGCAATGACCTTGCCTCGCGAAGTGACGCGCACGCGCTCGCCGCGCTGGACTCTGGCCAGATATTCGGGCAGGTTCTGCCTGAGTTCGGTGATTTTGACCTCTTCCATGTCCGGACTTGAATGTGTACGGATGAAGCGTACACATTTCATATGGACAGATCAATCGGGCAAAGCGCCGCACGCAGCGCGCTGACGACGGCGCGATGAATCCGCGCCCTACGACGATGGTATCGGGCACGTTCCCCACTTGGGGACCTCACCACGAAGATAGTGCCATTGGCGGCAGACTGTTATATATTCACGGTTCGCCGTTCACCCTTCTTCAAAGGAGACTCAGCATGGCCAAAGGATACTGGATCAACTTTTTTCACTCCGTCAGCGACCCGGCCAAGGTCGAGGCCTACCGCAAGCTCGCCGCACCCGCAATGCAGGCGGCCGGCGCACGGTTTCTGGTGCGCGGCGTACCCACGAAAGCGTACGAAGCGGGCCTCATGGAGCGTGTGGTGATGATCGAGTTCGACAGTGTCGAGAAAGCCATTGCCGCACACGACAGCCCGGGCTACCAGGCTGCGCTGAAGGCGCTCGGTAACGGCGCGAAACGGGACCTGCGTATTGTCGAGGGCCTTGCCTGACGCGAAACGCGCCGTCAGTCGGCGCGCATCCCCCGTTCCTTGATCACCTTGCCCCACTTGGCCATTTCGCTTTTCAGGTAAGCGGCGCTTTCTTCCGGCGAGTTGGCGATGACATCCAGCCCCCGTTCTTCGTATTGCCGCGATTGACCCGGGGCGCGCAGGATTCGTTTCACATTGTCGTTGAGCAGCGCCACGATCGCTCCGGGCGTGCCTTTGGGCGCAACCATGATGTGCCAGCCATCGAACTCGTAGCCGGGTATTCCGGCCTCCGCGATGGTCGGTACGTCCGGCAGCACGGCAGAGCGCTTCAGGCCCGTAACCCCGAGCGGGCGCAGTCTCCTGGACGCCACGTGCGGTGCTGACTCCAGGGCACTCGAAAAGGTAACGCTGACTTCACCACCGATGCCGGCGATGACCGCGGGAGCCCCGCCTTTATAGTGCACCACCGTCAGATTGACCTTGCCCAGGTAATTGAACAGTTCTCCGGCGATGTGCGGGTTGGTGCCGATGCCCGCCGATCCGTAATTGAGCGCGCCCGGCCGGGATCTTGCCAGTTGCAGCAATTCGCGCACCGAATGCGCCGGCACCGACGGATGCACAGTCATCAGGGCAGCCGTCGACGCCATGATCGAGACCGGCACAAAGTCGTTGAGCACGTTATACGGCACGCGGCTGTAGAGAAAAGTATTCGCCACGAACGGCACCGTGTTGGAGAGCACCGTATATCCGTCAGGGGCGGCACGCGCCACCAGTTCGGTTCCGATAGCCCCCGACGCTCCGCTGCGATTGTCGACTATGACCTGCTGCCCCAGATTTTCAGCGAGCTTCGCGCTGACCAGGCGTGCGAGGATGTCGACGCTGCCACCCGGCGGGAAAGGCACGATCCAGCGTATCGGCTTGCTGGGATACTTCTCCGATTGCGCGGCGGCAAATGGTACCGATGACATTGCGATCGCGGACGAAACCGCGGCCAACAAGACTGAGACTGCTTTCACGTTTCCCCTCCTTCCAGACCCGGCAAGTCCAGGCATCCCGGCGCTGCGATGAATGCCGCTATTTTGGCGCGCGCGGACTGGTCCTGCCATCCAGCCCGGCCACCCAGTCTACCACCGTGGCGACGGCCAACGGACCCTCTCCTTGAAGGATTCGCGTCCCGCGGTTAAAGTGTCAATAGAAATACCGAAGGAGAACAAGCCGTGACCTACGAATCGCTGTTTGCCGAGACGGTTCACCTGCGCGGGCACCAGGGCGACCAGATCGATGCCTACCTGGCGCGGCCGTTCGGCGCCGGGCCGTATCCGGGTGTGGTCGTCATCCACCACATGCCCGGCTGGGACGAGGCGCACAAGGAAATCGGGCGCCACTTCGCCCATCACGGCTACGTGGCGATCGTGCCCAACCTGCATTTCCGCGAAGGCAAGGCGACGCCGGAAGAGAACAGCGCCAGCATACGCGCGGCCGGCGGCATGCCGGACGATCGCACGATGGGTGACGTGCAGGCGGCCATCGATTACCTGCGCGCCCTGCCCTACGTCAGCAAGAAGGTTGGGGTCATCGGCTATTGCTCCGGTGGCCGCCAGGCTTATCTCGCCGCGTGCACGCTGCGAGGCATCGATGCGGTGATCCCCTGCTACCCCGGCGGCACCGTCGCCAAGCCGGAAGAGTTGACGCCGCGGCAACCGGTCGCCCCGATCGAGTTCACCAAAGACCTGCAGTGTCCTATGCTCTGCCTGTTCGGCATCGAGGACAAGCGCCCCTCACCAGAGGATGCGGCCAGGATCGAAGAGGCGCTCAGGAAATTCGGCAAGACCTACGAGTGCCACACCTACGAAAACGCCGGGCATTCATTCTTTTCCGTCGATCGTCCGACGTATCGTGTCCACGCGGCAATGGACGGGTGGAAAAAAGTATTCGCGTGGTTCGGCAAGTATCTGCGCTGACCCCATGCCCATGCAGGAGGAGAAATGAAGCCAAAATCACGGATCGGTGCTGTGGCGGGACTCGCAGCAGTGTTTGCGATCGCGGCGCCGTCCGGTGCCGCGCAGGCAGCGGCGTATCCGGTCAAGCCGGTCAGAATGATCGTCGCTTCAGGCGCGGGCGGCGGCCTGGATTTTGTCGCGCGCCTGGTGGCGATTCCGCTCTCCGAGGCCGTGGGCCAGAGCGTGGTCGTGGACAACCGCGCGGGCGCGAGCGGGAGCATCGCCGCGGAACTCGCTTCGCGCGCGGCGCCTGACGGCTACACGCTGATGATGCTCAGCGCCAGCCTGGTGGTGTACGGCATCGTCACCAAGACCCCCTATGACCTGTACCGCGACTTCGATCCGCTCTCCCAGGTCGCCGCCAGCCCGTACCTGCTCACCGTCCATCCCTCGCTGCCCGTCAAGTCGGTGGCGGAACTGATCGCGTATGCGAAAGCGAACCCGGCGAAACTGAATTTTGCATCGACGGGCAACGCGTCGCTCGCGCATCTTGCGGGCGAGCTGTTCGCGAGTTCCACCGCAACGAAGCTGGTGCATGTCCCGTACAAAGGCGTCGGCGCCGCGCTGACCGACCTGTTGTCAGGGCAGATACAGATGAGCTTTTTCAGCGGCGGCTCGGTGTACAGCCAGGTGCGTTCGCAGAAGCTGAGGGCGCTGGCCATCGCCAGCACCACGCGCGCAAAAATGGCGCCCGATCTGCCGACGATGATCGAGGCGGGGGTGCCGGGATTTACGGTTACCCAATGGCACGGCCTGCTCGTGCCGCGCGGCACGCCGCGGGCCGTGATCGACCGCCTGCACAAGGAGACCGCCAAGGCGGTTCACCGGCCCGAGGTGACATCCCGGCTGGCTCTCGACGGCACCGACGGCATCGCGAGTTCACCGCGGGAATTCGCGGCGCACCTCAGGTCCGAGCGTGAACGGTGGACGAAGGTGGCCAGGGCGGCGAATATCAGCAGCCATTAGCGTTGCCGCGCGCGGCGCTCCTGCGCGCGCCCGAGTGCAAGGGCAAGAACGAACCAGCCCGCGGCCACCGGGACGGTCGCCAGCGATATGGCTGAAAGCTCCAGGCCCAACCCGCGCAGCGCCGCGAACAGCCAGCCGCTCACCGCGTCCGCGCCGCGAAACACCACGATATCGATGACATTCTTGGCCTTGTATTTCTCCGCGCGCTCCACCACGGTGAACAGCACCTCGCGCGCTGGATTCGAGATGGCGAAATTGGCGGTGCGCTGGATCGCCTGAAACGCAATGACCAGGGCCAGCATCGGCGATGCCGCGAGCGCGGCGAAACCGGCGCAGAAAACGAGCGGCAGGAAACCGGCCGCGGGCCCGACGCCGAAGCGGGTGATGAGCCGTCCGGTCGCGACGCATTGAACCACGATGGTGAGTATCCCGATTGCGAGATCGATGGTCGCGAAAATGCGCGTACGAACGGCCGGATCGTCGGATGCGGCAGCGACGATGTTCGCCTGCTGGAAATACAGAAACGTTCCGGCCAGCGACAGCAGGGTCACCCACAACGCGATGCCGGCGAGGTAAGGCGAGCGCAGCACCATCGCGATTCCGGCGAGCCAGCCCCCGCCCAGCGCCGCCGGCTCAGGTTGCATGGGCGGTGTTGATTCCATCGGCGCCGCGTCCGCCCCGGATCTGACTTCCGGCGCCCGCCTCTCCAGCTGCCGCGCGCACAGCACCGCCGCCTCCAGCAGCACCGCCGCGACGATGAGCAGATTGACCGGACCGATGGCCGTCGCAAGCCAGATCGTCAGTGCCGGACCGGCCAGCGCACCGGCGGATCCGCCGGCCGCGATGAAACCGAACAGCCGCTTGCCTTGCTCGGCTGCAAACAGATCCGCCATGAACGACCAGAACACCGATACCGCAAACAGGTTGAACACGCTGATCCAGACGAAGAACACGCGCGCGACGTTTTGCTTGTCGATATCCAGGCTCAGCAGCAACCAGAAGATCGCGATGTTGACGACGAAGAAATGGTAGACGATGGGAATGAACCGCCGGCGCGGCAGCTTCGCCACGACCGCGCCGAAGAGCGGTACCGCCGCGAGCAGCACGACGAAGGTGGCGGTGAACAGCCATTGCAGGTTGCGCACGCCACCGGCAATCCCCATCTCGTCGCGCAGCGGCCGCAGCACGTAATAGCCGGCGAGCAGGCAGAAGAAATAAGCGAACGACCAGAGGAGCGCGCGTATCTCGCCCGGACGCACCGCGACCACCCGCGCAAGCCAGCGTTGACGCACCGTTACGTTCACCACCCCGCATTCTAGCCTCCGCCGGGCTCCCCGCCTACCGCCGCATCGGCTATCATGCCGGTCACGCTTATGCTACGACGCCACGCATTGAAACTGCTCGCCGCAAGCCCTTTGATTGCCATGCCGCAACGAACCCCCGCCGCGCAACCCGCGCCTGCCCCCATGCTGAGGCGGCCGGTTCCGCGCAGCGGCGAGCTGCTGCCGATGGTCGGGCTCGGCACGTATCACGTGTTTGACGTCGCACCGAAAGCACCGGAGATGGCGGAACTCGGTGAGGTGCTGAAAACCTTTGTTGCCGGTGGCGCCAGCGTCGTCGACAGCTCGCCGATGTATGGCCACGCCGAAAGCGCGATCGGTGAGCTCGCGGGCGAGCTCGCGCTGCACCCGTCACTGTTCCTCGCCACCAAGGTCTGGACCACCGGCCGCGAAGCCGGCATCAGGCAGATGCGGAATTCACTGCGCGTGATGCGCTCGCCGCGCATCGACCTGATGCAGGTGCACAATCTGCTCGACCTCGCAACGCATCTCAAAACGCTGCGCGAATGGAAGCGGGCCGGCACGATCCGCTACCTCGGCATCACGCATTACCATGCGGGCGCCTATCGCGAACTCGAGCAACTGCTCAGGACGCGCGATTACGATTTCGTGCAGTTCAATTATTCGCTCGCGGAGCGCGAAGCCGAAACGCGGCTGTTGGCGGTCGCGGCAGAGACGGGCACCGCGGTGATCATCAACCGGCCGTTCGCGCAAGGCGCGCTGTTCGCCAAAGTCAGGAACCAGGCGCTGCCGGCGTGGGCGGCGGAATTCGATTGCGCAAGCTGGGCGCAGTTTTTTCTTAAATACATACTTGGGCATCCGGCGGTCACCTGCGCGATCCCCGGCTCGGGCAAAGTGCGTCACATGGCCGACAACCTCGGTGCCGGCAGAGGCCGGCTGCCCGACCCCGCGCAGCGCAGACGCATGGCCGCTCTGATTCAGCGCTTCTGATAAATCCGTGAACGATAAGAGTGAAAGGGGGAAGGAGTGAACGGAGTGAGTCGCTGCCGCCTGATCCTGTTGTTGCTGCTCGCTGCGCTGGTCGCAGGATGCAGCGCGCTGCGGCTGACCTACAGCCAGGCGGATACGCTGATCGCGTGGCGCGCCAACGAATACTTCGATTTGAATCCGCTCCAGAGGGACGATCTGAACGAGCGCCTCGAGCGGCTGCACGCGTGGCACCGTTACGAGCAATTGCCCGATTACGCGATTTTCACGAGCACCGCAGTCACCAAGGCCCGGCAAGGCCTCAAGTACGACGACGTCGTCTGGTTCATCGAAGGGCTCAAGGGGCGCTACCGTGTCATCGTCAACCGCGGCAGCACCGACGCGGCCGAGATGCTGGCAACGCTTGCGCCCGAGCAGATCGACGCGCTGCAGAAACAATGGCGCAAAGTCAACCGCAAGTTCGCGCGCGAGTACGAGCTCGACGGCAGCGTCGAAAAACGCAGGCGTGCGCGGCTGAAGAAGGTGCTTGACCAGATCCAGGACTGGACCGGCGGCCTCACCTTCGAGCAGGAACAGAAAATCGCGGCGCTGCTGGACGCCGTGCCGCTGATCGAGCATTTGCGTCATGCCGACCGGATCCGCCGCCAGCAGGAGTTTCTGCAATTGCTCGAACTGCGCGCCAACCCGCAGCAATTCAGGCCCAAACTGCAGGCATGGCTGGTGAACTGGGAGAGCGGCCGCGCACCCGCTTACCAGCAGCTGTCGGTCGAACTCTATGCCAGGCGCATCGAGTTCTATCTTGCGGTCGACAAGCTGCTGACGCCCGGTCAGCGCCAGATCGTGCTGCATCGCCTGCAGGAATACGCCGACGATTTCAAAGCGCTCGCCGAAAAACCCCGGATCGCAGCTCCCTGATTCCGCCCTGCTGCTAGAATTCCTGTTTTACACCCGAAGCGCCTCGCAACATGCCCACTTACCCCGGAGCGCTCGCCTCCAAGCTGCCGCGCGTTGGCACCACGATTTTCACCGTGATGTCGCGGCTCGCGGCCGAGCACAACGCGATCAACCTGTCGCAGGGATTTCCCGATTTCGACTGCGCGCCCAGGTTGCGTGAGCTGGTCACGAAATATTTCAATGCGGGGCTTAATCAGTACCCGCCGATGGCCGGCGTCATGGCATTGCGTGAGATGATCGCCGAAAAAGCCGCGGCGCTCTACGATGCCACCTACGACCCCGAGCATGAGGTGACCGTCGTGCCGGGCGCCACCTACGCCATTTTTACGGCCGTTACGACGTTTGTACGGCCGGGCGACGAAGTCATTCTGTTCGAGCCAGCCTACGACAGCTATGTCCCGGCCATCGAAGTCAACGGCGGCCGGCCCGTTTTCGTGCGTCTTCAATACCCCGATTAAAGTATCGACTGGCAGGCGGTCAGCCGCGCAATCACACCCAGAACGCGCATGCTGCTCATCAATACGCCCAACAATCCGACCGCCAGCGTGTTTTCGGCCGAGGACATGCGCGTGCTCGAAAACATGCTGCGCGATACCAATATCGTCGTTGTCAGCGACGAAGTCTACGAGCACCTGATCTATGATGGCCATCAGCACCAGAGCGTGGCGCGCTTTCCGGGGCTTGCCGAGCGCAGCTTCGTGGTGTCCTCCTTCGGCAAGACTTACAGCGTCACCGGCTGGAAGATGGGCTACGCACTTGCGCCCAGGGAACTGATGGTCGAGTTCCGCAAGGTGCACCAGTTCAACGTTTTCGTCACCAACGGGCCGTTGCAGTATGTGCTCGCGGAATACATGCGGGACAAGGACGCCTACCTGTCGCTTGCGGCGTTTTACCAGCGCAAACGCGATTTCTTCCTGGCCGGCATCACCGGCTCGCGTTTCCGTCCCCTGCCATCCCGCGGCACCTTCTTCCAGAACCTTGCTTACGATGCCATCACGGACGAACAGGACACCGAGCTCGCTGTGCGGCTCACCAAGGAAAAAGGTATTGCGTCAATTCCGCTGTCGGTGTTCTACCACGACGGGCATTGCGACCGCGTGCTGCGCTTCTGCTTCGCCAAGTCGGAGGAAACGCTCGCGAAAGGTGCGGCGATCCTGCGTGGCATCTGAGTATGGGGGTGCAATATGAATGATACCGCCGTCATCGTCGGTGCAGGTCCCGGGCTCGGTGCGGCGCTTGCGCGGCGCTTTGCGCGCGCCGGGATGAAAGTCGCCGTCGCGCGGCGCAACACCGGCCCGCTCGCATCATTGCTCGATGAACTCGGCAGAGATGCGCGTGCTTATGCCTGTGACGCGACGGACGAGTCCGCCGTTACGCGGCTCTTCGCGTCCGTCGCCGCCGATCTCGGCACGCCCGCGCTGGTCGTATTCAATGCCGGGACGTTCGTCCGCAAAGGCGTGCTCGATACCAGTGTCGAAGAATTCGAGCGCTGCTGGCGCGTGGGCTGCCTCGGCGGATTTCTCGTCGGGCGCGCAGCGGCACGCGCGATGCTCACGCACAGCGCCGGTCACAAAGGCACCATCATTTTCACCGGCGCGACCGCGTCACTGCGCGGCGGCGCGCTGTTCCAGAATCTCGCGGTCGGGAAATTCGGTCTGCGCGCGCTGGCGCAAAGCATGGCGCGCGAGCTGCAGCCACGGGGCATCCACGCCGCGCACGTCGTGATCGATGGCCAGATCGAAGGCGAGCGGCCAGGGCACAGCACCGCCGGGCGTGGCAAGGATACCGTGCTCGATCCCGCCGCCATCGCCGAGACCTACTACCAGCTGCACCTGCAGCCGCTCAGCGCGTGGAGCCACGAAGTCGATCTGCGGCCGTACGTCGAGAAGTTCTAGCGCGCCAGGATCGGCGCTCAGCGTTTTTTACCCAGGATCGTGCCGCGGCACTTGCGGGCGCCGCAGCCGCACGCGTAAAACCGCTTCACCGCCGGCGTGTAGCGTTCGTCGACGATCAGCTTGTAATCGTAAGTCAGCTCTTCACCGCGCCGGATGTTGCGCACCGCATCGATGAACAGGTGCCCGTTCTCCTCGTTCGCCTCGCAGTTCGGATCGCAGCCGTGGTTGATCCAGCGCGCCGAGTTGCCGCGGCGGTTGGCATCGATCACGGTCTTGTCCTCGAGCAGGAAGAGGAAGGTATGCGGGCTTTCGTCGTCGCCGTACTTCGCGTCGGCCGCCTCCTCGCTCATGCGCGCACCCTTGTATTCGATGATGCGGGTGCCTTTCGGTATCGATGTCGCGGCAAACACGCCTTTGCCATGAATTCCGGAATTGCGTACGGTAATGCGGCGGCGGGTCCTGCGTTTGGTAACCGGCATGGCGAAACGGAGTCCTGTTGCTGAAAGAGGCGCGTATTGTAACCAAAACTACAACACGCCGGACAGTCCTCCGTCGACATTGATGCAGGTTCCGGTGATGTAGCTCGCGGCGTCGGAGCCGAGAAATGCGATCACATTTGCGACCTCCTCAGCCTCGCCCACGCGGCCGAGCGGAATGGTCTTGCCGGTTTTCGCGTAGTGCTCCTCCACGCTCACGCCGCTGCGCTTCGCGCGGCGCTCCTGCTGCATGGACTTTATTTTTCCGACCGCAACCACGTTGACCAGGATATTGAACGGCGCCAGCTCCTTCGACAGCCCCTTGGTCAGCGCGAGCCCCGCGGCGCGGCTGACGGTGGTCGGAAACTGCTCCGCGCCGGGCTGCTTGGCCGCGACCATGTTGAGGTTGATGATGCGCCCCCCGCCCTGCCGCTTCATGTGCGGGACCACCTCGCGTGTCGTGCGCACGTGCGCCATCAGCTTGATTTCGAGATCCTGCTGCCACGCCGCATCGTCGACTTTGTCGAACGCCGCCTGGCCGGTTGCGCCCGCGTTATTGACGAGGATGTCGATGCGCCCGAAGCGCTGCACCGTCTCGCCGACAAAACGCGCCATGTCGCTGGCGCTGGTGGCATCGGCAGCCATGGCGAGCACCTCGGCGCCGAGTTTCCTGATGTCGCCGGCCGTCTTCTCCAGCACCTCCGCGCGGCGCGCGCAAATTGCGACCCTGGCGCCGAGCTCGGCAAGGCGCAACGCGGTCGCCCTGCCGATACCTTCGCTGCCGCCGGTGACCGCGGCAACCTTCCCCTTCAGGCTCAATTGCATGTTCCCGTCCTCCGTGACTTGACCAGGCCCGATTCTCGCATATCCCGTCAAAGGGGATCCGCTCTCGCGGCCGATTCCCTGATCAGCTTGTCCCACTTCGCGATCTCCCGGCGGATGTGGTCGCCGAGGTCGGCCGACGAACGGTGGTGCACTTCCGCCCCGTGAAACAGCATGCGGTCCCTGATGTCGGGAAGCGTGAGCAGACTGGTGATTTCCGAATTGAGCTTGTTGACGATCGCGCCCGGAGTTTTCGCGGGCGCCACCAGCGCGAACCAGGTCGTCACTTCGTATCCCGGCAGCGCCGTTTCCGCAATCGTCGGCAGCCCGGGCGCCGCGATCGAGCGCTTGGCGCTGGTCACCCCGAGCGCGCGCAGTTTGCCCGTGCTGACGTGAGGCATGGAAAGCATAATGCTGCCGAACATCAGCGACACCTGCCCGCCGATCAGCTCGGTGAGCGCGAGCCTGCCGCCCTTGTATGGCACGTGCACTATGCTCACGCCGGCCATGGTATTGAACAGCAATCCCGCCAGGTGCGTGGTACTGCCGCCGCCGGCGGAGGCGTAGTTCAAGCCGTCCAGCCGCGCCCCGGCGAGCGCAACCAGTTCCCTGACCGATCTCGCGGGCACCGAAGGATGCACCACCAGCACGCTCGGCACCACCGCGATCATGCTCACCGGCGCGAAGTCGCGCAGCGTATCGTAAGGAAGATTCGCGTGCAGGGCCGGATTCGTGACGTGGGCTGTATTGACCATGAGCAGCGTATAGCCGTCGGGCACCGATCTGGCGACGAGCTCACTGCCGATAACGCTGTTTGCGCCGCGACGGTCCTCGACCACGACCGGCTGCGCCCAGCGCTCGGCGAGCTTCTGTGCCAGCACGCGGGCGATGACATCGGTGACGCTTCCCATCGGCGCCGGCACGATCAGCCGGATCGGCTTGCCCGGATAGACCTGCGCCTGCGCGGCGGGCAGAGCGGCCCACGACAAGGCCAGCAGCAGACAGGTCTTTCGCGTTACGGCGCACCCCATGTGGCTTGCTCCTCACCGGTGCTATTGTAACCGCCCGGGTGCCGCTGCAAAGCACGTCACCGCCGAACACGTTAAAATAATGTCCCTTCGCGACCCCAGATCCCACCATGTCCGACTCCAAACTGTTTGATGACGAAATTCATTCGGCGTTGCAGCAACTGATGGATGAAACGATCGAGGCGCTGCAATTGGCAAAGGTCAGCCCCGATCTCGACGATCTTGGCGCGACGTTTGCAGTGGCCCTGCTGAAACTCGGACTGGCCACGACATTCGTCGAACAGCAACACCCGGGGTTCGCGCAGGACGTCGAAGCAAAACGCCAGCGGGTGCTGAGCGCAATGATGCCCAAACACTGACAGGAGCAGCGAGGTCATGGCGGAAGCGGACAAGAAATACCGGTTCCTGTTCATCCAGCCGTTTCAGTTGTCCACCGGCGGCAAGTTTGCGGACAAGTATCATTCCGCCGAACTGCCCCGGGAGCAACGGCTGAGGATGAATTACCTCAACATCGGGCCCCTGCTGGAGGACGTCGAGTGGGATTTTCACGGGGGTCCGATTGCGCCCTACGGCGATTGGGCGGTGGAGACCCGGGAGGAGTTTTGCCACGTCGCCGCGGCGCGTTTGCCGATCGTGCGCGAGGCCTGCGAGAGCGGCAAATACAACGCCATCGTGCTGCTGGGTGGCGGCGAGCCGGGTTTCCTGGAATCGCGGGAGATCGCCCGCCAATACGGCATACCGGTGACCTCGTGCGCGTTTTCCCAGATGCACATCGCCTGCACGCTGGGCAATAAATTCAGCGTCATCGATTTTACCGAGACGCATAACATGTTCTATTACGACCTAGTGGTCCGCCACCGCATGACCGGCCGGTGCGCTTCCATCCGGAATATCAATTTCTACCATGCCAGACCCGGAGTCGTGGATGAGAACACCATCGACAAGGAACGCGAGAAGGCCCTGAGAGGTGAACCGTCCGAGGCCGTCGAACGGGCGGTCACGGAAGCCGTCGCCGCGATCGAGGAGGACGGAGCGGAAGTCATCACCTTCGGCTGCTCGGACGTCTTCTGGCTGCAGTCATTTCTGCAAAAACGCCTGCACGGCATCGGCTGGGAAGTGCCGGTGCTGGAGGGTTACAGCTCGGCGATAGTGCTGGCCAAGTTGTTCGTCGATCTGGGCGTCGACGCCAGCGGCCTTAATTACCCGGGCGATCGCCCCAGGAAGTGGCGCAGGAAGAAGGTGTTTTGACTGCGTTGTCTGACCGTAGGGCGCAGATTTATCGCGCCGTCGTAGGGCGCGGATTTATCGCGCCGTCGATCCGGTGGCAATCATTCGGCGCGCTGAAGCCGCGCCCTACAGCCGAGCCCTACCGCCGTGCCCGCCTGCGATAGCGCTTGCGGGCGGTCTCGACGATGCGCGGGATCAGGTTGCGATACTCGATGCCGACGAAGCACAGATTGCGGCCAAGCGTGTGCGGCGTGAGATCCGGGTTGGGATTGGCTTCGATGAACACCACCCGGCCCTCGTCAGTGAGCCGGAAATCGAGCCGCGCGTAATCGCGCAGTTGCAGCGCGCGAAATGCCTTCCTGCTGAAATCCGCGATTTTCCGCGATACCGGTTTCGGCAATTCCGCAAGACGGTAGCGCACGCGCCATTTGGTGCGGTAGCTGCCGTCGTTCTTGAGGCGGTAGGTCGCGAATTGCGGCGCCGACGCCTTTTTGCTTCCGATCACCATTTCGGTCGGCGCCAGTACCCGCGGCTCGTTGCCGATGATCCCCACGTAAATATCGCGGCCGGGAATGAATTCCTCGCACACCACCGGCTCCTTGCGCCGCGAACGCAAAGCCCTCACCCGCGCCCGTAATTCCAGCGGCGTCCTGACCAGCGACGCCTTGGCGATTTCGTCGGAGCCGTCGCCGTATTGGGGCTTGACGATCAGCGGGAACGGCAGTCCGGGGTTGGCGATGGGCTCGCCCCGCCCGAGCGTGAAACAACATGGCACATCGACGCCGGCGGCGGCGGCAATCTGCTTCGACAACGCCTTGTCCCGGCAGAGTTGCATGCCGGCCGGGCCGGTGCCGGTGTAGCGGAACCTCATCATGTCGAGCAGACCGCTGATCGCGTGATCGAGCGCGCGGTCGCCATCAACCCATTCGGTCAGATTGAGAACGATCCGCGGCCTGAGCTTGCGCAGTTCGGTAAGCGTCGCGACGATGTCCGGTCCGAACGGCACCACCGCGACGCCGCGGTAGCGCGCGCGCAGGGATTCCAGGACATGCTGTTCCATGCCGCCGCGATCCGGCACAAAACGGCCGGAGCCGCTGCGCTCGCCGGTCTCCGCGTCCACCAGCATCGCCACGTCACAGCGTTGAAGCTTCGATTCACGTCGCGCCATGCGCAAATTGTAACCCGCCGTGCCCATGCATTGCATTCAACGCCGCTCACTGCTATTGTCCTGCTGGCCGCATTCTTCGCGTGCCCATCCTGAACAATCAGTTCCCCTACGGAGATCACATGAAAGCCGCAATCGTCGCGTCAGCATTCCTGGCATGTGCCGCGCTCACGGCAACCTCTGCCTCAGCCCAGCCCTGTCCCGAGAAGAACCTTCTGTACTGGCAGGCGTTTCCCACCGGTGGCGAATCCGACATATCGGCGCGGCACCAGCAGGTGGTGCTCAAAAAGAAATGCCCGAAAATCGAAACGGTGATCCAGTACAAGCCCGGCGCCGGGGGCGGCCTGATGTGGGCGCAGATGAACGGCCTGCCGGGCGATGGCTACAATGTGGTCGGCATCAACCTGCCGCATATCGTGCTGCAGCCGCTCGAAGGCCAGGTCCAGTACAAGACCGAGGACATCACGCCGACCTACTGGTATCACTATACGCCCGATGCGATCGTCGTCGCCAATGACAGCCCGATCAAGACCTTCCAGGATCTGGTGAAGATGGCCAAAGCGCAGCCGGGCAAGCTCACGCTCGCCGGCTCGGGCACCAACTCCGCCAATCACGCCGCGCACGAAAAGCTGAACATCGTATCCGGCATCAAGACCACCTACGTGCCATTCAAGGGCACCGGCGACCTCACCACCGCGGTGATCGGACAGCACGTGACCGGCGCGATGTCGTACTCGGCGTTTGCAATCAATACCAAGACCAAAGTGCGCGCCCTCGCCATCGCACTGGACAAACGTCACCCGCTGCTGCCCGATGTGCCGACGTTCAAAGAGCTTGGCATCAGCTGGATCGACGGCGCCTATCGCGGCATCGGCATGCCCAAATCGACTTCACCGGAAGCGCGCAAGCGCATGTCCGATCTGTGGGCGTTCCTCAACGATCAGCCCGAAATGAAAGCGCTGGCATTCAATAGCGGCTTCGAACTGATCAACATCGGCGTCGACAAAATGGATGCGTTCATGAAGGAACGCACCAAAGCCTACAACGAAGTTGCCAAACGGCTGGGGCTGATCAAGTAACGCGGTAAAACGCGGCCAGGGATTACGGGATTTCCTGAAAAACTGCGGCGCCGGGTCTGCCGGGGCAGCCCGGTTAACTATTGTGGGCGGCTTTACCCGGCGCGGAACAACCCGCGCTCGGCTGTGTGCAGCCGCTCGAATCCGGTCCGGGTGACGCGGATCAGCTCGCCGACCTGCACGCCGGCGCTTCGCTCGCGGGTAATCACGTTGGGCTGCACTACCACCGTCATGTTCTCTTCCAGCGTCATTTCAGGCAGCGGGCCCGCAGGCCGGCTATTGGTGCCGAGTATGGGCGGGAAATAGCCGCCGCCGAAGCCATGCATCAGGTCGTCGCAGGTCGTGAAGCCGTTAGTCTCGATCATGCCCGCGGCGTCGACGATCTCCTGCATGGTGGTGCCATGGCGAATCACTCCCGTCACCGCATCGAAGGCTGCTTCCGCCGTTGCGTGCAGATCCCGGTATAGCGGCGTCGGCTCGGCATCCACGGTGAACGTGCGCAGCACCTGCCCCGCGTAGTCCCACCAGAAAGCCGACAGCTCGCAGAAGATCACGTCGCCTTTTTCCACCTTGCGCGGCGAAGGATATTGGGGCGGAACGAAAATGTGGGGCCTGGCCATCGAGGTGCAGCCGATGTAATGAATCATCGTGGTGCCGCCGTGGCCGGTGTAGGCGCGCTCGACGATGTTGCCCAGCTCGCGCTCGGTGAGACCCGGTTTCGTCTCGCGCAGCAGCGCCGCGAGCCCCAGGTCGGTCAGCGCGGGGCGGATCCTGAG
>Ga0082335_1002574_pt1 | contig 33433 bp, 41 predicted proteins | sample Subgrocontami58m_FD_72375 | JGI IMG/M metagenome (GOLD analysis project Ga0082335, IMG submission 72375) | Subsurface groundwater microbial communities from S. Glens Falls, New York, USA - GMW37 contaminated, 5.8 m (SPADES assembly) (version 2) ... | reverse complement strand
CACCTGGCCCTGCTGGTGCGCGACCCCTGGGCGCACCTGGACAAGGTCCGCCACGCGGGGGCCGTCTTCCTGGGCGAAGCCTCCGGAGAGGCCCTGGGCGACTACATCGCCGGGCCCAGCCACGTGCTGCCCACCGGCGGCACCGCCCGCTTCAGCTCGCCCTTGGGCGTCGAGACGTTCCTGCGCCGCATGAGCGTCATCGGCCTCGACGAGGCCACCAGCCGCGCCCTCGCCAAGCCTGGCGCCGTCATCGCCCGCGCCGAGGGTCTGGGCGGCCACGCCGCCGCCCTGGAGGCGCGGGAGCAGCCCCGGGAGGGACGGCAAAATATCTGACGCAGAGCCTGTGCTTGGAGGTGACTTATGCCCACCAGCTTGAAAGAGGGCCAGCAGGCCCCCGATTTCACCGTGCCGGACGCCGACGGCAAGCCAGTGTCGCTGAAGGATTTCCGCGGCCAGACCGTCGTCCTCTACTTCTTCCCGCGGGCCGGGACACCTGGCTGAACCACCGAAGCGCACGAGTTTCGTGACGCCTTCCCGCAACTCCAGAAGGCTAGAGCCATTGTGCTGGGCGCCAGCACCGACACTCAACCGGCTCAGCGCCGCTTCCGCGAGAAGCAGGGCTTGCTCTTCACCCTGCTGTGCGACACTGACAAGCGGCTGGTCCAGGCCTACGATGTCTACAAAGAGAAGAACATGTACGGCCGCAAGGTGATGGGCACCGAGCGCACCACCTTCCTCATAGACGAGCAGGGGAAGGTAGCGAAGGTCTGGGCCAAGGTGAAGCCCGCCAGCCACGCGGCGGAGGTGCTGGAGGCGCTGAGGGGACTGTCCTAGAAGTGTCCCGAAGCCCCTCTCCCTTGAAGGGAGAAGGGCTAGGGTGAGGGTGAAGCCGCCCCCTCATCCCAACCTTCTCCCTCCGGGGGAGAAGGAACTTCTGTACAGGCGGCTCTAGGAGCCCACCGTCCCTGCGCCTACTTCTGCGCCATCATGAGCAGCTTGCGGATGAGCTGCTCCTTGGGGGTCGTGCCCTTGGGCACGATGGCGATGGGCACGGGGTTGTACGGGGTGCTGGTAAGCTTCTTGCCGCTCTCGTCCATCTCCCCCATGGTGTACTTGAAGAGGGTGATGGACCTCTCGTCCTCTTCCAGGTAGTAGCCCATATCTTTCTGGAACTGGGTCAGAAAGCCCTCCAGCCGCTGGCCCATGGCTCAGCCTCCTCAGCGACCCTTGAACCTGGGCTCGCGCTTCTCCAGGAAGGAGTTGATGCCCTCATCGCGGTCCTCCGTCTTGAAGGCATAGTCCAGCCCGTAGCTCTCGAACTCCCGGAAGGTCGGCATATCCATGGCCCAGGCCTGGTAAATCTGGCGCTTGGCGATGCCCAAGGCCACCGGGGCCCCCTTGGCGATGCTGGTCGCCAGCTCTCTAGTGCTAGCCACTAGCTGCTCGGCGGGGACGACGCGGGCCACCAGACCGATCTCCTTGGCCTCGGCGGCCTCAATGATGCGGCCCGTGAAGATGAGCTCGCAGGCCCGCTGGGGCCCCACCAGACGGACCAGGTTGTAGGCCCCCGCCGACTCGGGCGGGATGCCGCGCAGGGGCCAGACCGCCCCGAAGCGCGCCGTGGTGGAGGCGATGAGGATGTCGGCGGCGATGGCCAGGGATAACCCCTGGCCCACGGCGGCGCCGTTGACGGCAGCGATGATGGGCTTCGCCATCCCGCGCATGATGTCGGGGAAGAGGTCGAACTGGCGGTTGAGGATGCGCCCAACCGAGGCCGCGCGGTTGTCTGTTTCACCTGCCGCCGAACGGTCTTTGACGTCCTGCCCGGCGCAGAAGCCACGGCCGGCGCCCGTGATCACCAGGCAACGCACCTGACTGTCGTCGCGGCAGCGCACCAGGGCCTCGACCAGCTCCCGATGCATCTGCCCAGTGAAGGCGTTGAGCCGCTCGGGACGGTTCAGGGTGATGGTGGCTACACCATCGGTCAGGTCGAAGAGGAGGGGTTGATCGGGCATGCCCGCCCCTTTCGCTGGCGTTGCCCGCCAGGGCTATTCCGTCAGGGGCGCGCCTTTGACCAGGCCCAGTAAGTTCTTGATGAGGATATCGCGCTTGCCGCGCGTCTTTTCCACCTGGCCCAGGGGGCGGTGGCTCATGGTCAGGACACCGCCGCTGCCGGTGTACTGGAACAGCCCCAGCTTATCGTCGGTCTCAGCCAGGTAGTACCCGGCCTCGTCGGCGACCGGCCCCAGGTAGCCCGTGATCTTCTTCCAGCCTCCCTGGAGCGCTGGGTAGTCCGATGGGTCCGCCATTGGTATACCTCTGCGCGAAGAATCTGCACCGTAATTTTACTCGCTGCCGCCTCAGGAATCCAGGCCTAGGGCAGCCTCCCCTTCGTGACCAGAGACACCGCCAGGTCCAGGGCCGCCTCCATGCTGGTGGCGTCGGCCACCCCCTTCCAGGCGATGTCGTAGGCTGTGCCGTGGTCCACCGAGGTGCGGAGGAAGGGCAAGCCCAGGTTCACGCTGGCGCTGTGGTGGAAATCGTGGACCTTGATGGGGATGTGGCCCTGGTCGTGGTAGAGGGCCAGCACCACGTCGAACTCGCCGGCGATGGCGCGGTTGAAGACGGAGTCGGCGGGATGGGGGCCGTGGGCGTCTATGCCAAGCTTCTGCGCCGCGGCGACGGCGGGCTCGATCTCCCGCGCCTCCTCGTCGCCGATAGTCCCGCCGTCGCTAGCGTGGGGGTTGAGGGCGGCCACGGCGATGCGGGGGTGGGCAAAGCCCCATTCGCGGAAGCTGCTGTCCATCAAGCGTAATTTCGCCACGATGTTGGGCCGCGTCACCGCCTCGCAGGCGCGCCGCAGGGAGCGGTGGGTGGTAAGGTGGACGACGCGCAGCCCCGGCGTCAGGAGCATCGTCGCCACGTCCTGGGCGCCGCTGAGCCGTTGCAGCAGCTCCTGGTGGCCCACGTCCTCGAAGCCGCCCATGCGGGTGGCCTGCTTGTTGATGGGCGCCGTCACCATGGCCGCTACATGGCGGTCGAGGCAGAGCTGGGCAGCCTTGGTAGCCCACTCCATGCAAGCTGCCCCCGCGGCCGCCGAGGCGCGCCCCGGAGGAGCGCGCTTGAGGTCCAGGTTCTGCATCTCCAGCACATCCAACACCCCGGGCTGGCCCTTGGCGTGGCCTACCGCCTCGATGGGTCGGACCTGGAGTTTGAGCTGCGCCAGGTCCACTGCGTTCTGGACCACGGCCGCGGAGCCGATGAGGACGGGGATATAGGGCCGGCGAGCGCGCCGCTGGGCGGCCGCCGCCAGGGCCTTCACCGCCACCTCGGGCCCGATGCCGGCGGGATCGCCCAGGGTGACGGCGATGAGGGGGCGACGGTGCTGGCCGGTCATAGGAACCGTCCCACCAAGGGCAGCCGGCGCGCCCAACGGCCGCGCAGAGGAGGCAAGGAGGCCAGGAAGTCCTCCGCCTTGCGGTCCCATTCCCGCGCGATGATGTCCACGGTGGTCCCCTCTTGCTCCAGGTCCAGCAGCACGCTGATAGTCACGTCGCCACCGCCACCTTCAAATTCTACTCTAGTGAGCTGGCGTTGCCTGATATGCAGGCCCAACCCCTGGGGGCCAAAGAACTCCAGCCCTCGCTTCACGACCTCGTTGGGGCGCAGCCTGGTGTGGGCCTCCAGGTTCCTCACGGCTCGATCCTGTACGACTCTTATGACCTTAGCACGCCCGCCGGACACGCGCCCCAGCATGGTACGCGCACCGGCAGCGCCAGGCAAGCGCTAGCCCTCAACGCTGCCAGTACTGCGCCTCGCCGCCGGCGTAGTCCTCCTCGTCCTCCTGCGGCTCGGCAGGGCCGCGGCGCAGCCTGGCCACCACCAGGATATCGTGCTCCTCGTTGAGGCGCTGGCAGCCCAGCACCGCGAGGCGCCAGAGCTCCCGTAGCTCCTCGTGGTCACTGCCGTCCAGCTCCACCCACAGGTAGGCGTCCTCGTGCTCGGGAGGCGACTCCGTGTCCACGGTGACGCGGGCGCGGTGGAACTCGCGCATCAGATCGTCGACCAGGGGCTGAGCCAGGGAGCGCACGGCGTTCTTGTCGGACATGTCGCAACTAGTATAGACCCGACGGCGCGGGGTGGGCTTTCGGCAACACCCATCCTTACGGCCCACAGGTGCACGGCTCGTCCTTCGACAGGCTCAGGACGAGCGGAGGGATCGCCTGCTTTGGTCTGTGGAGAGGCCGCCTCTCCACACGCTCATGGTGAGCCTGTCGAAGCAGGAGCCCGCACGCTGCCCGTGGTAGTATTCTGAAGGCCCTGATGCCGGGCCGGATGCCCCGTGGTGTAGCGGTAGCACAGAGGACTTTGAATCCTTTAGCCCTGGTTCGAATCCAGGCGGGGCAGCCACCCTTCATAGAAGCCAGAAAAACGGAGTCAGTTCACCCGGCGCTTGATCACCGCCTTCGTTAGCTGATAGTCCACCTCCAGATTCATCCAGAACCGGGCAGGAACCTCCGGCATTGCCGCTTCGAGTTGAAGCGCGGTTTCGGCCGTGATCACCTTCTTGCCGTTGATGATTTCATTGATAGCGTTCAGCGGCCTGCCCATCTGCCTTGCTAGCTCCTTCTGGGATATGCCCCGTGCCTCAATCTCCTCCAGCAGATACTCTCCGGGAGGGATCGCCACGTCTGGGTAAATCTGAGTCTTAGTCGCCATGGTAGTCCTCCACCGCCACTATGAGGACTGCATCCTCCCTAATTCGCTCTAAAACCAGCCTGTAGTTGCCTGTCAGGGTGATCGCAGACTGCCCTGCCCGGTTGCCCTTCAACGGGTGGAATCGCAAGGACCGGTGCCCATAGAGGTCGTTGAAATTATCCACCGCTCTGATAATGGCCAATCGCTGGATGTACTTCCGGCCGACAGGCGTACCAAACGCTCGACTCGCCTCCGACAGGCTCCGCGCCGCCGCTGCCAATCTGCCGGTGGAGAATTCGGTATCCATCCATCCACCTTATGGGTGGATACTAGCCGCAGCAAGACTGGTTGTCAAGGACACCGCTCCAACGCTACTGGCATAAGTTGGGAGCGTGCTCTCAAGCTCTTGATTCAATCCAGCCCAAGCAGCCAGCGGCCCCCCTCGCGTTCGGTGCCCATCTCCAGTACTATGAAGGCGTTAGCCCAACTGGGCTACTCGAATCAGACAGCGCTGAGGAGGGTTTTCATGCCAGCAGTACGACGCGCCGACGCCACCTGGAACGGCGACCTGGCCTCCGGCAAGGGCGAGGTGAGCGCCAGCACCAGCAAGGCTTTCAAGGCCCTGCCCGTTACCTGGGGCTCCCGCACCGAGGCCGCCGACGGCCGCACCAGCCCCGAGGAGCTGGTGGCCGCCGCCCACGCCAGCTGCTACGCCATGGCCTTCTCCGCCGGCCTGGGGCGCGCGGGCACGCCGCCGCAGCGGCTGGAGGTCAGCGCCACTGTCACCTTCGACAAGGTCGAGGCGGGCTGGAAGGTCATCTCCAGCGCCCTGACGGTGCGGGGCAAGGTGGCTGGCATCGACGCCGCCGCTTTCCAGAAGGCCGCCGAGGCCGCCCGCGACGGTTGCCCCATCTCCCAGGCCCTCAAGGGCAACGTCCAGCTCAGCGTCCAGGCTACCCTGGACAAGTAACCAGCACGCGGCCCAGCACCGTGGGACGAATCCCACGGCATGGGATGGGGGATGCCGCGGGATTTATCCCGCGGTAGAGGGAGCGCCTGAAATTATCGGGTGGCCCGCCCTTCCCTTCGGCCTTGCTCAGGGTAAACTATCGGCTCAGGATGAGCGGGAGTTGCCCTTGTGAAGCTTCAGGAGACCCTGGCGCGCTTGCGGGCGCTGGCCGACCCGCAGGCGGTCAGGGGCATGGCCCGCTTCGGCATCAGCCTCGATGGGACCCTGGGCGTAACGGTCCCGGCCCTGCGCAAGCTCGCCCAAGAGCTGGGCAAGGACCATGCCCTGGCGCAGCGGCTCTGGGAGTCGGGCATCCACGAGGCGCGCATACTGGCGGCCCTGGTGGACGAGCCGGAGATGGTGAGCGGGGAGCAGGCGGAGCGCTGGGTGCGAGACCTGGACTCCTGGGACGTCTGCGACCAGTGGTGCGCCAACCTGCTCTGGGCCACGCCCTTCGCCTACGACAAGGCCGTGGAGTGGAGCGAGCGGGAGCAGGAGTTCGTCCGGCGCGCCGGCTTCGCCCTCATGGCCAGCCTGGCGTGGAAGGACAAGGGGGCGTCCGACGGCCGCTTCGAGCCCTTCTTCGCGGCCATCGTGGCGGGCGCCCGGGACGAGCGCAACTTCGTCAAGAAGGCCGTCAACTGGGCGCTGCGCCAGATTGGGAAGCGCAGCCCACACCTGAACCGGCGGGCCATCGCCACGGCCCAGGGGATCCAACGTCTGGACTCCCGCAGCGCCCGCTGGATCGCCTCCGACGCCCTGAGGGAGCTGACCGGCGACGCCGTGCAGGAGCGTCTGCGCCGCCGCCGCGTTTGACAACCCGCGGGACCGCGGCCACAATACCGGCGACCTGTCCACTGTGCCGCTGCCCCGCTCGTGGTTCGACAGGCTCACCATTAGCGGGGGTGAACCGTTCGCCCTGAGCCTGTCGAAGGGCGTTACAGGAGAACAGCCATGGACTTCCGCTTCACGCCCGCCCAGGAGGCCTTCCGCCAGGAGCTCCGCGGCTTCTTGCGGTCTGAGCTGGGCGACCTCGAGAGCCGCTCGGCCGACCGCGGTGGCGTCACCGGCGGCCGGTACAGCCAGGAGTTCTCCAAAAAGCTGTCCCGCAAGGGCTGGGTCGGTCTGGCCTGGCCCAAGGAGTTCGGCGGGCAGGGTCTGGGCCACATCGAGCGGCTGGTCTACAACGAGGAGATGACCTACTGGCGAGCGCCGACGGGCTGGCACTTCACCGCCGAGCGCCAGATGGGTCCCTCCGTCATAATGGTCGGCACCGAAGAGCAGAAGAGGGAGCTCCTTCCCGCCATCATCGGGGGCGATGTCTGCTTCTGCATCGGCTACAGCGAGCCCGGCGCCGGCTCCGACCTGGCCGGCGTCCAGACCCGCGCCGTGGCCGACGGCGACGACTTCGTGGTAAGTGGGCAGAAAATTTGGACCAGCGGCGCCCACAACGCCACTCACTGCTGGCTGGCGGTGCGCACCGACCCCGACGCGCCCAAGCACAAGGGCGTCAGCGTCCTCATCGTGGACATGAAGAGCCCCGGCATCACCGTGCGCCCCCTGTATAACCTGATGAACAGCCACGAATTCAACGAGGTCTTCTTCGACCACGTCCGGGTGCCCCAGCGCAACCTGGTGGGGGGGCTGAACCAGGGCTGGTACGTGGTCGCCAGCAACCTGGACTTCGAGCGCGCCGGCATCGAGCGGGTCATCGAGAACGAGCTGCTGTTCAACCGCGTCCTCAAGTACGTCAAGCGCGGCAAGGCGGAGGGCGCCAGCCTCAACGTCACCGACGCCATCCGCCACCGCCTGGCGGAGATGGCGCTGGAATTCCAGGTGGGACGCCTGCTCTCCTATCGCGTGGCGTGGATCATGAGCCAGGGCAAGGTGCCGAACCACGAGGCCAGCCAGGCCAAGGTCTTCGGCAGCGAGCTGAGCCAGCGGGTGACGGGCCTGCTGATGCAGGTCCTGGGCCCCTACGGGCAACTGGAGGCCCAGAGCCCCTGGGCGCCCTTCGAGGGGTCGGTGGAGCGCACCTTCCTGAGCGCCCTCTCGGACACCATCCGCGGGGGGACTTCCGAGGTGATGCGGAACATCATCGCCACCCGCGGCCTGGGGCTGCCGCGCTAGCCCTCACCTGCTACCTCTGGGTCACCCTGGTCTACGACCCCCTCGCCCACTGGGTCTGGGCTGAGGACAGCGCCGCGGGGCTGTCCTGCCATGGAGTCCAATTACCTGGCGCCCACGCTGCGGTTGATGTCCTGGGCGAACTGGACCATGGCCGCACCCACGTCTTGGAGACGCTTGGCGACCTGGGCCAGCTCCAGGGAGTCGCGCAGCATCGCCTCCGCCCCCTCCAGCATCCACTCGCTTCCCGGCTGATGGCTCAGGTCGGTCATCAAGTTGCCGTGGGCTACCATGGCGTCGGCGTGGGCCTTGAGGGCGTCGCCTTCGGCCTGGAGGCTGCGGCCGTTGGCCAGGGCCCGTTCCACGTTGAGCTGAGAGCCGGTGAGGGGGTTACGGCGCAACTCCGCGGCCATGGTGAGGACCTGGTCCCGGAGATTGCTCACTATTCCGGCATCGGCGATCTGGTGCTGGCCGTCGGCGATGACGTGGGCGTCATCGTGGGCCTGGCCGCTCACGATCATCTGGGCCCCGTCCTTCCGCATCGTCTCGGCGTGGCGGGCCAGGAACTGGGCGACGCTGTCGAGCTCGGCGGCTTCGAAGGTGAGGGCGGTACTGGTCCGGCAGCCCAGGCCCACCAGGAGGACGGCCGCCGCCAGGGCCTGGAGGCAGAGCAGCGGCCGTAGCCGAGTCGAAGGAACAAGCATCAGGACGCGCGAGATGCTCATAACGCCTCCACAAGGGGCGTTCCCCTACGACTTCAGGGTAGGAAGGGGATACCCAGGCGTCGTGAGCAAGGTGCACTATTTCCTTGGGGCCGCTTGTCTATCCTTGCGGCGACGAGGGGGCCTTGCGGCGACCGCGGGGGAGAGTGCAAGTCCAGCGGGCGGCTTCTGGCCAGGGCCTCCGGTATTTTAGAGCACGCCGTGCTTGGTGCCGAAGGCGACGGCTTCCAGGGCCGTGTGCACCCCCAGCTTGCTGAGGATGCTCTGGATGTGGTTGCGGACGGTTGCGAGGCTGAGGTGGAGATGGCTCGCAATGAACCTGGGGCTGGCCCCATCGGCCAGGAGGGCTAGCACCTCTCGCTCCCGAGGGGTGAGCTGCTGGAACCGGCGGGCCGCCTCCGGGTCCTGGGTGGCCTCGCTCAACGCCCGAGGGTGCGCCTCCAGGTATTCGGTGAGCCGCTCCACCAGGCGCAGCGCATCCTTCTGCTGAGTGACATCGCGGAAGACGTGGACGATGCTAGGGAGGCCCTTGGGCTGCTGCGACGGCACCAGGATGTGGGTGATGTTCAGCACCCGGCGCCGCTCATCCTTGGTCTGGATGGTTATATCGTGGCCGGGGGCGGCGCGGCCCCTGCTGACGGAGACCTGGATCACCTGGCATTCGGCGCCGCAGACCACCCGTCCCTGCTCGTCGAGCCCCGCAATTATCTCGTAGCACGGGCGGCCCAGGGCTTCCTGGGCGCTGTAGCCCGTCAGCTCCTCCGCCGCCTTGTTCCAGAGGATGATCCGCTGGTGGGCATCGACGGCGTAGACGCCGTCCGTGATGTTCTGGAACATGTCCAGGAGTGTCCCCACAAGGCCCCCCTTATCTCGTTCAGCTTAGACCAAAAGGGCTAGTTTGCAAAGCCCCGGGGGGAACGCGCTGGTATGGTCAGGGGCTGCTCCGCGCGGCCAGGGCCTGGGCGACGGTGTCGATGTCCTTGTCGCCCCGCCCGGAGAGGCAGACCAGTATGGTGGCCGTGGAGGGCAGGCTCGCGGCGAGGGTGCAGACGTGGGCCAGGGCGTGGGCGGGCTCCAGGGCGGGTAGGATACCCTCGGTGCGGCAGAGGAGCTGGAAGGCCTCCAGGGCCTGGGCGTCGGTGGCGGTGGTGTAGGTGGCGCGCCCGCTGTCTTTGAGATAAGAGTGCTCGGGCCCCACGCCCGGGTAGTCCAGGCCGGCGGCGATGCTATAGGTGTCGCTGATCTGGCCGTCGGCGTCCTGGAGCAGGTAGGAGCGGGTGCCGTGGAGGACGCCGGGGCGCCCCGCGACCAGGCTGGCGGCATGTTGGCCCGTCGCCAGGCCGCGGCCAGCCGCTTCCACGCCTATGAGCTGCACCGGGTCGTCTAGGAAGGGGTGAAAGAGACCGATGGCGTTGGAGCCTCCCCCCACGCAGGCGACGGCGTAGTCGGGGAGGCGGCCCACTTGCTCCAGCATCTGCCGGCGGGCCTCGGCGCCGATGACGGACTGGAAGTCCCGCACCAGGACTGGGTAGGGGTGAGGCCCCACGGCGCTGCCCAGGAGATAGTGGGTGTTCTCCACGTTGGTGACCCAGTCGCGGATCGCCTCGTTGATGGCGTCCTTCAGGGTGCGGGAGCCGGAGGTCACGGTGCGCAAGTCGGCGCCCAGCAGCCGCATGCGGAAGACGTTGACCGCCTGGCGGCGGGTGTCCTCCTCGCCCATGTAGACCACGCACTCCAGGCCCAGCTTGGCGCAGACCGTAGCGGTAGCCACCCCATGCTGGCCGGCGCCGGTCTCGGCGATGATGCGCCGCTTGCCCAGCCGCTGCGCCAGGAGCCCCTGGCCCAGGGCGTTGTTGATCTTGTGAGCGCCGGTGTGGGCCAGATCCTCCCGCTTCAAGTAGATGCGCGCCCCCCCACAATGAGCGGTGAGGCGGGCGGCGTAGGTCAGCGGCGTGGGCCGACCGGCGTAGTTCCGCAGGAGGTCGTCGAGGTCCTTTTTGAAGGCAGGGTCGGCCTGGGCCGCCGTATAGGCGCGCTCTAGCTCGGCCAGGGCGGCCATGAGCGTCTCGGGGATGTAACGGCCGCCGTAGGGGCCGAAATGGCCTCCGGAGTCGGGCAGGGCGGGGCGGGCCTTAGCTGGCGCCATGGTCGCCGGGGCCGCCCCAGAGGCGGCCCTCCTTCTTGATCTCGTCGTCCTCCAACCCCCCGTCGGCCCGGCGCACGGCGGCCAGGAAGGCGCGGACCTTGGCCTCGTCCTTGAGACCGCCGCTCTCGACGCCGCTGGAGACGTCCACACCCCAGGGCTGCACCAGGGCTGCGGCCTGCTCTACGTTCTCGGGCGTCAGGCCGCCGGAGAGGAGCAGCGGGTACTCCCGCGCCGCCCGCCGGGCCAGCTCCCAGTCTATGGTCTTGCCGGTGCCGCCGTGGCGGCCCGCTACGTAAGCATCAAGTAGGAACAGGCTCTCCTTGGCGTGAATCCAGCGAGCGTCTTCCGCGAGCCGCCCCAGGAGTCCCTCAGCGGTCTCCTCGGGCGCCACGTGGACCACCCGGATAAAGGGTTGCTCCAGGGCGGCGGCGGTCTCCCAAGGCTCCTCGCCCGCTAGCTGGAGCCAGTCCAGAGAGCAGCTGGCGGCGGTGCGCTGCATCTCGGCGGCGGTGGCGTTCACGAAGATGCCCACCAGGGCAGGCGCGGGGCCCGGGAAGCGCCGCCGCAAGGCGCGAGCGATCTCCTGGGCCTGGGGGACGCTCAGGCGCCGCCGGCTCTCGGGAGCAAAGTTGAGCCCGATGAGGGCCGCGCCGGCCTCACCCGCAACCAGGGCGTGGCTGACCTGGGTGACGCCACAGATCTTGACCTTGGTCACGGCGATCTCGTGGGAGTGATGATGGGGGTTGGGGTTGGCAGGAGGGTAACTGCCACGGTGGCCGTCACCGTTTCGGCGCTGCGCTGGCGGCCGTCGGCGTAGAGGAAGGTCAGCCCCTTCAGGGTCAGGGTATGTTCCCCGGCGACGGCGTCCGGATTAACCTTCACCGTAAGGCTAAACACCTTCCCGGCCAGCGTGAACCCCGCCCCCGCTTCCTTGCGCTCCAGGGTTATGGAGGCCTTGCCGGTGCGGTTGTTGACGTCCTGCGAAAGCAGGCGCGGGCTAGCGCCGAGGAAGGGCCCGCGGACTATGTCGATAATGCTCAGGGCGGCGGCGTCGAACTCCAGCTCCGCAACCACTCGCTGGACTGCTTCGCGAAACTCACCCGCCTCCACGGCGATTTGGACGGCGCGATCGGGGGTGGAGTGGACGCGCTTGGGGTTCAGCGTCACGCTGCCGTCCGCCGGCGTCGCCGTCACCGGCGTGGGGGTGGCTGTGGGGGCCGGCGCGGCGGGAGTCGGGGTGCGTAGGGACGTCGGTGTGGGGTTGGCGCCGCCGCCGCACGCGGCGGCCGCCAGCGCCAGGGCCAAGCAGAGAGGCACCAGGATACGTCCGCGGACTAGGGCTTGCTGGTCCATCTCACCTCACGAATTCCCTCACCCTGGCGGCGGGGTCCGCCGCCGTCACGAAGGCCTCCCCCACCAGGGCGGCATCCACCCTTGCCGCCCAGAGCCGCGCCAGGTCGGCGCGGCTCTGGATGCCGCTCTCGCTGACCCGGATACACTCCGGCGGGACCAGCGGCGCCAGCCCCAGCGTCGTCGCCAGGTCGGTGTGGAAGGTGCGCAGGTCGCGGTTATTGATGCCGATGACGTGGGCCCCGGCGGCCAGGGCGCGCTTCAGCTCGCCGGCGTCGTGGACCTCCACCAGGGCCTGCATCCCCAGGCGGGCCGTCTCCTTGAGGAGGTCGGCTAGCTGCCTCTCGCTCAGGAGGGCGACGATGAGGAGGAGGGCGTCGGCGCCATAGGCCCGCGCTTCGTGCAGCTGATAAGCGTCGAAGAGGAAGTCCTTGCGCAGCAGAGGCACGCGCCGGGAGCGCTGCGCCTGGTCCTCGGCGATGGCCTCCAGATGGTGGAGAGAGCCCTGGAAATGGGGCTCCTCGGTGAGGATGGAGATGGCGGCGGCGCCGCTGTCGGCGTAGGTGCGCGCCAGGCCCACGGGATCGAAGTTAGGGGATAGCAAGCCCTTGGAGGGCGAGGCCTTCTTGACCTCGGCGATGACCCGGATGCCGGCAGGGGAGCGCAGGGCGGCGGCGAAGTCCAGGGGCGCCGGCCGCTGGGCGCTGCGCTTCTCCAGGGCGGCCAGGGGCGTCTCCTGGACCGCCCGGGCCAGGTCCTTCCTCTTTTGCTCGACGATCTTGTCCAGGATGGTAGGCATGTAGCGGCCCTGTGCATGGTGCGCGACGAACGCGCTGGCTGGCCCGACGCGAGCTGGCTGGTTGGATTCAGGACAAGCGCTTTAGGTTAGCATAGGCCGGGGCGCGGGCGCCAGCGCCACCCTTGGTCTACTCGAGGGTCTGGCTGAGCGCGATGAGGCCCTCTAGTTTCTGGCGGGCCCAGCCGGAGTCGAGGGAGCGAGCGGCCAGGTAGACCCCTTCCCGCAGGTCGCGGGCCCGGTCGGCGGCCACCAGGGCGGCGGCCGCGTTCAGGAGCACCACGTCGCGTCGGGGGCCCGCCTCTCCGCCCAGGATGCCCCGCAGGATGGCGGCGTTGTCCTGGGCGGTGCCGCCCGCCAGGGCAACGCGGGGGGCGCGCCCCAGCCCCGTCTCCTCCGGTGTCACGACATACTCTCGCACCCGCCCCTCCTTCAGCTCCCAGACGGTGGAGGGGGCGCTCAACGAGAGCTCGTCGAGGCCGTCCTGGCCGTGGACCAGGAGCACGTGGTGGGCGCCCAGGAGTTGGAGGGCGGCAACCATTTTGGGGGCCAAAGCGGCGTCGGCCACGCCGATAACCTGGTCGGCCGCCCCGGCCGGGTTGGTCAGTGGCCCCAGGATGTTAAAGACGGTCCGCACTCCGATCTCCCGCCGGGCCCCCGCCACGTGGCGCATCGCGGGGTGGAAGGTCTGGGCGAACATGAAGCCCACACCGACCTGGTCCAGGCAGTGGCGTACGCCCTCGGGGCTGAGATTTATCTTGACCCCCAGGGCTTCCAGGACGTCGGCGGAGCCGCAGCCGCTGGACATGGCCCGGTTCCCATGCTTGGCGACCTTTACGCCCACACCGGCGACGACGAAGGCGGCGGTCGTGGAGATATTGAAGGTGCCGGCGTTGTCGCCCCCGGTCCCGCAGGTGTCCACCACGGCGTCGGAGATGGGGACTCGGTGGGCCTTGGCCCGCATCGTCCGGGCCAGGCCGGCGATCTCTTCTACCGTCTCGCCCTTGAGGCGCAGGGCGATGAGGAAGGCGCCGATCTGGGCGGGCGTCGCCTGGCCCTCCATCATCTCGTCCATGACGGCGGCGGCCTCCTCTTGGGTGAGGGAGCCGCCCTCGACGACTTTTTGGATCGCCTCGCGTATGGACATCTCGGTCAGTGGGCGAAGCGCCCCCAGCGCTGGTCTTGGATGGCCTGTTTGATTGCCTTCTCGGTGGTTGGCACGATGGTCATGCCGTCGTGGGCGTCATGGAGGTGTAGACGCATCTGCTCTAGCAGCCCCGCGAAGGACTCACCCTTTGCTTGGAAGAGGCACTTCAGCCCGATGTCGAGGCAGCGCACGGTCTTGGCCATCGTTTTTGCAGTGCTCACCTGAAGGTTACCTCGCTAAATTTGCTGGCCCTCGGCCCGCGCGGCGCTCTAGCGGTGGGCCACGGCTTGCGGGCTCGCCGTCCGGGGTGCCGGCGTGTTCAGGAAGTTGCGCAGGATGTCCTTGCCCACCGCTGTCATGATGGACTCGGGGTGGAACTGCACCCCCTCCACCGGGTATTCCCGGTGACGCAGGCCCATGATCAGGCCCTGGTCGGTCCAGGCGGTGGCCTCGAGGCAGCTGGGCAGTCCCTCTCGCTGGACGATCAAGGAGTGGTAGCGGATCGCCTCGAAGGGGTTGGGCAAGCCCCTCAGGACCCCGGCGCCGTTGTGATGGATGCGGCTGGTCTTGCCGTGGACGATCTCGCCGGCGCCGGACACCACGCCCCCGTAGGCCTCTCCCAGGCACTGGTGGCCGAGGCAGACCCCCAGGATGGGGAGACGCGGGCCGAAGCGCAGGATGACGCCCGTGGAGACGCCGGCCTCTTTGGGGGTGCAGGGGCCGGGCGAGATGACGATGCGCTCGGGGGCCAGGCCCTCGATCTCGTCCAGGGTGATGCGGTCGTTGCGCGCCACCTCGACCTGTGCGCCTAGCTCCGAAAGGTACTGGTACAGGTTGTAGGTGAAGCTGTCGTAGTTGTCGATGAGCAGGAGCATCTCAGCGCCGCATCGCCACGCACGTCAGGGTGTTCCGGATGCCGTCGATGGGGCGGATCTCCTTGCGGAGGATATCCGTGATCTGGTCGAACTCGCTGGCCTCCAGCTCCACCACGATGTCGTAAGGCCCCATGACCTCGGTGACCTCTTTCACTCCCTTGACCTTCCCTAGCTTGACCACTACCTCCTTGGTCTTAGCCGTGTCCGCGGTCACTAGCACATACGCCTTCACTGCCATGGTAGCCTACTCCTTCTGGCGGGGGCTAGCAGGAGCTAGCCGGGGCCGCCCCGCTCGTCCAGCTCCCCCCGGCACTCGTTGCAATACAGGTCCAGGTCGGTGTCCTGGTGGATGAACTCCTCCACGCGCATGGCGGCCTTGGCACCGCAATGGGGGCATAAGTAGGCCACGGACTCGCCGTCCACCCTCACGTCGAGGTCGGCGTACCAGAGGAGTATCTGCTGCGGTTTCCACTTCGACAGGGTGTGGCTCATGGAGCGGTGTTCTGAGGCTAGCTCCCGGAGGTCCATGGTCGCCTCCTTTCGGTCATGTGCGCCACGCATTGCTGGCGCTTTAGTGTAGCATGCCTTTTCAGCGCTGCGCGGCCCTGGCTCCGAGCGCCACCTGCTCGGCCTGCTCGATGGCCCGCAGCGGGGCCGTGGCCTTGCTCATACTCTCCTGGAACTCCAGCTCCGGTACGGAATCGTAAACGATGCCCCCGCCTGCCTGCACGTAGGCCACCGCATCCTTCAGGACGATAGTGCGGATGGGGATGGCGGTGTCCATGTTGCCAGCGAAGCCGAAATAGCCGACGGCGCCGCCGTAGGGCCCCCGCCGGGCGGGTTCCACCTCGGCGATAATCTCCATGGCCCGGATTTTGGGTGCGCCGGATAGGGTGCCGGCGGGGAGGCAGGAGCGCAGGGCATCGAACATAGTCCTGTCCTGGCGCAGGGTCCCGCGCACCTCCGACTCCAGGTGCATCACGTGGGAGTAGCGGACGATGCGCATAAGGTCGGCGACCCGCACGGAGCCGGGCTCGCTGACACGCCCCACGTCGTTGCGCCCCAGGTCCACCAGCATGATGTGCTCGGCCCGCTCCTTCTCGTCGGCGCGCAATTCCTGAGCTAGCGCCTCGTCCTCAGCCGGGGTCGCACCCCGGCGCCGGGTGCCGGCCAAGGGGAAGTTGTAAATGGTGCCGTCCTCTACCCTCACCAAGCACTCAGGCGAGGCGCCAACGATGTGAAAGCCGTCCAACTCCAGGTAATACATGTAGGGCGAGGGGTTGATGGCCCGTAGGGCGCGGTAGATGTCGAAGGGGTGCGCCTGGGTGGGCCTGGCCAGCCGCTGGGATGGCACCACCTGGATGATGTCGCCGGCCACGATGTACTGTTTGCAACGCTCCACCATCGCCAGGTAGGCATCCTGGGTACAGTTGGAGGTTGCGGGTGGGGCGGCCTCCGCCAACGGGGCGCGGGCGGCCAGGCGCAGCGGCTTCAGCAGCCGGCGCGCCAGCCGCTCGATGCGCTCCGTCGCCTCGGCGTAGGCCTTGTCCACGTCGCCGTCCAGGTGGACGTGGCTGATGACCTTGATGACGTGTTTCAGATGGTCGAAGACCAGCAGGGTGTCGGTGAAGAGGAAGAGGGACTCCGGCACCCCCAGGGGATCGGCCGCCGGCAGGGGGATGCGGGGCTCGTAGTAGCGGGTGACCTCGTAGGCCAGATAGCCCACGGCGCCGCCCAGGAAGCGGGGGAGGCCCGCTACCGCCACCGGGCGGAAGCGGGCAAGCTCCCGCTCGATCAGGAGCAGGGGGTCCACTGCCCCCAAGCGCTGGCCGGGGCCGGTTTTGACCACCTTGTAGGGCTGGGTGCCGATGAAACTGTAGCGGGCCAGGCGCTCCCCGCCCTCCACGCTCTCCAGGAGGAAGGAATACTTGCCCCGCGCCACCTTGAGGAAGGCCGAGACCGGCGTCTCCAGGTCGGCGGGGAGCTCCCTATAGATGGGGACGAGGTTGCCCCGCGCCCCCAGCGCCTTAACCTGTTCCAGTGTGGGTGTATACATATTGCCCTTCAGGACAGCGGCCCCAAACAAAATACCCCGCCACTAGGGGCGGGGTAGGCCGCGGTACCACCCTACTTCGGTCCCGCTGCGCGGGACCATCTCATTCAGGCACGTCCCGGACGGGGAGATGCCCTGGACCGCTAACGGTGTCCTTCCGGCAGCGCCTACTCGCCCTTCCCAGAGGACTTTCGGGCTGCGGCTCTGGGGTCCATTCAGCCTTGCGCAGGCGCCGGGTCGCACCAACCCCCGGCTCTCTGAGCCTCGCTTGCGGCTTACTAGTCCCCTTCCGCGCCTTTGCTTATGTGCAAAGCTTACCAGCGCTCCTCAGCCTTGTCAAAGGCCGGGCGTGTCTACACCGACACCTTGGGCAGCGCCCTGAGCGCCTCCTCCACCTTCTCCTTGGGGTAGGCGTAGTCCTCCAGCTTGCCCGACAGGTAGGCGTCGTAGGCGCCCAGGTCGAAGTGGCCGTGGCCGCTCAGGTTGAACAGGATGGTCTTGCGCTGGCCCGCCTGCTTGGCCCGCAGCGCCTCGTCGATGACCGTGCGGATGGCGTGGGCCGATTCCGGCGCTGGGACTATGCCCTCGGTGCGGGCGAACTGGATGGCGGCCTCGAAGACGGGGCGCTGGTGCACGGCGACGCACTCCATGATCTTATGGGCATACATGTGGCTGATGAGCGGCGCCATGCCGTGGTAGCGCAGCCCGCCGGCGTGGATGGAGGCGGGGACGAAGGTGTGGCCCAGGGTGTACATCTTCACCAGGGGAGTCAGGCCCACGGTGTCGCCGAAATCGTAGGCGTAGGTCCCGCGCGTGAGGCTGGGGGCGGCCTCGGGCTCCACCGCCACCAGGCGCACCTTGTCCTTGCCACCCTTCAGCTTGTCCTGGGCGAAGGGGAGCATGAGGCCGGCGAAGTTGGAGCCGCCACCGATGCAGCCCACCACCATATCCGGGTACTCGCCGGCCTTCTCCATCTGGAGCTTGGCCTCCTGGCCGATGACCGTCTGGTGCATGAGCACGTGGTTCAGCACGCTGCCCAGGCTGTACTTGGTGTCGTCGCGGGTGGCGGCGTCCTCCACGGCCTCGGATATGGCGATGCCCAGGGAGCCTGGTGAGCTGGGGTCCTGGGCCAGCACCTTGCGGCCGGCCTGGGTGTCCTGGCTGGGGCTGGCCACCACCTTGGCGCCCCACGTCTCCATGAGGATGCGGCGGTAGGGCTTCTGCTGATAACTGACCTTCACCATGTAGACCTTGCACTCCAGCCCGAAGAACTGGCAGGCCAGGGCCAGGGCGCTGCCCCACTGGCCGGCGCCGGTCTCCGTGGCCAGCCTTTTGACCCCTTCCTTCTTGTTGTAATAGGCCTGGGCGACGGCGGTGTTGGGCTTGTGGCTCCCCGCCGGGCTGACACCCTCGTACTTGTAGTAGATATGGGCCGGGGTATCCAGGGCCCGCTCCAGCCGCCGCGCCCGGTAGAGGGGCGTGGGCCGCCAAAGCCGGTAGATCTCCTGGACCTCCTCCGGTATGTCGATGTAGCGGTCCTGGCTGACCTCCTGCTTGATGAGCTCCATGGGGAAGAGCGGCGCCAGGTCCTGGGGCCCGATGGGCTTGCCGGTGCCCGGGTGCAGCACCGGCGGCAGGGGTGCCGGCAGGTCGGGGGCGATGTTGTACCAGCGGCCCGGCAGCTCCCTTTCGCTGAGGGTGATCTTGGTCTCTTCCATGGGCCCTCCTCCCCCGGCGGCGCCGAGGACACCGCCTTGCTCCGTGCCCTAAAAGCCGTTACCGTTCGGGCGCAAACTCTAGGGCAAGGGCCGATAGCTGTCAAGGCAGGGCACTCAGGCTCTGGAATACAACGGTGTGCTAGACTGATGGGAGCACGGCGGCCGCCCGGCGGCCCGCAAGATTCTCAGGAGGATGTTGTGCCAGGTTCCCCTTCCCGGCGCGCCAGTTCGAAGCGGGCCCTCTCTACCGCGGTGGAGCTGCCACTCCTTCCCCGCCGCGACACCGTGGTCTTCCCCGAGACGGTAGCTCAATTGGCGGTCATGCGGGCGAGCTCCTTGAGAGCCATCGAAGCGGCCGTCAAGGGCGACCATCGGATCGTCATCGTCGCTCGTCGCAATCCCGAGGCCACCGAGGTCGCCGCGGGGGACCTGCATAGGATCGGCACCGAGGCGGTGATCGGCCGGGTGGTGAAGATGCCCGACGGCACCACCTCCCTCTGGTTGCAGGGCCAGCGCCGGGTGGTCGTGGAGCGGGTGGTGGCGCAAGAGCCCTACTTCCGGGTCCTGGTCACCCCCCAGAAGGAGGAGCCGGCCCGAGGTCGGGACGTGGAGGCCCTCAAGCGCAACGTCCTGAAGCTCTACAAAGGCTGCGTCGAGCTCTCTCCCAACCTGGCGGAAGAGCAGTATGTGGCGGCCCTGAACATAGATCATCCCGGCCCCCTGGCCGACTTTATCGTCTCCACCCTGCGCTTGGAGCTTGCCCAGAAGCAGCACTTCCTGGACTTGTTGGACCCCAGGGAGCGGCTTTCCCAGCTCCATCAGCTCCTGGCCAAAGAGCTGGATGTCCTTCAGCTCCAGGGCAAGATCCACTCCAAGGTCCAGGAGGAGATGGACAAGTCCCACCGGGAGTTCTTCCTGCGGGAGCAGCTCAAGGCTATCCAGAGCGAGCTTTCGGGGGTGGACCCCCAGACCAGGGAGGTCAAGGAGCTACGGGAACGGGTGGAGGCGGCAGGTATGCCCGAGCCCGTCAAGAAGAAGGCGCTGGAGGAGGTGGAGAGGCTGGCGACGATCCCCACCGCCTCGCCCGAGGTCTCGGTCATCCGCACCTACGTGGACTGGCTCCTGGCCTTGCCGTGGAGCAAGGAGACCGAGGACAACCTGGACATCAAGCAAGCGGCCCGGGTGCTGGACGAGAACCACTACGGCCTCGGCAAGATCAAGGAGCGCATCCTGGAGTACATGGCGGTGCGCAAGCTGGCCCAGGGCAACCTGCGCAGCCCCATCCTGTGCTTCGTGGGAGCCCCGGGTGTAGGCAAGACGAGCCTGGGGAAGTCCATCGCCCAGGCCCTGGGGCGGAGCTTTGTGCGGGTGAGCCTGGGTGGCATCCGCGACGAGGCGGAGATCCGCGGCCACCGCCGCACCTACATCGGCGCCCTGCCGGGCCGGGTCATCCAGACGATGCGCAACGCCGGCACGGTTAACCCTGTCTTTATGCTGGACGAGGTGGACAAGGTCGGCACGGACTTCCGAGGCGACCCTTCGGCGGCGCTGCTGGAGGTGCTGGACCCGGAGCAGAACCACTCCTTCTCCGATCATTACCTGGACGTGCCCTACAGCCTGTCCAAGGTGCTTTTCATCGCCACCGCCAACGTGCTGGACCCCGTGCTGCCGGCGCTGCGCGACCGCATGGAAGTGATCGAGTTGCCCGGGTACATCGAGGAGGAGAAGGTCCACATCGCCCAGGGGTTCTTGGTCCCACGCCAGCTGAAGGAGCATGGCCTGGCCGATAAGCCCTTGCAGTTCTCCGAGGCTGCCTTGGTCCGTATCATCCGGGAGCACACCCGCGAGGCCGGGGTGCGAAACCTGGAGCGAGAGCTGGGAACCATCTGTCGCAAGGTAGCCAGGCAGGTGGCGGAGGGGCGGGAGCCTCCACGGCAGGTCGGCGTCCAGGCGGTCGTCAAGTACCTGGGGCCCCAGCAGTTCTTCTGGGGCGCCGCTGAGGAGCAGGATGAGATCGGGGTGGCCATGGGCGTGGCCCGCACCGAGCAGGGCGGCGACGTCCTGGGTGTAGAGGTCACTTTGATGGAGGGCAAGGGAAACCTGATCCTGACGGGCCAGCTGGGGGACGTGATGAAGGAGTCGGCCACGGCCGCCGTCTCCTACGCCCGCTCGCGGGCGGCCCAGCTCGGCATCGGCGTCTCCTTCGACAAGCTGGACATACATATCCACGTGCCGGCTGGAGCGACCCCCAAGGACGGTCCCTCGGCCGGCATCACCATGGCCACGGCCCTCATCTCCGCCCTCACGCGGCGCGCGGTGCGCAGGGATGTGGCCATGACCGGCGAGATCACCCTGCGGGGGCGGGTGCTGCCGGTGGGTGGCGTGAAGGAGAAGGTGCTGGCCGTCCACCGCGCCGGCATTCGCACCTTCGTGCTGCCCGCCAAGAACCGGAAGGACTTGGAGGAGATCCCCAAGGATGTGCGCCGGGAGATGCAGTTTGTCCCGGTAGACGGCATGGAGCGGGTCCTGGAAGTGGCGCTCAAGGATAGGGTGGAGGCGGCCCTGGTGGCGGTCTCCGCCTCGGGCTGAGGGCGGCCCTTGCTGCGATGAACTGGCTCGACATCATCATCATAGTCCTGCTGGCCCTGGCGGCCTTCGACGGCATGGCCACCGGCCTGCTGTTGGGCGCCGGTCGTGTGGGCGGGGTGATCTTCGGGGTGTACGTGGCGGGGCGCAGCTACGGCGGGCTGGCGCCGCGCCTGGCAGGCGTGGGCTCGGAGCAGACCGCCAACGCCCTGGCCTTCTTCCTGATCTTCATCCTGGTAGTGTCCTTCACTATCATCGCCTCGCTTATTCTGCGCAAGGTGTTGGTGGGGCAGCAGTTCGGCTGGCTCGACCGGGCGGGCGGAGTTGCCCTCGGGTTCCTGGCGGCTGCCGTGCTCCTGGGCGGGATGCTAGCGGCCTGGTCCCGCTACCCCGTGGCCGGGGGTGAGAGGGTGCTGAGGGAGTCGCTGCTGGCGGGGGTGCTGGCCCGCGGGTTTCCCCTGGTGCTGGCCGTCCTGCCGCGGGAGTTTGACAGCATCAAGCAGTTCTATGATCGTCCTCGGGGCACCCCAGTCTAGCCCTGGCTGCTGGGTCGGCCCTTGCTGAAGGCGCCGAGTTGACGGCGGGGCGTCCAATTAACTAGAATCGCTCCCATGAAAGCAGTACCTTCGCAGGAGGGAAGGTAATGCTACAGGCCCAAGTCTTGGTGTTGAACCTAAACTATGAGCCGCTCAACGTCTGCAGGGCGCGGCGGGCGCTTGTCTTGCTGGAGTGTGGCAAGGCGGAGGTGGTGGAGCACGCCGCGGCCCTCATCCGCAGCGCCACCAGGGTGTTCCGGGTACCCTCGGTCATCCGTCTGCTATATCTGATCAAGCGTCCTCGCCTCTTCCGCCGCAAGCTGTCGAGGCGGGAGGTCTTTTTACGGGATGGCTACGCCTGCCAGTACTGCGGCGTCCAGAACCGAGAGCTGACCCTGGACCACGTGATACCCCGCCACATGGGCGGCCCCCACGATTGGGAGAACCTGGTGTCAGCCTGCGTCCCCTGCAATCATCGCAAGGCCGGGCTCACGCCCCAGCAGGCGCGTATGCGCCTGCGCCGCTCTCCCAGCGCCCCCCGGGCGACGCCTTATCAGCTGATCTATCAGTACCTCAGGGCCCAGGAGGACTGGCGCAAGTTCGTGCCTGGATGGGAGCGGGAACTGGCGCTCTCCTAGCGACTTGCCACTGGCACCCGTTGGCGCAAACCCAGCGACATCCCTTTCCTGGTAGTCCAGGGGGGCGAAGCCCCCTTGGCGGGAGGACTAGGGGTGCCCCCAGCTTTATCACTCCGCAGACTCACACGTTCTCCACGAGCACAGCCGGGGCTGTTGTAGACTGACCATCGTCGGAGGAGGGGTGTCATGTCTCCCACGCTGCTTATGTTGCTTCTTCCTCTGGTCGCTCTTCAAGTGTACCTTCAGGTCTCAGCCTTGCGGGACGTGGCACGACAACCTCGGGTAGTGGGCAACAACAAATGGCTCTGGGTTGCCATTATCATCCTGGGCGGCCTATTGGGAACCCTGGTATATTTTGCAGCAGGCCGCAAGGAGGCGTAACCCTTTGCCGGAGAGGATAGCTATCCAGTGCCAAGGCCTCACCAAAAGGTATGGGCAAACCATCGCCCTGGATGCTCTGAACCTCAACGTTTCTGAAGGCAGTGTCGTTGGATTCCTGGGGCCCAACGGTGCAGGCAAGACCACTACCCTCCGTATCCTTGCCGGGCTTAGCAGTACCACCAGTGGACGGGCGTGGGTGGCAGGACATCCCGTAGGCCTCCATTCGCCACCGCTGCAGCGGTGCATCGGCTATCTCCCGGACCAGCCTGTCTTCTACGGCTGGATGACCGGGTGGGAGTATTTGACCTTTGTAGGCAACATTTTCGGCCTGGGCGGCAGGGAGGTGCGGCGACGGTGCGAGGCGCTGCTGGCTCTCGTGGAGCTCACGGCTGTAGCTCGACGCAGGATTGGCGGCTACTCCCGGGGCATGAAACAGCGCCTGGGAATTGCACAAGCCCTTATCAACCAGCCCAAAGTATTGCTTATGGATGAGCCTACCTCCGCCCTGGACCCACTGGGCCGCATAGAGGTGCTGGAGACCCTGCTCCGCCTGAAGGAGCAGCAGACCACCGTTTTTCTCTCCACCCACATCCTGGCCGACGCCGAAAGGGTGTGCGACCAGGTGGCCATCATAAACAAGGGTCGCCTTCTGGTGCAGGCCAGCGTAGATGAGCTGAGGCAACGGTTCGCCACCCCAGTTTACGAGCTGGAGATTGAGGGGCCTCCAGACCCTTTAGTAGCTGCTCTGAAGAATCTAGCCTGGGTGCAAAGGGTAGAGATAACGCAAGGGCAGCATGAGTCGCTCCTTCGCGTCCATGTGAGAGATCCTTTGCAGGCCGGACGTGAGCTTCCCAAGCTCGTGGTGCAGTCCGGATTGATCTTGCGCCGCTACGAGCAGGTGTTGCCGGATCTGGAGGATGTGTTCGTGAAACTGGTAGGGACAGAGGTTGCGTGACGGTGACCACGTTAGTCCTGCTGAAGAAAGAGCTTACCGAGCACCTTAGGACTCACAAGTTGCTCATCGTGTCCGTGCTGCTGCTGGTCTTTGGAATGGCCTCTCCCCTGGTGCTGGCCTACCTTCCCAAGATTCTCGAAATGGTCGGGGAGAACCTTGTGGTACAGGTCCCAGACTTCATCCCCGCCGATGCGGTAAAAAGCTACCTGGACTCCTTGGGACAGGTGGGCCTGCTAGCGGCGATTCTGATCAGTATGGGCGCCATTGCCCTAGAGCGCGAGCGTGGCACCGCTGTCCTGGTGCTGTCCAAGCCTGTGGGCACAGGCTCGTTTGTGGTGGCCAAGCTCTTGGGCTTGGGCGCCGTCCTGCTGGCGGGCATGGTGGCCGGGGCTCTGGGGAACTACGGGTATACGGCCGTCCTGCTGGACCGCCCAGACGTGACGTCGTTTGTAGCTGCCAACCTGCTGGCAGGCCTCTATCTGCTGGCGGTCATATCACTGACCCTGTTCTTCAGCACCTTGATCAGGAACCAGATTGGCGCCGGCGTGGCGTCTCTGGGCGTGGTGCTGGCCGGGGGGTTGCTGTCCCTGGTGCCGGCCCTGGAGCCGTATCTGCCCTCATCGCTGATGCACTGGGCTTATAGTGTGAACGCGGGAGATGGTGACAGCCGGTGGGCTGCGTTGGCGGTGACCTGGGCTTTGATTATTGTATGCAGCGTAGCCTCGTGGCGAGTGCTGCACCGGCAAGAGATGTAGCCAAACAAACTTTCGTTTAGTAATCGTGGAGCATCCACTTTGAATCGCTCGGTCGGCAAAACCATTCCTAGGACACAACCCCCTGCGCCGCCGCGGGCGGGGACGCCGTCGCCGGGGATGGCGGTAGCTCTAAGAGGAGGACATCGAGGGCCAGCCGGGCGTTCACGTTCTGCAGCAGGTGCTCGCTGACGAGGGCGAGGGCCCGCAGGGCCCCGGCGAGGGCGGGGATGCTCAGACCCTGGAGCTGGTCTGGCAGGGGGGTCAGGATAGGTTGGCCCGCCCCTTGGCCGCTGCCCGCGCCGGCGCGCAGCAGGCCCCGGTACAGGCCCTGCAAGGCCCGCAGCGCCTCCTCCGCCGCCTCCCGGTCCTTGGACCAGAGCGACGCCAGCTCTCCCGCGTAGTCCAGGCGCTGGGAGCGGTTGCCGAGCAGCACCTCCGCCAGGCGCTCTCGGAGGCGCCGTCGCTCCTCCAGGAGCGCTGGCTCCCGCAGGGCCGCCACCGCCCAGCCGAGCCGGCCCTCGCTGGCCTGCGCCAGCTGGGCCGCCAGCTCGGGCGCGGCCTCCCAGCGCTGGCCCAGCGCGGCGGAGATGGTCGCCTCCGAGAGCAGGCCTAGCTCCAGCCTCTGGCAGCGCGAGAGAACGGTCGGCAGCACCGCCGCGGGATCGCTGCACAGCAGCACCAAAAGCACCCGCGGTGGCGGCTCCTCCAGGGTCTTCAGCAGACAGTTGGCGGACTCGGCGTTCATCTCATCGGCGCCGTCCACGATGTACACTCGGGCGCGTCCCGCGAAGGGCGCCAGGGTAACGACACGCTGGAGCTCCCGGACCTGCTCGATGCTGATATAACGTCGGGGGAGCTCCTTCTTGTCATCTTCGCCGGAGACCAGGGGCGAGCCGCGGGCGATGGTCGTCACGTCGGGGTGCTGGCCGGCGTCTATGGAGCGGCAGGCCTGGCAGCGCCCGCAGGGCCGGGAGGCTGAGGCTGCCTCCGCGCAGTTGAGGGCCTTGGCCAGCTCCAAGGCCAGCGTGCGCTTGCCGACCCTGGGCGGGCCCACCAGGATATAGGAGTGGGCCAGGGTCCCCGTGTCCAGGGCGCGCTGGAGGGCCTGGACGGCGCGGGTGTGGCCGACGATGTTCCGGTCCATACGGCGGACGCGGAGCGCCCTAGACCACCTCGCAGCGCAGCAGGTCTTCGAAGGTCTCGCGCCGGCGGAGCAGGCGGGCCTGGCCGTCTCGCACCAGGACGATAGCCGGCTTCAGGGCGGCGTTGTAGTTGCTGCTCATGGCGATGCAATAGGCGCCGGAGGCGGGTATGGCGACCAGGTCACCGGGCGCCAGCCGGGGCAGCTCGATGTCCTTGACCAGGATGTCGCCGCTCTCGCAGTACTTGCCGGCCAGGGTCACCTTCTCCAGGGCCCCTGAGGTCATATGGCTGGCGGCGGCGGCCTCGTAGCGGCTGCCGTAGATAGCGGGGCGGATGTTGTCGGCCATGCCGCCGTCGAGGGCCACGTACTTGCGCTGGAGCTGCGGCGTGTCGATCTCCTTGGAGGCGCCGACGGTATAGAGCGCGACCCCAGCCTGCCCGACGATGGCGCGGCCTGGCTCCAGGACCAACCGGGGCAGGGGCAGCCCCTGGCGCGCCGCCTCGCGCCGGACAGCGGCACAGATGACGCGGGCGTACTCGCTGATGGGTGGGGCCGGGGAGGGGCCCACGTACTGGACCGCCATGCCGCCGCCCGGGCTGAACTCCAGCATCCGCAGGCCGTGGCGCCGCCCCATTTCGGCGGCGAAGGCGAAGATCACCTCGATGGCGGCCTCGTAGGGCTCCAGCTCGAAGATGGGCGACCCCAGGTGGCAGTGGAGCCCGGTGAGCTCCAGGTGAGGAGAGTCCTTGAGCTGGCGCACCGCCTCCGCGGCCTGGCCGGTGGTGATGGGGATGCCGAACTTGCTGTCCAGCACTCCGGTGGTGGTCTTTTCGTGGGTGTGGGGGTCCACGTTGGGCGACACCCGCAGCAGGACCGGCTGGCGGCGGCCCAGCTCCACGGCGATGCCCTCGACCAGCCCGATCTCGTGGAAGTTGTCGAGGGCGATGCGCCCGATGCCCCACGCCATCGCCTGGCGCAGCTCCTCGGGCCCCTTGTTGTTGCCGTGAAAGACGATCCCCTCCGGGGTGTAGCCGGCGGCCCGGGCGATGGCGAACTCTCCCAGGGAGACGACGTCCAGGCCCAGGCCCTCCTCTTTGAAGATCTGCGCCAGGCCCACGGTAATGGTCGCCTTGCAGGCGTAGTGGACGGAGACCTCAGGGTAGCGCTGGCCGAACTCGGCTTTGAAGGCGCGGCACTGGCCGCGCAGGGTGGCTTCGTCGAAGACGTACAGTGGGGTGCCGAAACGGGCGGCCAGCTCCACCGCGTCGCAGCCGCCCAGCACTAGGTGGTCGCGCTCGTTCACCTGGGCGGTGGTGGGGAAGATGCGCAAGTTCAATGCCTCCTGTCGCGGGATGGCCATGTGCGCTCCTTACAGGTTCAGATGTTCGTTGGGGCTTTCCAGCCCCAACATCTGGCGCGCGCCGGATAGATCGCCGGACTTGACCTTTTTCCAGGAGGCCATCAGTTTATCACTGCCAACCACGGTAACATCTTTGTACGTGCCGCCCTGGGCGGGGGCACCAGAAACCAAGACTATCCTGAAGGAGCCATCTTCGATTCCAAGGCGCTCACACAGTGCGGCCCGTACAGCCAGCGCCTTGTTCCGCTCAGCCTCCCCCGCCGTCGCCTCCGTACAGCCAACCAACGCGATTTGTCCCGAATGCAACCTCACCAGCAGATCAGCACCGCCGATATGGGAACTATCAGCGGTCAACGCGTCGTAAGGGGTCAGGGACAAAATAGTGGACTCACATAAGGAAAGCAGCCACCCCGTGACGATTTCTAGTTTGTGCTGAGTAGCTTTTATCTTCGTCAAGGTGCCCCTAGTAGCCTTATTACCTGCTGCTAGAGCGTCCAGATAGCGATCAAGTTCTTCCACTGGCACGAACTCAGCAAAGGATCGGAACAAGGGGTCACTGCTCGGCAAAGGCTGCGTAATCTTTGTGAGGTTAATACGTCTAGCGCCCTTGAGGAAAAGCACGAGGCGGAGGCTGATCCCCCCTGAAAGTGGAGGCAAATCAAACTCGCGATTCAACTCGCCTATGCCGTCAGCCCCTGGCTGCCCGACCTTAATCGGGACAGTCGGAACGTTGTGAATAACCTCGGGTCTATAGCTGGAGCGCTGAGGCTTCCCAAGCACAACGGCTTCTAGATTCAATTGCCCAAAATCGGTGTGCGCTCGGCCGGTTACTCTAACGTGTTGATTAACTACCTTCGGCGGGTTCAGCCTCGCGTACACGGGCATTGTCACAAAAAGTCCCCACTCGGCACCCGCGCCAAGTGGATGGCCCAACAGTCTTTGCCCTAATCCGAAGGCGTCGTCGAAGTTAAGCCGCTTGGCCTGGTCTTCAAGCCACCTTGTGTCTGCGGTAGCTTCGCTCCAGAACAAATTCGTGGAATATTCTGGCCAAGGCTTTGCGCTCTCGTCTCTACTATCGCCGATTTCGTGGGAGCCAGGGCTCAGCAATTTCCCTAGAACCCATGCTCTTTCCGGTCTTGGCAGCCTCAGCACCACAGTGTCGCCGCCCGCTTCCTCAAGCCAATCTGATAGCGCGGTCGGTGCTAGGACGGCTAAGACCACTCCTAGTTTCTCTTGGGAGGACCTGGGTAGCTTGGGGGACAACACAGAGTCCGGCAACTGGCACTCCTTGATGAGCTTCTTATGCCCCGTCACGACCTCGTCCTCGGATTGGTTAGTCCAGCGAACGGCGGTGAGAACATTTCTCCAGCCCTCAGGGCTCCCTACGACCACAGCGCGGAGATCCCCACATGTGTAGGTGGGGACTAGGGCCTCGTAGACCTCTCCAAAGTTGGACACCGCAATTACTTCCTCGCGTAGAGTTACCTGTATCTTACATCCGCGAAGGGTCAAGCAAGTAATAAACTTGCGGTCGGTGGCCAAGCGGTTTCACTTGCGCCGGGACGTGGAGGATTCTGACTATCACTACGAAGGCCCGCAGCTGCTCATCAAGAAGTTTGTCGTGGCCGTTGTAGCAGGGTTGGATGTGGCGCCCAGGCGCCGGCGCCCAGCTAGCGGGCGCGCGTGGGGAGCGCGGCCGTGACCGTCCCCACAATCGCCGCTTCGCCGCGCTGGTTCTCGACCCGCAGGTCGGCGTCTACGCGCTTCTCCCCGCTGGCCTCGTACTTGCGCTTGATGACGCCCTTGCAGGTGAGCACGTCGCCGGGCCAAACCTGGCTGCGGAACTGGAAGGAGAGGGTGCGCAGGTTCCCCGGCCCCAGCCAGTCGCCGACCAGGTGGGATAGATAGCCCGCGCTCAGCATGCCCATGGCGAAGACGCGGTCGTTGCCGCGACGGATAGCGAATAGCTCATCGTGGTGCACGGGGTTGAAGTCGCCGGAAGCGCCCGCGTAGCGCACGATAGCGGTGCGGGTGATGGGCGGCATCTCCAGGCTGTGGGTGGCGCCCTCAGCCACGTCCTCGAAGCAGAGATGAAGCGGCTCGCCCATAATTAGCGCTCCCCCGGTACTTGGCTGGTGCTGACGGTGATGTTGCGCAGCACGAGCATCTTCTCGCCACGCTGGTTGGTGAACACGCACTCCTCGACCTTAAAGGTAAGCTGACCGCCCCGTCGGCCTTCGCGCTGGTAGGAGCCGCCGTCGCGCTTGGTCATGGTAACGGTATCCCCGGCCAGGATCGGCTTGAAGTACTCGACCTCGCGTCCTCCGTCGAAACCCGCCCCCCCGGTGTTGCCCCGGGGACTCGGACGCGGGCGGTCCTCTCCGAAGTCCATGAAGCGCAGCCAGACCTCGAAGAAGGTCGGGGGCACCGGGATGTCCGCGAAGCCGGCGGCGCGGGCCTTCGTCTGGTCGAAGTAGATGGGGTTGTTGTCCCGGATGGCCCGGGCGAACTCCGCGATCTTGCCCCGCTCCACGGTCAGGGTGAGGGTTCTGGCTTCGTCAGCCATGGCTTCAAACTCCCTTTGCGGTCACGGCCAGGGTCAGCGGCGGCCCTGCCTGAGCTTGGCCTGCGTTGCTGCCAATCTTAGCAGCTTGGCGCGCCGAAAAAAAGCCGAGCCTCGGGGTGGACCGCCCCTACGGCCATCGTGGTGGCCTTGCCAAGCGCCACCGGCCCGCCTATTCTGGTGGCAACCCTTGCGGGAGGCCCTGCGATGACGAGCGCCACCTATCACTACCAGGGTCCAGACCTGCTCATCAAGAAGTTTGTCGTGGGCCCCTATAGCAATAATTGCTACGTGGTCAGCGACCCGGCCACCCAGGCCGGCGTCCTTATCGATACCCCCTTCGAGCCTGAGCGCATCATCAAGGAGGTGGCGGGGATAGAGCTGAGCTACATCCTGATCACCCACGGCCACATGGACCACATACAGGCTTGGGATGCGGTGCGCGCCGCCTTTCCGGGCGTCCCGGCGGGAGTCCACGCCGCCGACGCCGATAAGCTGTCGTCGCCTCCCAGCTTCATCCTGGAAGACCGCCAGGAGCTGGCCTTCGGCAAGATAAGGCTGCGGGCGATCCACACCCCGGGCCATACCCCCGGCGGCACCTGCCTGCTCTATGGCAAGCACCTGTTCTCAGGGGACGTGCTTTTTCCCAACGGCCCCGGCCACACCGCCAGCGGTGATGACCTCCGCCAGCTGATCGCCTCCATCACCAGCCGGCTCTTCGTACTGCCCGACGACGTGCGGGTGTATCCAGGGCACGGGGACGACGCCCTGCTGGGCGAGGAGAAGCGCAAGTATCACGTCTTCGCCTCCAAGTCCCACCCGGCCGACCTTCACGGCGACATCGACTGGACCAAATCCTAAGCGCTTCCCCCGGGCAGCGCAGGCAGCAGGCTCCCGCGAGCGCTCTGCTCAAGGTGAAGCGGACGCTTGCCTCTTCACCCTGGTCGCCTTGACAGCCCTCGCGGCGCGTGGCTATAGTGGGTCGGTTTGAGCCCAGGGAGCGGTGTGTCACCAGGACCACCGCTTTCGTTGCGCCAGGGCCTCCCGCCAGTGAGGGCTTGCGCTCGACGCCAGCCTGAGAAAGGATGCTGCAAGTCATGAAGATCGTCGTCTGTGTGAAGCAGGTCCCCGACCCGGAGGCGCCGGCCTCCGCCTTCAAGGTGGATGCCGCCACCAACCGGGTGGTGCCGCCGCCTGGGATCCCGCCGGTGATGAATGGCTTCGACGAGCAAGCGGTGGAGGCGGCGCTGCGCATCAAGGACAAGAACAGCGCCCAGGTTGTGGTCCTGAGCGTGGGGCCCGAGGGCGCGCGGGAGGTCATCAAGAAGGCCCTGGCCATGGGCGGCGACGAAGGCTTCCTGGTGAACGACCCGGCCCTGGAGGACTCCGACGCCCACGGCATCGCCTATGCCCTGGCGGAGTCGATCAAGAAGATCGGCGGTTGTGACCTGGTCCTCTCGGGACGACAGGCCTCCGACTGGGACCAGGCGCAGGTGCCGGCTGGCGTCGCCGAGCTCCTGGGGCTGCCCTGCGTGACCCTTGCCAAGACCGTAAGCGTGGAGGACAGCGCCGTGCGGGTGCAGCGGGTTTTGCCCGATGGCTACGAAGTCTGGACCGCTCCTCTCCCCGCTGTCATCACGGTCAGCAACGAGCTGGGAGAGCCCCGCTACGCCACCTTGAAGGGAATCATGGCCGCGGCGCGGAAGAAGGTGACGGTCTGGTCGGCCGCGGACCTGGCGCTCGATAAGTCACGGATTGGGGTTGCTGGTCGCCGGGTGCTGGTGCGGAAGCTGTTCATCCCCGTCAAAGAGGGGAAGTGCGAGGTCATGGAGGGCGATACGGTAGGGGCTAAAGCCAGCGCCCTGGCCCGCAAGCTGCGTGAGGCCAAGCTCATCTGAGCCTGGCTCTTTAAGGAGGCAATCGATGGCGGAAGCGCGGGGAGTCCTGGTTATCGCGGAGGTGGTCGGCGGCGTGGTGGTGCCAGTCACCCACGAGCTCCTGGGTGCAGCGCGCCGGCTGGCGGCCGTCTTGGGTGAGCCGGTGCTGGCGCTGGCGGCGGGGAGCGGGATGGGCAAGGTGCCTCAGGACCTGATTGCGCGCGGCGCCGATAAGGTCTATGTAACCGATGAGCCCCTGTTCGCCAAATACCAGACGGACGTTTTCGTAGCCCTGGCGGCCAAGGCGGTCAAGGAGATCAGTCCCCGGGTGGTCCTGCTGGGGCACGATGGCGTGGGGCGGGACCTGGCGCCCCGGCTGGCCTTCCGGTTGGGCAGCGGCCTGGCCAACGACTGCATCGAGCTGCGTCTTGAAGGCCAGGAACTGGTGGCGCTGCGGCCCGTCTATGGGGGCGCCGCCCTGGCTGAGATCACCTGCGCCGGGATGCCCAAACTGGCGACGGTGCGGGTCAAGGCCCTCGACCCTCTGGCCGCCGATCCGGCGCGGAAGGGGGAGGTCGTCGCCTATGCTTCGGGCCTGAGCGAGTCCACGGTGCGGGCCCGGATGTTGGAGGTGGTCAAACAAGAGGCCAAGGGGCTGCGCCTGGAGGATGCCCGGATCATCGTCTCCGGCGGCCGGGGCATCGGTGGCCCCGAAGGCTTCCAGACGGCGCTGAAGGAGCTGACAGACACCCTGGGGGCGGCCCAGGGCGCCAGCCGCGCCGCCTGCGACAGCGGCTACTGCCCACCCACCTGGCAGATCGGGCTGACGGGCAAGGTCGTCGGCCCCGACCTGTATTTTGCCATCGCCATCTCCGGCGCCAGCCAGCACCTGGCTGGCATCTCCGGGGCCAAGAACGTGGTCGCTATCAACAAGGACCCTGAAGCCAACATGTTCAAGGAGTCACGCTGGGGGATTGTCGGGGACTGGAAGCAGGTGGTGCCCGCCCTGACACAGGCCTGCAAGGAGCTGCTGGGCAAGTAGCGTCCCCAGGGAGCAGGCGTACCCAGTAGATTTTCAAACCCCTCCCTTCAAGGGAGAGGGATAGGGTGAGGGTGCAGGCCGGCTGAGGCCCTGGCCCTAGCCGACAGGGCTCTTTACCGCCTGTGCTCCGGCGCTAGCCCTGCGCCGCGGTCCAGTCCCCGGTATAATACCATTGGCGTGTGGTTTTTTAGCCGTGTCTGCGAAGGGTAAAGCGATGGACAGCGATTTTCGCGTTGACATAAACGAGGTCATCAAGAACCTGGAGAGCGCCGACGTCGTCTCCTTCTTCTTCCCCCTGTTGCGCAAGACGCTCCTCCTGGATATGCGCTCCGATAGCGTGGATGGCCCCCTGGTGCGGGTAGTGCCGATGGTGGACAACATCGAGGAGCGTTTCCGCAGCCTGAGGCGCATGCGGCCCCGCTTTGCCCGGCCCGAGAGCATCACCGTAATCCCCTGGCCCAAATACGTGGGCGGCCTGGTGCGCAGCGGCCTCTGGGACCGCATCGTGCGCCGCTTCGCCGATCAGGGCCACGCCGATGCCGTCCGGGCCTGCCAGGAGGCGCTGGACGAGCTCTTCGAGCTGGAGCGGCAGGAGCTGGCCAACGCCATCAGCGGGGAGAAGTACCAATCTCTCTGGGAGCGCACCAAGAAATCGTGAGGGAGCCCTCCCCGGTCGCCGTGCGCCTCGCGGCGTCGGCGGCCGACCACGAGGCTGCCCTGGCCCTGCGCCTGCGGGTCTTCGTCCAGGAGCAGGGGGTGCCCGCCGCGGAAGAGTCGGATGGCTACGACGCCCAGGCGGTCCACGCGGTGGCGGTGCTTGACGGCGCGGTGGTAGGCACCGGGCGCCTGGTGCCCCTGGAGCCCGGTGCTGGCAAGATCGGGCGCATGGCTGTGGAACGCCCGCTCAGGCGACGGGGCATCGGGGGCCAAGTCCTGGCCTTCCTGGAGAGCGAGG
>Ga0082335_1002572_pt1 | contig 33443 bp, 31 predicted proteins | sample Subgrocontami58m_FD_72375 | JGI IMG/M metagenome (GOLD analysis project Ga0082335, IMG submission 72375) | Subsurface groundwater microbial communities from S. Glens Falls, New York, USA - GMW37 contaminated, 5.8 m (SPADES assembly) (version 2) ... | reverse complement strand
TAATTTGCGTAGCCAACTTTATTGAGTATTGTGCCATCTAATTTTGAAACATAAGTCCCTCTTCCTGCTAAAGTAAAAAGCAGTTTGGTTTTATCCGGTGACAAAGAAGGCCAAATGTAATTTCCTTCGCCAAGCGGCTGAATCACTTTCGTAACATTATTTTCAGAAAGCGCAATTTTAGAGTCTTGAATGAAAACCACACGCTCCGTCGCAGAAGTTTTTTGCAGCATTCCTTGTTTGAAAGTTGTTCTTACTTCAGTTCCTTTAACATAATTCTTAAAAGCATTACTGTTGTCTCGGCAAATTTTCAAATCTCTAACTCCCTCTTCTACAACAACAGATTTCTTTGATGTGATATCGTAGGAGAGCAAGGATGTAAATCTTTTCCCTTTAATAAATTTATCTTCTCTAAAAAGTATTTCTTTACTTACAGGACTAAATCCCGGTTCGAAACCGGCGCCGTTAGCAGCTGTAATCTTTACAATCTTTCCAGTTGATAAATTCTTAGACCACAATCCCTTATAACTTTCGCTCGAAAACAAAAGGCTTGTTCCATCCGGACTAACAGTCGGATAATAAAAAGCTCCTTCTTTTGCAGTTGTTAAAGCAATATCATCAACAACGGTTACATTTTGCGCAAGAACAGAGGCAACAGTAATGAATAATATCAATAATATTTTTTTCATAATGACTCCAATAAAAAACTATTTTTTTATCATATATAAATTTATCATAATTACTCATCGAACGAAAATTAATGTTAAATTAAAATACATTCGGTAAATTAAATCACCTGAATTAGTTAAATACTGACAATCAATGTTTTTAGGGTTTATGAGTTTAATTATTCGACAATATAAGAAATCAGATCTGCCAAGATTATATGAGATTTGTCTTAAGACCGGTGACAGCGGTAAAGATGCTACCGAACTTTACAAAGATCCAATGTTGCTCGGAAATTTTTATTCTGCCCCATATGCTGTAATCCACCCTGAACTAACTTTTATTTTAACTGATAATGATATTCCGATCGGGTATATATTAGGTACAAATGATTCTGTATTATTCCAGCAAAGAACTGAAAAAGATTGGTTCCCACTTCTTAGAATAAAATATCCTTTCCCGGATGAAAGTGACAACACGACAGATGCGAAAATTATTAGATTAATTCATAAAGGATATATTCCAAGACCGGAACTGATTTCATTTCCTGCACATTTACATATTGATATATTACCGGAAGGACAAGGTAAAGGTATGGGCAAGAAATTAATTGAAACATTTTGCAACAAACTCATTGAAATGAAAGTACCGGCTCTACATTTAGAAGTCGGGAAAAGGAATACAGATGCAATAAAGTTTTACGAAAAAATCGGTTTTCACCAAGTCAAAGAGTATGAATGGTCAATTGCTTACGGTATATTATTATTAAATTAGTATCAACAGTTAAAATTTTTCGGGAATATGATTAAATGGACGAAAGAAAAAAGTTATTTGAAGAAATTAGTTCTTTATCTACAGAACAACGCAACGCTAACTCGATGAATATAGACTATGAAAGTATTAGCGGCATTCTGAAAATTATTAATAACGAAGATAAAACTGTTGCATACGCTGTAGAAAAAGAATTATCATATATTGAAAAAGCTGTTGAGATAATCGTTACTGCTTTAAAGAATGGCGGAAGATTACTTTATTTCGGTGCAGGTACAAGCGGAAGACTTGGTGTTGTAGATGCATCAGAATGTCCGCCAACTTTTGGAACACCTTTCGGCTTAATTGAAGGCTTTATTGCCGGTGGTAAAGAAGCTATGTTTAGAGCACAAGAAGGAGCTGAAGATAAAGAAGAGAATGGTGCCAACGATGTAATCTCTGCAAAAGTAAAAAGTAAAGATGTAGTGTGCGGTATTGCTGCAAGCAGAAGAACTCCATATGTAGTCGGTGCAACTAAAAAAGCAAGCGAGTTGGGTGCTAAAACTTTATACATCACTTGCACACCTCGTAAATCTTTTAATCTGAATAATGTTGATGTTGCAATCTGTGTAGATGTTGGACCGGAAGTGATTATGGGTTCAACAAGAATGAAAAGCGGTACTGCACAAAAATTAGTTTTGAATATGCTTACTACTGCTTCTATGATCCGTCTGGGAAAAGTTTACGAAAACATGATGATTGATCTACAAAGAACAAACAAGAAATTAATAGAAAGATCAAAAAGAATTGTGATGACAATAACGGGTGTTTCGTATGAAGATGCCGAAGAATATTTAACAAAATCCAAAGGGCATGTTAAAACTGCACTTGTGATGATACTTGCCAAAGTTGATTATAATGAAGCGCAGATAAGATTAAAAAAAACAGATGGCTTTGTTCGTAAAGCAATTCTAAACAGTTAAATTATTTTTTAAAAGTTATGAAGAAACTCAGCATTACTATTTTCTTTCTTTTGATTTCTCTCTCATCCCTCTTGTATGCACAAAATAATTTTATTGAAAAATTATTGAACGACAATAAAAATTTATTTGGTGATGTTCTCACAAATATTGATAGCTTCGAAGTACAAATTATTTATACTCAAATTGATCGCGACAAAAATAATTTTCCCTCATTTACTACTTTTAAGTATAGAGTAAATCCAAAAGATTATTTTTATGCTGCGAGTACTGTAAAATTGCCGACAGCTATTTTAGCATTAGAAAAGTTGAACAATCTTAATATAGATGGATTAGATAAAAACACCTCTCTAAAAGTTGACAGCGTTAGAGTACCACAGACATCTGTTACATCGGATTCCTCTTCAACGACAGGCTTACCTTCAATTGCAAACTACATAAAGAAGATTTTTCTTGTTAGCGATAACGATGCTTATAGCCGCCTGTATGAATTTCTTGGACAAAAAGAAATTAATGAGAGTCTTCATAAAAAAGGTTTTCATGATGTAAAAATTACTAATCGTTTTGCTGCCGGTTTTTCTGCTGAGGATAACAGGTATACAAATCCGTTTGAGTTCTACAAGAACGATAAAATTATTTACAATCAACCCGAACAATACAATGGTGATAACTATACCTTCGATTTAAATAAATTGAAGAAAGGTATCGGTTATATTGATCCAAAAAATAATCTCGTTAAAGAACCATATGATTTTTCTGCAAAAAATTATATTTCTCTCGAATCACTTACTGAAATATTAAAAGCGGTTATTTTCCCGGAGTCTCGTCCTTCTGAATTACGATTTAATCTAACTGACGATGATTATAAATTTTTATATAAATATATGTCTATGTTTCCTCGCGAAAGCAAACACCCTTCTTACGATTCGACCTATTATGACAGCTACGTAAAATATTTTATATATGGCAACTCACACGAACCCATAAAAAACAATATAAGGATTTTTGACAAGGTTGGATTAGCGTATGGTTATCTTACAGATGTTGCCTACATAGTAGATTTTGAAAATAATGTTGAGTTCATGCTTTCTGCTGTAATCCTTGTTAATAAAGATAAAATCTTTAACGACGATGTTTATGAGTACGATGAAATTGGAAAACCTTTTCTTGCAAACTTGGGCAGGGTTATTTATAATTATGAATTGAAGCGTGTTAAAAAATATCTTCCAAACCTTTCTAAATTCAAATTCGATTATTAAAGAAACTTCATACACGGCATTAAAACTTAAGAAAAGAAAATTGCATGACAGATTAGAATTTAATAGATTAATTTGTAATCAGTAATGGGAATATTATGAAATTTTTTCTAAGCAGTTCATTAATCTACCTGAGACCCTGGCAAGACGAGGATATTGATCTTTTATTTAAAGGAATTAACGACCCTGATGTTAGAGAAACTCTTTTTACTTATCGTCCTAAAACAAAAGAAGAATTAATGGAAGAAATGAAAAAAGATTTATCAAGTGAGAAAAATATTTTATTAACCATTTGTGAATGTACATCAAACCAACCAGTTGGTATTACTGCATTTTATCGAATAGACTATATCAGCAGAGCCGCAATATTTTTTTTATCATTATATGATTCCACTAAATGGAACCGTGGTTATGGTTCTGAAGCAACAAAATTAATGATTGACTACGCATTTAATATCTTGAATCTTAACCGCATTCAGCTTCATGTCTCAACTGAAAATCCAAAAGCAATTTCAATTTACGAGAAAAGTGGATTCATCATTGAAGGTAAATTGCGCGAAGCAATGTATCACAATAATCGTTATGTTGATTTTAATGTGATGTCAATAATTCGAAGTGACTTTTATAAAAAATAATTTGACACTCTGCAAATAAGAAAATTAGCTTCACTACAAACCTAGTATTGACTTGATCTTATCAAATTCACTTTGTGGTAATTGAATTAATAATGGGTTCTTATTTACATCGAGCCAATGAAGTAATTTCACTAACTGTTCTTCAGGCAAAGATGTACAACCTGAAGTTGGCTTTCCAAATCCACTCTGTATATGGATGAAAATGCACGATCCACATCCTGGAATCTGAGGATTTGAATTATGTTCTACAAATATTCCAAACTTGTAGAGTTCGTCTTCCCTTCGCATTATTTCTGAACTATTCCAAGTTTTGTTTGTTTTGTCGTCATCAACTAAAGTATTATAATAAACTGAAGTTGTGTCATCTACACATTCGACCTTAGTTGTAACTTGTTTATACGGATACTTAAGCCAACTAACGCTCTCCTTTGGTAAGTAACCGAATGCATATGATAATTTGAAAATACCAGCTGGGGCTTTACCATCTCCTTCGTGCTTTATTGGACCTGAAGACGTGTTAAAATCAATCATACCATTGCCCCATCCTAAACCTGAGCGACCTAGATTAACAGGAATATTTTCACTCATACTCATAGGCTTACCATTTTTCTTCTCGTAGTACGCCATATTAGCTTTAGTTGAATCCCAGTCTTTAGAAGTAACAATTAAAAACTGTTCTGAACTTTTAATATTTTTTTTAAGATTAGAAAAAAATGTGACTCTAAAATAGTTGTCTCGGATTTTATCATATTTTATTTTTTCATAGGGTAGCATTGCTGGGATTTTAATAGTTAGACCGTCGAGTTTTAAGCTCTGGTCTTTAATTAGTGTTTTATTTGCTAGATATAAAACCGGCCATGCAAACTTATTATTATAAATATCACGTCTGCCGGCAATTTCCTTAAGAGATTCGTTTCGTTTTACTGTGTATGTTTTCTCCGGTCCATTTTGTGATTGTAATGTTTTATTGTTTGATTGATAAGGCTCACTGCGAATAAAAGAAGAGTTAGCGAACGCTAAAAAAAATATTAGAACTATTAAGCAGAATTCGTTTTTTTTATACAATTGTTCCTCGCTGTATATCTGAGTCCTAAATATTTGAGGTGTCTATCTAAAACATAATCCGGATGGGAAAAGTTAATTCACACATTAATCTATATTTTTGTTTTGCGTAAAACAACAGTTCAAAGCCATTAAGCTCAAATCTTATAACTATTAACTTAAGAAAACCTACTTTGTTTTACTGATGTTGATATCATCGAACCAAACTTTTCCGCCACTGTTTTGGGAACTTGTTATTCCTGCTCTTATCAAAATTTTAGTTGTCCCTTTCGGGATATTAAAAATTGTTTTTACCGACTGCCAGTTTTTCGTACCAGTAACTGAATAATTATTTTTTGTAGAAGCGATACCAATCATTTTAGTATTACTCCAACACTGTACATCAATGAATGGAGAATTTTCTACATCTTTAGTTTTAACCCAACCTTGCAGCTCATAAGTTTCTCCTTCTTTTAATCCGTCAACTCTTCTGATCCAATTGTATAATGTAATTTCCGAGGGATGGTTATCAAAGATTGAGATGAAAATGGAGTTATCCCCGATATGTGCTACAGAATTGTCAACCTTTAATGCTGCATATTTTTTTGTCTGAGGTAAATCGTTAGCAAACCAACCGTCAGGGTTTTCTCCGTCGTAAGTATCTTCGAATCCGCCATTGATCGAGTCATTCACCTTTACACTAGTGCAAGAGACAAAAACTACTAGTGATAAGAAAAAAATGCCCGTTAAAATGTTTTTGATTAGCATAATTTTAAAAAATCATTTAGTATTTTTTCGTAGAAATATAATTTTGCAGATACTATGTATGAAAATTTTACTTCTAAATACTATTAGAAGTAAAATCTTGCACCAATTCCGGCATCAATACCAAAACCGGTTGAGTTCACAAGCAGAAGAGTCGGTACAACTTCAATAAAAATATCCAATGGTGTTGAGCGCGGAAGCCATGCGATTCCTAAAATTCCTCTTACGCCAAAGGTTCCGCTGTATTCCGGACCAGTTACTATCCTCCCACCAATTCCATAAAATAATGGAAACTCTCCACTGTAACTTATCGCGTTAAATGAATGCCAAAGATAATCAACATGAATATGTGATCTCGTTACTCTATTATAATCGGGATCAAAACCGTTAAACCTGTATCCTTGTACTGACCAGCCTAATCCAAAAGCCAACGCATTATTATTTGATGTCCACAGCTTTGCACTTAATCCGGTTGGCTCCCCTATAATTACTCCAAGGCCAAATTTTCTGTTTTGAGCTTGAGTAGATGGAAATGATAACACCAGAAAAACAATTACTAACACATAAAGGGTATTTTTCATTATTACACCATTGATAATTTTTTGAATATTTTTATTGTGTAAACAGAGGATAAGTCAGAACAACTTATCCTCCGTCTGCAAATTTTAATGGAAGACATTATTTGAGAAGAAGCATTTTCTTCACTGCAACAAAGTTACCCGCCTTCAATCTGTATAAATAAACTCCGGAAGTTAATTTAGAAGCATTGAATTTGACAATATGAGATCCGGCACTCATTTGCCCGCTTACAAGCCTTGCAACTTCCTGTCCAATGATATTATAAACAACTAAGCTCACTTCTTCTTGTTTTGTTAGAGTAAACGTAATATCGGTAGATGGATTGAACGGATTAGGATAATTCTGTTTTAATTCATAAGCAGTCGGCAAGCTCGGATTGTTTTTATCGTTAGCTGCTGTTACACCAGAAGATATTTGTTGTACTTGCACGGCTTTCAAATTTCCGTTCTGATCTTGTTCTGCCCAAACAGTTACGCTCTGACCAACCTGAATTGAAGAAGATTGAACCGGAGTAAAAGTCGAGCTAATAAATATTGTATTACTGCTTACAGAAAACGATGGTATTGAAAGTCGGATATTGCTCGAACTTGCTGCTGTAACTACTCCATTGAATTGAACACTATGTGCATCGCTTTCGATTTCAACTTTTACTGCAAGATTTTCGTTCAATAATGTTTTTACATATTTAACTTCTACAAACTGATTTACTTTAAGACTATCGAATGTAACAACATTATCAAACTCATCGTAAAAAACAGTATTCTGATCAGTCTTTATAGTTAATCCGGCAACAACGAATTGAGATCCACTCAGAGAATCAATCTTACCGAAAACTTCAAATTCATGATCAGGATGGACCTTTATTAATTTTGCTGTTAATACACCGCTTGTATTTAAAGCTCCTTTTACTTCAACTTTTAGCCCTAAGGTAAGACTTGCAAAAGTGATTACACCTGCTCCATGTCCGACTACAAGAGTTGATGAATCCACAGCAAAAGTTTTACCAATAACTGTTATAGAATTCAAAGTTAAATTCTCAATCGTTCCTTCTACAATAACAGTCGGCCGCCAAAAATTCTTTACTTTAACTCTAAATGCATAGTATTGATTCCCGGTAAGTGTAGCTTTAATAGTAACGATTTGTCCGACTTTCAAATCACTATAAGTAATCGAGTTTCTATTATTATCAATAAACTCGGTGTTTTGATCAGTCAGAAAAACTACACCTTTAACTGTGATGGAACTTCCGCTGAGAACTTCGATTGCACCGGTAACATGTAGCTCGTTACTATTATCAGTTCTTACTTTTATTTTTAATGCGTAATAGAGATTGTTCTGTAAGTTTGCTTTAACAACTACAAAAGTTCCGACCGTTAAATCAGCGAAAGAAATACTTTGCTTAAACTGGTTGTAAATTTTAGTTTGGCTATTGATAAATATTTGATACCCGCCAACGAAAAAGTTATCGGAATTTACAACATCAATAAGCCCTGCAACTTCAAGTTCATTTTCCGAATCTTCATTTTCCAATTTAATTCTCGTTGCTTTATAAGTTGAATCACTTAATAGAATAGCTTTAATTTCAACTCTGTCGCCAATTTTCAAATCGGAAAAACTAAGAACCATACCTTCGTGAGCATAAATTATTGTGCTTGAATCCACCTTAAATGTTATCATATTGACAGTAACACTTGAGGAATCAATAGCAGTAATTGTTCCTTCAATTTCCAGTTCCTCGTTTTCAAATTCTTCATTTTCAACACGAATGTATAAAGCCAAATAAGTTGAATCTTGTTGCAAGAATCCCCGCACCTCCACATCATCGCCTACTTTTAAATCGCTGAAAAGGAGTAGACCTTTATCGTGAGAAAGAATGATAGTTGAACTATCAACAAAGAATTCCACATCATTTACTTTAATTGAATTGCTTGTTAATACCTGTATCTTCCCTTCAAATTCAATTTCTTGACGGGTATTTTCCGTCATTACAATTATTGCAACAGCAGTAAGTTGTCCGCCGGCTGATTGATTTGCTTTTACTTCAACGCTATCACCCACTTTTAAATCTGTAAAGCTTAACGCTGCATGAAATTGCGTGTAGATGACTGTATTAGTATCTACAAAAACTTCATTCCCGTTTACCGTTAGTGAATTTGTAGTAACAGCAGTAATCTTTCCATGTAATTCAAGATGTATATTCGCTGTCATTAAACGAATCTTAGATGCGGTTAGATTTCCACTCGTATTTGATTCTGCTTCAACTTTAACAAAACTCCCTACCTTCAAACTGTCGAATGATAAATTGTTGTGCATACTACTAGTAATTTCTGTCGAAGAGGCGACAAGAAATTCCATATTATTAACTGTTATACTCGAATCAGTCTTTACTTGGATTGATCCGGTTACTTCAACTTTACCGTTAGCTTTAATTTGCTGCGGTACTAAAAACATAAAAGAAACAATCAGAAGAGCAAACACACTTCCGATTTTTCCACTTAGCGAACTATATATTTTTGACATTGTATAAATCTCCTAAAAAATTATTTCCTTAGTTTTCTAGATTTTTTATTTCATTTAAAAGATGGAACCGGCTTACCGGTCCCATCAAAATGTACTTAGTTCATATTTGCCAAAATTAAAATGTGAGACGCAGCATTTACTTGTGCAGATGATGCACCAACTAAAGCAACTTGAGTTGTCGATTTAACTGAATTGAAAAATGCTACATAAGCATTTACAATCGCATCAAGTGAGATTGTTCCGCTCAACGAAGCATTAAGTATTGTTTTAGCTGAAGCTGTTGAGTTAATATTTGTGTCAACTGTTTCAATTGAACTTGCGTAAGAAGATAATGTAATTTTTAGTTGAGATTTTATAGATGAATGATATTGAACGAATGCATCAGCCATTGAATTCAGGTCTGATGAAGAAGAAATTGAACTATACAATACTGCACCGGCAGAAGCCACAGCACTTACTTGCGCATCTGTTGCACCGGCTGCTTGGAATTGTTGTTTCATTGCAACATTTAACATAAATGCGTACCTCTTACTAAAACATTTTGCAATTGCCAATCTTCCATTTGCAGTCATTGATGCGGTCGCATTAACAAAAGTTGTTACTCCTATTCTCATCAGTTTGGCATATACGCTTGCGTTGACACTACTATTGTTGCAAACAGATTCTTCATAATTGTTAATACCATTTTCAGCTTCATCTTCAGTATCGCCTGAATTATATAATGCTAAATCTAACTTAGCTTTTGCTTCAGCTTTTGCATGCATCATTGCTTGAATTTGACTGCTTGTTAATCCGAAGTAAGAATTCCCCGTAGCTTGTGCAGTAGCTTGTGATTGTGCATGAAATGCATTTATAAAATCAGCTTCAGCTTGTGCATTGCCTTTAATTTGAAGTGCAGCCTGTGCGTTTAGTAAAATTTTCAGGTCGGCAGCATCAATATTATCGGCGCGTCCTTGACTAACAAGTTTGATATAAAGATTTGTTTCAGTTGTTGATTCCTCACAAAGAGGCGGGGCATAAACAGTATTTCCGCTTTGAACTGTGGAAGAAACAATTGCTCTCCACTCGGCTGCGCCTTGAGTAGCAACAACTACAAGATTAGCTGTACCGCTTAGATTTGTTTCTACAACAAATTTTCCTGCAATGTCCGTTTGAACAGTTTGTGTTGAAACTGTTTTTAACGAGCCATCGGCTTGAACTTGAGCAAGAATTACAGCAGCACCTTGGACAGATGCAGTTGATTCAACTGATCCAGTTTTGCTCAAGGTTTTTGGCACTCCATTACTTGATGAGATTCTACCAGCTACTTTAGCAGTGCCGCCTCCCGATTCCATCGGGTTTTCATCTTTCGAACATGATGCCAGTAAAAATGAAGTTGCTATTATTACTGCAAGAAATAAATTATTTCCGTGTTTTTTTATGTTGAACATGATTACATCCTCCTTTATTTATTTTAAGTTGGTATTAGTCACTTCAAAAAAATTATTTTACCCGGTATGGTATTCCCCAAGTTTTTTCTTCAACACTTGTATCAGTATCATATACTACAGATCTCGGCAATGCATTAATAACAGCGTGCATTCTTGTTGCATGCGAATTTGTGTACCACCTTCTTTCGTACACTTTTTTGTAACTGAGTCCTACTAGAGTACTTGAAACCAAATCAAATTTTTCTTTTGTTCCGGTATTGCCATTCATCATGGCACCGTAGGTAACAGTTAAGAAATCCGGATCCGAAGATTTGCTTAAGATTTCTACAGTAAGTTTTACCGGCTGATTTTTCTTGTACCATGTTAATAAGTTATTCCAGTTGTGTGACCATATTCCGAATCCTAATTCAAGATTATGATTATCCTGGTCATCATCATCTTCCGCATCATCATCATCATGCCCATGGCCTCTATTATCTTTCCCGACTTTAAAGAAGTATGCATTCGGATCTTCTATAACAACTTCAGTACCATCTTGTGTTGTTAAACTTATTTTAACTATTTGAATATTATCTCCTGTTGTCCCTCCATTAGGAAGTGAGACTGCATTCACTTTCCAATCAAGAGTATCGTTTCCGGTGTTAGCTATCTTTTTAAATTGGATCTTTCTAGTAATTGTTGATGAAAAACTTTTTTGAATTGTAGTATCAACATGCGAGCGTATTCCAATTGTCGGCTGTTGGAATGAACCTTCAATGATCAATGTTCCTTCAAAGGTCTGGACTAATGTTCCAACCGCAGTTGTACTATCTTTTACTAGAGTTAAATTTTTATCAACGAGTTTCATTTTTTGGCCTATGCGAACTGGGTATAAATCTTTGCCCAATGTTCCTGCAAGTGCCATTGCTTGATCTTCACTATAATTTGGAGTAAATGAATTTACTGAAGAACTTGTTTCAGCAATCTTCAGAAATCTTTGAGATTGGCTGCTGTTTCCAAACTGTGGATCATTAACATCGAGCGGATCTTTACAACTACTGATAACCGCTGCAAAAGTTATTGATAAGAGAAGTAATGATAAAAAAGCATACTGGCGTTTCATACGGCCTCCTTTAATTCAATTTGAATTTAGTTTTTGAATTTATATTTGAGAGATTTCTTCTATCCATAACAAGTTTTTTGATAAACAATTTCAACTCAGTCAATTCCGAAGACTTATTGAAGAAGTGATTGATCGACATATTTTCATAAATATTGATATACTGAGGAAGCTTATAGTTAGAGCAGAGAATCATAATCGGTTGTTGCGGCATTTTTCTGATCTGCAGCATTAGCTCTAATCCGGATGCATCAGGAAGTTGAATTTCCAAAAGAATTACATCTATTATATTTATTTGCATCACCATTTTTGCCTCTTTCACTGTCTCAGCTTCTAATACTTCTTCAAATAGATTTTCTAACGCCAGGTACCGGATAAGATTTTCTCTAACAATTTTTGAACCTTCTACGATCAAAATTTTCATATCAGTTGTTGTTTAATTCTTGGTGTTAATTTAACAGCGGACAATTATGTTGTATGCAGTGGTTTTTTGTAAAAGGATGTGGTCGGTTTTACTGCAAGAATATGACAGAATTCCATTAGATTTTTTTTTGTTTACTTACTAAATATTTTCACCGAATAAGTGCTTATTATGCATTAAAATATGAATTGAACACTAGTACATCTATTTTTTTTGTATACCTACTTGTTGCCAAAAAAATACCCTCATTGTGAACTTATATGTTAGAAGTGACGAATAACACAGACTAAGAAGGTAGTATTAAAAGAAACCCCGCTTAAGCGGGGTTAAAATGTTTTTTTCTAAAAATTACCACCACAAATTTATTCCACCTTGATAGATTTCTTCTTTGTTCTTTGGAATATATATACAACTACAAGAAGAATTATGGCAATGGTGATAATATATACCCAATATGAAAATGATGAAGTAGCTTCTTTCTTCCATAATTCAATTTTCGCTTCGATAATATCTTTTTGGGATTGGGTCATCATATTATTTTCAATGAGAACCGGAAGCCATTTTTCCGCAAATGTTTTATTATAAACACTGTCGGTAAAAGTGTGGAAAACATCTTCAGATTCACTTTTACTTTTAACACCAAGATTTTTTATTTCATCATCGATAAATGTACTCACATTACCGACGAACAAATCAGAGTTGTTGAATGGTGCAAGATATATACCTTTCCCCACGAATAAATTATTGATGCTTCTCCAAATACCACCGTCTATCTGAGCATTCCATTGGATAAATAAAGAATCAATCTGGACGATCTCAGATTTCTTTTGTTTTTTATTTAGATAAACGCTGCTTAATCTTGGTCCAATTTGCTTCCAAACTTTATCAAAATCAGTATACTGTTTTTTCATTTGGGAAAAGTCATCAGCTGTCATTTGAGTAACTTTTGTGAATTGAATATTGTCAGCAATTGTTCGTTCAATATTATAGAACAAATTCGCTTTATTCACTTTTGACATAATTGCTTGCGATTCTTTCGGACTTAAATTTTGTGGAGACTTTATAAATTCTACAAGTAGACTATCAACAAGATCACGTACGAGTAAATCCCGCTGGTTAATATTACCCCTAAGTTGTGCAACAAGTTTTTTGAGTTCAGTAATAGTCGCTTGGTCTCTTTCTGACTTCAACATTAATTCATTTATTTGTTTGATCAACTCTTCATTTTTTTGATTTAGCTCCGTTACTTGAGTTTGAAGCGTTCCGACTTGAGTTGTTAATGTACTAATTTGAGTTAAATCAGTTCTTTTGGTTTCCAGTGTATTTTCAATTTTTGCAAAAGCCGATTCAAAGTTTTCCGGGTAAAGAGCTTTATTGAGAAATGTTTTACTACCCATAAATTCATTTCTCAAATTATTTATCTTCTCACTTATACTGATACACTCATCAACTGAAGAAACATTTTTAATTGATTCTTCAATCTGCTTATACAGACTCTTAAAATTTTGCAAAGTTTCATAATCCGACTGAGCAAACATAAGAGCATTCATTATAAGAAAGAGAAGGACATTTAAGAATATTTTCGTTTTCATTTCGACCTCACTATTTCGGCACCTGTAACCAAATATTTATTTGGTCCATCAGTCAATTCGACATAAGATGGTTTCTGATTAAAGGCAGGCTTTTGTAGTGCCAGTGAATCTGATATACTTATTTTATCTTCCAGTTTCATCCCACCTTCTACGGATTTGAACATATAAATGTTTTTAAAACCCGCTCCTGTGAAGTAGTAATGACCGGCTTTGTCGCGTATAATTCTGATCTCCTTTCCGCCAACAGAATTGGAGTCATTGAATTCTTCATAAAATATTGGTTTGACGTTTATATCAAAAGTATATCTTTCTTCCGATACAAAACCGTGATCATTAACTTTTAACACGGATTCCACTGGCCAGGAAAAGTCTGCAGGTTGTAAAAACATTGTTGTACAACCGGCGACAATGAATAATGTTGATATAAAAATGATGAATTTCATATCGCTCCTCATCAATTGTTGATAAAATATTTTTAAATGCATAAAGTCTTAGATTACTTTCCAGCATCTTCGACTCATAATATGTCTGTTAGGCTGGATTAAACTTTTTTTCATCTTTAATTCCGATGTTAATCTACAATTGGGGATTGGTTTTGTATGCAGTGGTTTGTTGCAAAAGGATGTGGTCGGTTTTACGACAGAGATGAATTATAGATATCTAAATATGATTTCTGTTTGATAAAATGATTTTTAATATTTCTCGACTAAATCGTTATCTATCGCATAGCGGATTAACTCCGCTGTAGATTTTATATTCAGTTTATCTTGTATCCTAGTTTTGTAAGATGCAATTGTATTAACACTTAGACCTAATGATGCTGCAATGTCTGTAATTTTATTCCCTTTAGCTAATAATCTAAGCACTTCAAATTCTCTGTGGGAAAGTGTTTCGTGAGATGAAATCATACCAGGTTTATCAGGATGCAAAAAAAGCTCCTCGATTAGTTCCGCTTTTAAATATTTTCCCCCTTTTTCAATTTTTCTAACCGCTTCAATAATTTCGCTAGGCTTTGCGCTTTTACTCAAATATCCATCTGCACCTAAACTAATTGCTCTCTTTGCAAATTTTTCTTCCGGATAAATACTAAACATTAATACCTTCACTTCCGGTAAACGCAATTTAATATTTTTAACAAAATCCAATCCGCTTTTATCCGGCAGCGAGATATCCAGCATTATAAAATCAATTTTCTTTTCTTCAAGAATACTTTCCAATTCATTAATGCTTGATGCTTCGGCTACAACTTTCAAGTCATCATGCTTAGTCAGAATTTTTTTTAATCCTTCCCTAATTATCTCATGGTCATCAGTTATTACGATATTCATCTCATCCCTTTCTCTTTATAATTTTATTCAAATGGAACTGTAAGATGTATAGTTGTTCCTTTACTTTTTACGCTGTTAATTTTTAATTTGCCGTTCAGAAATATTGCCCGCTCCTTCATCCCAAGAATTCCCATTGATCTTGTTAAAACTTCGTTACCTTCAATTATGCCTTTGCCATTATCCAAAATTTCAATTTCAAGATTAGTATCAGATTGGCAAATTGTTACATCAATTATTGTTGCTTCAGCATGCCTAAGTACGTTTGTTATTGCTTCTTGAATAATTCTGAATACAGCGACATTTCTTTCATCACTAAAATTGAATGATTCTACTTCTGATTGAAAATTACACTTAACATTACTCATCCTTTCAATTTCGCGACAATATTCTTGCACTGCCGGTATTAATCCTAAGTGATCTAAAACGTACGAGCGTAAACTCCCTGAAATATCTCTTACAGCTTGAATTCCTTTTTGAACATATTGCTGAACTGAACGCAGTTCATATATAATTTCATCAACTGTTGGTTTTTGATTTTGTTCTATAAGTTCTGTTAGAAGAGAAATATTCAAATTGATGCCCGTAAATAGTTGGCCTAACTCATCATGTACTTCTCTCGCTATATGCTGTCTTTCTGCCTCACGAGCATATTGTATTTGTACAGCAAGATTTCTCAATTCGGATTCAGAATTGCGTAACTGTATTTCTGTTTTTCTTAACTGTTCATAATTCAAAGATTTCGCAATTGAAATGGATGCATTCCGTGCTACTGCATTCAAAAGATACATATCATCTTTGTTGATTTCTTTGTTCGCTTTTTTATTATGTATTTCAAAAAAACCAATAAGATCCCCGTTTGAACCAAACAATGGGGTAGAAAGTATTTGTCTTATTGAATATTTGCTAACAAGTTCTTGATCAATATTCTCGTAGTTACCAACATTATTTATTAAGATTGCTTCTCTTGTCGAATCAAATCTCTTAAGGATATTATCATCTATTTGGTAGTTCCTTTCAAAATATTCCCAATGATCTTTGTGATAATATCTTTTTACAACAAATTCATTCTCATTTTTTACACAAGCAAAACCACCTTCTGCGTTAGCAAGTTGAATACTTTCGATTACGAGTGAATCCAAAATTTGATTTATTTCCAAAGAAGAGTAAAGTTTTTCGCCGATTCTTAGTAATGTATTAATAGTCTCTTCATATTTTTTCCTGTCATCAATATCATAGCAAGATCCAATGAAACCGGCAAAATTATTTTCTATATCGAAATATGGCATCCCAAAATCTATCATCCATTTGTATTCTCCATGAGAATCTTTCAATCTATATTCAACAGTAAAATATTTCTTTTGCCGGAATGCCTCATTATAAACCTTCACAACTTTTTCTCTCTCATCTAAATGAAGATTTGTAACCCAGCCTTCACTTAATTCTTCTTCAATTGTTCTACCCGTATAATTAAGCCATGCTTTATTAAAATAATTGCACTTTCCATCCAAACCGGAACGCCAAACCGGAGTAGGAAAGTCATTAAGCAGTTTCAAATAAAAATCACGCGAGTTTTTAATTTCTTCTTCACTCTTTCTTTTTTCTGTCAGATCTCTTGTTACCTTTAAGTAACCGTAAACTTTTCCATTCTCATCTTGTAGAGCAGTGAGCAATACATTAGCCCAGAAAGCGGAACCGTCTTTTTTAGTTCTCCACCCTTCTTCCTGGTAACTTCCTTTTTCTACAGCATATTTTAAGTGCTCAATTGGTTTATTGCTTCTAATTTCTTCATCCGAATAAAAAACAGAAAAGTGTTTTCCAATGATTTCTTCAGAGGTATATCCCTCAATTATTCCAGCACCTTCATTCCAAGAAACAATTTTCCCTTCATGGTCCAAGATGAAAATTGCAATATCTTTTACACCGTTCACCAAGGATTCAAAACGATTTTCTACTCTAGATTTTTCGACTTCTGCAGCATACATTTTTTTATAATTAGCAAGAATGCTTTTCCGCCATATGAAAAAGAGAACAAATGCGAATAATAGATCGGCTGAAACAAATGCCAGAAAAACTATTTTAGCAAAATCATTTACCGGGGCATAGAATTCCGATTTATTTATTTTTGTTATTAAAGACCAAATAGACAGAGGTACATTTTGAATTTCGGCTATCACTTCATCATTCTTATAATCTCTGCCATCAATAAAACCAGTTCTTGATTTTATAGTATTAGCTTCTACGAGTGCTTTTCTATTATTATTTGAGTCATCCCCTTCAGTTAAGAACTTTAGAGTATTTAAATAGGCAATACCATCGTTATAGGGTTTTACCAATAACGATTCCAGAGTTGGTGATTTATCAATACTTCGGTTTAACATCGTGTTAAAAATTCTATTTGGATCAGCAGTAAGGATCAAAACGTTTTTTAACTTGAAAAATGAATTTGATGAACTGCTTAGAGGCACATAAAATTTGAGAAGTCCCTGACTTGCATATTTTTCGTCTGAATCAGAAAATATTATGGAATCCGAACTAGCTGAATTCATACATAATAGCGAATCAATATGGTTTAGTCGTGTATCAATCGAAGAGACACTATGAATAATTCTGGTGTATCTGTCAACAAGAATAATATCTTTATATTGATAATAATTTTTTAATGCATTAAACCATTCAGATAATTCATTTGAACTATTATGAGAAGATGTAATTGATTCGAGTTTATTAATTAACGGTGAATCAACGCGGAGTACTTCCAATTGAGCAAATCTTCCGTTAAGCCATTCGCTAACCTGCGACTTTTTAAAATCTGAAATTGATGTTAAGTATGCAAAACGCTCATTAATAATTTTTTCTTTCTGGTATTCATAATAAGAGAATCCAACAATGGCTAGTAAAATACTAATAATGAAAAAAAGTATAGATATGGTTGTAAGTGGTTTACTTAAAAAGTTCTTACGATAATTTTTTAACAAATACTTCATCATTTGCCTTCATATTATAAATAAATATACAAACATTAATGTGTTCATCTCAATAGTTCTCATTAGTACGTGATCAAAGACAACGTATGGAAATCTTTAATTTCTTTTCTGAATCCGTTATTAATTATTTACTTTTGTACTTAAAAGAAGAAATAATAGTTCTAAAATCATTTTTTCACTAACTAATCACGCATAATCCGATATGGAATTTCTGCAATATTTATTTGATCTCTTTCTTCATTTGGACAAGCATTTAAATGGAATAATCAATCAGTACGGCACATTAACCTACGCTATATTATTTCTTGTAATATTTGCAGAGACTGGATTTGTCTTTACTCCTTTTTTGCCTGGAGATTCATTACTATTTGCAGCCGGAACATTTGCAGCCAGCGGATCGTTTAACGTTCACCTTCTGTTTTTATGCTTGGCATCAGCTGCATTCATAGGTGATAATGTTAACTATTGGGTCGGTAGAAAACTTGGTCCAAAACTTTTTGAAAGAAACAGCAGATTTTTGAAAAAAGAATATTTAGATAAGACTCACAAATTCTATGAGAAGCATGGAGGGAAAACAATTATACTCGCAAGATTCTTCCCTATTATTAGAACATTCTCACCTTTTGTTGCGGGATTAGGAAGTATGTCATATACAAAATTCGTGTTAAACGATATCGCAGGTGCTATAATTTGGGTTTCTGTATTTGTTTATAGCGGATTTTTCTTCGGAAACATTCCGATTATAAAAAATAATTTTTCAATTGTTATTATAGCGATAATATTAATTTCAGCATTGCCGGCTCTCATTGAATTGATAAAGCATAGGCTAAGAAGAAATAATAAATAATCATTCATAAAAATATCTTGCTTTAGGAGAGGATTATGTTCGATCAGTCTTTACTTGAATTATTAATGCAGGGCGGCTATACTATTTTTATATTATTTGTTTCTTCTCTTCTTTCTATAAAAGTTGTTATAGAAAAATTTATCCAGTTCAACAGTTTTAAAGAGAAACATATAAACGATTTTACAGATATAATTAATGACCTTGTACAAAAACGGGATTTAACCGGGGCAATAGATACATGCAAGACTTATAGAGTCTCTTCATTATTTTTTAAGTTATGCATCCCATTAGCTAACGTGTTCAAATATATATTTAACAATACTCATCTCACAAAAGAAGAACTTACCGAATCAGCATATAACAAACTTGATCAGGAAATTGTAAAACTAGAAAAAGGATTGGGTGTACTTGCAACATTGGGTGCTATTTCTCCTTTTATCGGTTTGTTCGGTACTGTTGTTGGAATTATCAAATCATTCACAGCACTTTCCTCAATTGATACTTCACACTATGCTCATGTTATGAGCGGTATTGCTGAAGCTTTGATTGCTACAGCAGCAGGATTATTTGTTGCAATACCGTCGGTATTATTCTACAATTATTTTACAAAGAGGATTAAACTTACCTTACCGTTATTTGACGAGGCGATTCAAAATTTAATCCGCACATTGAAAAGCTCTCGAGGATAAAAGATGAGACGATATAAAATAGATGAGAAAGAATTTTCCGAAATTAACATCACGCCATTTACCGATGTTGTTCTAGTTCTTCTAATAATTTTTATGATCACTAGCCCGTTTCTTATTATGGGTTCATATAAAGTTAAATTACCTCAGTCAACCAATTCTGAATCAGATGTTAGCAAAGGTATAGAGGTTTATTTAACAGAAAACAACGAGGTGATGATCAACGGAAAAACAATTCAATTTCCTGATGTTCCATGGAATGTAAAGAATGAATTTGAAAGTAATGGAACCAAGGATGTAATTATAAAAGCTGATAAAAATGTAAGGCATGGATCATTTATTAAGCTGCTTGATGAACTTAAACAAGCCGGTGCAGTAAAACTCTTAATTTCGACAACTCGAGCGGAGACAGAAACTCCTTAATTAAAAATGCAAATTGATTTATGTACGAACTCCAATATAAATATTTTTCTTCCATACTCTCTTTTGTAATACATTCGCTGCTAATTCTATTTTTTTATTTTGTCGCATCCCATTCAATTGAAAAATCCAATCAGTTAATTGAATTCAGTTTTAACTCCGGCGGCGGTGGGGATAATTCCGTAATAAATCAAAATGAGAAAGCAGGGCTACCTAAACAGAAATCCGATGAATTTATTAATACAGAAAAGAAAATTTTGACCAAAGATAAATTATCAACACCAGTTAAAGAAAGTGGCACACCTGGTAAAGGTACAGGCACCGGAGACGGGACAGGAACAGGTGATGCTTCCGGACTTTCAATTGGTTTACCATCTCCTCCTAAACCAAAAGTGGAAGAAATTTATTTAGTTGCTGTTGATGAAATGCCAGAACCAATGGGCGGGATGCAAAAAATAATTTCGCAAATTGTTTATCCCGCTGAAGCAAAAAGAAATGGTATTGCCGGAACTGTTTTTGTGCTTGCATTTGTTGATGAGAACGGCTCCGTAAGAAAAACTCTTCTTACAAAAGGCATCGGTGGTGGATGTGATGAAGCAGCACTTAGAGTAATATCTTCTTCAAGATTCAAACCGGGGAAAGATAAAGGACGCTATGTAAAGGTCCAGATTCAAATCCCGGTTCCATTCAAACTCAATTAATATTTTTCTTCTGGAAATAATTCCATCCGGAATAAACCGGAATACCGAGTAACACAATAATTAATCCGGGCCAGGTGTAATCCGGTTTTTCTACGAGAAGAATCCCGGCAATTGTTGCAGCAAGTATTATATATAGAATAGGAAGAACGGGATAACCGAAAGCTTTATATGGTCTCTCGGCATCAGGTTGTTTCTTTCTTAAAATAAATACTCCAATGATTGTAAGAATATAAAATAGCAGTACTGCAAAAACTACATAGTCAAGTAACTGAGAATAAGTACCGGAAAGACAAAGTAAACTTGCCCACACTCCTTGAAAGATCAACGCTTTTGCAGGTACAGAATTTTTATTTAGTGTTCCGGTGGATTTAAAAAATAAATTATCCTTGGCCATTGCATAGTAAACTCTTGCACCGGCGAGGATCAATCCGTTATTACATCCGAATGTTGAAACCATAATTAATAGTGCCATAATAATTGCAGCGGGTTCTCCAAAAAATAAATTGGCTGCTGCGGTTCCAACACAGTCTTCAGCAGCAAACTGAATTCCCGAACTCATTACATCAGTTCCATTAATATTTCCCACTAATGGTAGAACACATAGGTACGCAACATTCGCAAGTACATAGAGTACGGTAACAACTAATGTTCCTAGGAACAAGCTTCGTGGAATATTTTTTTTAGGATCTTTTATTTCTCCAGCTGTGAATGTAATATTTTCCCACGCTACACTCGAGAAAAGAGAACCAACCATTGAAACAGCAATTGCTATAACTATTGAAAACCCGGTAAGAGATTCAACCCAATCAACTTTCCCGTTTGACATATGAAGCCATTTAGCTTCCCACATGTTTGAAAAATTTGCACTTATTGCCTGGACATTAGACCCAATAAACAATCCAAGTAATATTAATCCGAAGAGTGCAAGAGTTTTAGTTATTGTAAAAATATCTTGAACAAATTTCGCTTCACGAAGTCCGCGGATATTTATATATGTAAGAAGCATTACTGAACAGATCGCTAGAATTTGCCCTGCAGAGATATTTAATCCAAATGGAGAGAAAAGAATATTTTTTGTCCCGAGTGAAGGAATAATTACCGCAGTGAATTTCGAAAACGCAACTGCAACAGCAGCAATGGTCCCGGTTTGTATTACAAGAAAGAGAGTCCAACCGTACAAAAAACCAACAAGCGGATTATAAGCTTCGCGGAGATAAACATATTGGCCGCCGGCTTTGGGCATCATAGCTGCGAGTTCTCCGTAACTTAATGCGCCGATTAGTGTAATCACTCCGGTGATCAGCCATACTAATAATAAGATTCCGCTTGAGCCGACTGTTCTAGAAATATCAGCACTAACAATAAAAATTCCGGAACCAATCATCGAACCGATAACGATCATTGTGGAATCGAATAAACCGAGTTCCCTTTTGAAACCGCTTGTTGTATCGTTGCTCATTAATCCACCATGTAAATTGATATGAATTTAGTTTTACTTTTGCATATTTACAAAAAGTATTTTTCTAAGAGTTCTTTACATTTCATATTACCTTCTAAATAAATAACTCTTGGTGTAACAACAAAAGTACCGGATTCATTAGCAAATGCTTTTTCTCTGCCAATTATTTTTCTTACTTCATAAATCTTTTGCTCATTGAGACCGTAAGCCGTACCATAAATTTTTATATTTTTTATAATGTTTCCATATATATCAAGTAATGATAAATTTTCTTTATTATAACCAAAACCTAGGAAATAAATCTTATCTGCACCTGAAATTAATCCATATATAGATTCTTTATCTATCTGGTTTCTTTCAGAAACTATTTTTATTTTCTTAGCATACTCTTTAATATCTGCAAATGGTATATCTTCACCATAATTATAATATTTCAATTTATCCTCGAATGGTAATGCGGGTAAACGATCAAAAGTATGAATTATCCCAAACTTATTTACAATATCATAAGAATTTTCCCAGTCTAAGCTGAATTTATTCTTAATACTTTTAGTCAGTCGATATTCTAAGAATCTATCGTAGTTAAATGTTATAAAGTTGATTTTATTGTTTTTATTTAAAGCCCGCGGATCTCTTATGCCTTCAACTAATTTATTAAACAAAATAGGGTACCAATCATCCTTTGTGAAATCAATGTTTTTCATTTTTGACACTTTTTTTTCTGATTCGGCAATAAACATCATTATAGCTAACTTACCATAATTCACAAATTGAGGATTATTACACGTCTCTAAAAAATAATCGATCAAGATATCGTCAGAGCCATCAAAAGCTTTGCAAAACTCATTGATAGTAACCAATTCATCATGAGGGATTGCTGGTTCATACTTCGAATAAATATTAGGGAAATCTTCTATGATATTTCTTTTTAGTTCCTCTCCGGTAGGATATCCGTAACTAGAATTTGCGCCCGCTCCAAATATTATTAATGTTTGCTCTTTGATCATAATTATCCCCTCTATATTAATTAGAATATTCTGGCGCAGTTAGGAATTAAGCAGATATACTTTACATTTTAATGTTTTCATTAAATCTATTGGTTAAACTTTTTGACCTGAACATACCATTCGCTTGATTGCTCTAATGATTGATTTATTCTTTTTACAAGTTTGTGCGGATCGTCCAGACTTCCCTCTTGTAACAGTGCCGAATCAAAAAGCTGTTCGGTAGCATTTCTAATAAAGTCGTCGTTAGAATCAACTTTGAAAATCTTGAGAAGGTTACGTACTAATTTATGATTTGGATTAACTTCAAATATTTTTTTCTGTTCACCCATTTCTTTGTTCGCCATTTTCAAAATTTTCTGCATCGAAGCAGATATTCCTTCGTCCTTTGATACAATACAAGAAGCGCTGTCAACTAATCGGTTGGATTTTATTACGTCTTCTACTCTATCTGATAAAATGCTTTTCATTTTAGAAAGAAGACTGAAAAAATGTTTCTCATCATCTTTATTTAGATCATCAAATTCACTTTTTTTATCTTCAACATTTTTTAAGTCGCTTAATTTTTTCCAATCAACTTGATCTGCAGATTTGAAATCAAATTCTTTGTATTTACGAATCGCTTGGATAACAAACTCGTCTACCGGATCGAGTAGAAATAAAACTTCCAAACCTTTACTCTTAAATATTTCCATATGAGGATCAAGAACAATTGCTTCCCGATTAACCCCGGTTATGTAATAAATTTCCTTCTGTCCATCTTTCATTCGTGATGAATAATCAGCTAAAGAAATAAGTTCGTCTTTGTCTTTACATGTGGAAGAATTAAATCTCAGCAATTCAACATATTTATCATGATTAGTAAAATCCTGGTAACCCAATTTGAATATTTTTCCATGCTCTTTCCAAAATTCGTTATAACCGGTGACATCATTTTTAGTTTTATCTGATAGATAACTTAATACGGCAGCAGTTACACTCGATGCAATTTTTGAGAAGACAATATTTTCTTGTAATGTCTCACGGGAAATATTCAACGGTAGATCTTCTGAATCCACCACGCCTTTAACAAAACTCATATACTCCGGAAGCAAATCTTTATTCTTATGTTGAATTAAAACTCTTCGCACATAGAGATCTAAACCATAATTCTCACGGTCGTGCCAGAAAAACTCATTGCTCTTTTTGGGAATAAACAAAAGTGCGTTGAATTGGATTGGTGCATCAACAGATTTATGAATAATATCCGTCGGCGGATCGTTATCATAGGAAAGAAATTTATAGAACTCATCATACTGTTCTTTCTTGATCGAACTTTTTGGTTCCCGCCAAAGTGCTGATACTGTGTTGATCTTTTCAGTACCGAGTAGGATTGGATAGGAAATAAAATTAGAATGTTTTTTAATAATATTTTCGAGCTGCCACTTTTGTGCATACTCAACGGAATCATCTTTTAGATGAATAACAATTTCCGTCCCGCGTAAATGTCTACCATCAAGTTCTTCAATTTCATAATCTCCTAATCCATCAGATTTCCATTTGATTGCCGGTTCATCAACGCGGAAAGATTTTGTTTTAATTTCTACTTCTTTTGCCACCATAAAAACAGAATAGAATCCAACTCCGAATTTCCCGATGATATTACCAGCATCGGTTTTTGTTTCGGCAATCATTTTTACAAATTCCTCAGTCCCGGATTTTGCTATCGTCCCGATATTAGCTATCAATTCATCGCGCGTCATCCCGATTCCGGTATCAACAACTTTCAGAATTTTATTCTTCTCGTCAAATTCAATTTTAATTTCTAACGGTAGATCTTTATCGGTAATTTCTGTCCCGCGGTTTGATTCAAAACGAAATTTATCTAATGCGTCTGAAGCGTTCGAAATTAATTCTCGAAGAAATATTTCTCTACTCGTGTAAAGCGAGTGAACAAGGATATCAAGCAGTTTTTTTACTTCTGCTTTGAATTCATATTTTTTTGCAGTTTGACTCCCGCTCATTCTTTCCTCCATGATACTAAATGATATTACTAAGAAATGATGAGGCTGCGATCAATTACTCTTGAGACACCTCATATAATTTGATGCAAAAATAAGAAGAGAAGAAATTTTCATCAACTTGTATAATTAATTGGCAATTAATTATTCTTTATCTGATTTCTCTTCGTCTTCCCCTTTTAATGCTTTCTTGAATGATTTAATACCCTGTCCCAATCCCTTTGCTAATTCCGGGATTTTTTTCCCGCCAAACAACAGAATAATAATCAAAACAAGTATTAGGATTTCCGTGAAGCCAATATTTCCCATATAGTAACCTTTCGTTTATATCTAGTTAGAAAAATATACACAATTAGATTGTTTACAAAATCGTTTTTCTAAAAAAGTTTAAATTAATGCAGATTTGGGAAAGCGTCAGGTGAATACCTTTTGATTTGTGACATCATATTTACCGCTTCTTTTATCTTGCCGAGTTTGACATAAATATTTTTTAAGTAAATACGGGCAATTGAATTTGTACTATCAAGTTCGGCAGCTTCAGTAAGATATTGTTCCGCTTCAGGTATTTGTCCGACGTGATAGAATGCCAACCCTTTTAACGTTATTGCATCTGCATTTCTTGATGGACAAAATTGTATGACGGAATCACAATCTTGTAATATCATTTGTAAATTATTTCTATTCCCGCTTGAGATCATATTCAATAAATCATTATTGGCATTTATATAATATTTAATAAATCTAACATCACATGTTTCAGTTTTAACTGGAGTTTCTCTACGTGTGAAAATTGGTAAGAATTGATGTAGCTCATCAGAATAAAATAATTGTGTGTAATAATTTTTTTGAAATTCAGTCTGAACAAAAACACCACATTCAGCAAATGCGCTTGGTTTAGCTCCGGCCGGAAATAGAATATAATCTGGTTTTTGTGAAAGTACATAATCGGAATTATAATGTCTTTCTTTCCACAAAACTGGGAGCTCATCATTAATTCCATCAACTTCTTTAGGATGATGTGCAATATATTCGTCTGTCAGACCTACAAGATCAATTACTTTTGCATCGGAGAAATATGAAAACGAGCCAATGGTTGATAATGCAACGGAAAATTTTCTTCCTTCACGATCACTCTTCACTTTTATCCAATTCGCATAGATTTTCATTTTCTTAACTAGCCCGGCTTCATAAGATCTTTTATTCATCATCTCATCTTTCTGCTTACCGTAATTCATATAACCAAGCAGCGATAATAGAATAAATACAAATATGAATATAAATTGAAGAATAACTTTTTTTCTTGAAAAGATTTTCTCGATGATTTCAACAACAGCTTTAATAAACAGAATCATAATTAAGGGCATGATAGGAAGGAAGAAACGATAGATCGGCAGAACATCTCCGCCGATTATAATTACAATTGCTATCCATAATATTGTAATCCAAAATAGTAGGAAGAATTTTTTAATGCGGGTTTTATTTAAAAATAGAACTATCGGCAAAATTAAAACAAAGCCGTATAACAAATATGAACGAGCAAAATCAAAAAAGTAATTTATCCCTCGTTGTAAAAATTGAAAAGTGAACTCTGTTTTTGCGTAATAAGTGTTGGGTAAAGGATAACCATAATAAGTCCATCTGGAAATGATGTAAATAGTAATTGGGGTCAGATAAAATAAAATTTCTTTACGGGTGATCTTATCAAATATTATTGGTAAAGATTTATTAATCCTCTGTTCATTCTCATCAAAATACTTGTATAAAAATTTATGAGATATAATCAGGATAAAAAATATTAACCCTTCAGGACGCAAAAGTGAATTCAGCACAGATACAATGACAAAAGCAAAGTTCGGCTTATTATTATCTCCTCTCAGATAGAATATAATAGATAGTAAAATGAGGGAACCGAATAAGGATGTTTCCATTGCACTTACTCCCCAATAAACTATTGGAGTTGAAAATGCTAAAAGGAAAACGGGTAAAAGATTTTGTAATTCATGAAGAATTCTAGCAAAGGAAGATTCATTTTCTCTTTCATGATTTAATATTTTGGAAAGAGCATATGTAAGGATCAAAAAAGCAATGCTGAATGTAATTGATAATATCTGTGCTGTCTTCTCAAGATCAAGTGCAAGATTGAGATTATGATTAATAAATTCTATCCCGCTTAAAATCATAATCCATAAAAAATTTGTGTATCCCTCTACCCTTTCTCCTTCATTAAACACCAGTCCCTTTCCCTCAAGGAAATTTTTTACATAACGTAATGAAGTGTAAGCGTCATCCTGGATAAATCTTACTTCAAGCATGTTAGTTAATAACAGAGCAATAATTATTGCTAGCAAACCGTAAACAAATACTTGTGTGAATTTCATCTATATATTAGTAATGAGTTGTGACTACAATTTACTAATTTTCGTTTAGAGTTATTTAATCCAACAAAATATAGATGATGAATTTTAGAGCACACATAAAAGAAACAATCAAACTTGCGGTGCCAATTTCATTAGGTCAATTGGGACATGTAATGATGGGCGTAGTTGACAGTCTGATGGTTGGTAAAGTTAGTTATACTTCTCTTGCAGCGGCTTCATTGGTTAATGGATTATTTTTTCTTGTTTTAGTTATCGGGATTGGAATGACATATGCTTCAACTCCTTTAATTGCTATCGCAAAAGGTTCCAACAACAAAAGCGACTGTGGAAAAATTTTGAATCATTCATTAATTGTAAATTTTGTCTTTTCAATAATATTAATGTTAGGCACGTTCTCATTATCATTTCTAATACCACATTTAAATCAGCCGATAGAAGTTGTTAGAGAAGCTATACCGTATTTGCAAATATTAACTCTATCTGTAATTCCGTTTATGATATTTCAATGTTACAGACAATTTCTAGAAGGCTTGTCCATTCCTACTCCGCCAATGATAGTTGCAGTTGCTGCTAATTTGTTAAATGCATTTCTAAACTGGATTTTTATTTACGGTAAATTTGGTTTTCCTGCAATGGGACTTTTCGGTGCCGGTATTTCTACAACATTAACTCGCTGGGTGATGGCTGCTGTTCTTATGGTCTTCACATTAAAATATGTTCAGATCAAAATTTATGAACCGAAATTCAAAATAAGACCTATAGACAATAATCTTGTAAAAAAATTAATTAGCATTGGTTTGCCAAGCGGTTTTCAATATTTGTTGGAAGTTGCGACTTTCTCATTTGGTGCAATAATGATTGGATGGATTGGTGCAAAACAACTTGCAGCACATCAGATTGCAATAAGTTTAGCATCAGCAACTTATATGGTTATTCTGGGTATTGCATCAGCGGGAACTATTCGTGTTGGTGATGCAGTTGGAAAGAAAAGCATAGAACAAATTCGTTTAGCAGGATTTAGTGCTATCGGATTAGCTTCTGCTGTTATGTTAACTTTTGCAATAATATTTTTTCTGTTCAGACAGATTCTTCCAACATTCTATAACTCCAATCTAGAAGTAATCGAAATTGTAAGTGCATTATTAATTGTAGCAGGATTTTTTCAATTATTTGACGGACTACAAGCAACCGGTATTGGTATTCTTAGAGGATTGACTGATGTTAAGATTCCGTTATTAATATCAATATTATCGTATTGGGTTGTTGCTATGCCTATTTCTTACATTCTTGGTTTTGTTTTTCATTTTGGAGCGGTCGGAATTTGGATTGGTTTACTATTAGGATTAGCTTCATTAGGAATAACAATGCTGTTCAGGTTTAATATTAAGAGTAAAAATGTTTTTGGTTGAACTGACTAAACCCTATTTAATAGTAAAATAATATTTATTTTTGCACACACTTTACAATCTAACTACAGAAAGAAGGATGAATGGGAAGATTAGCTCCACTATTTGTAATTATAGCCGCAGCACTTTGGGGTTTCGATGGAATAGTTTTTCGTCCGGCACTTTATGGTTTACCGGTATCACTAGTTGTATTCATTGAAAGCACAATTGTTGCACTATTTCTTTCGCCAATATTTATTAGACAGTATTCAAAAATAAAAACACTTTCCAGACAAGATTGGTTTGCGTTCTTCGGAGTTGCACTTTTCGGCGGGGCAATTGGAACAATGGCAATTACAAAAGCTCTCTTTTATGTCAATTTTGTAAATCTTTCAATCGTTATACTGATACAAAAACTTCAACCGGTATTTGCATTATCACTTGCCGGAATTTTATTGAAAGAAAAGCTTCCAAAAATATTTTTTCTCTGGGCATTTCTTGCCGTTACAGGTGCATATTTCATGACATTCGGATTTTCACTCCCGAATTTTCTGACCGGTGACAAAACATTTGTAGCCGCGGGTTTTTCATTGATTGCCGCAGTTAGTTTTAGTTCATCAACAGTTCTTAGCAAAAGAGCGTTAAGAGATGTTGGTTTTGAAATGGGTACTTATTTAAGATTTTTATTATCAGCTGTTATAATGATAGTAATTGCATCTTTGACTGGAGACATAAAGACTGTTGCCAGCGTTTCTTCTTACCAATGGATGATATTTCTAATAATTGCATTCACAACAGGTGGCGCAGCAATATTTTTATATTATTACGGATTAAAAAAAATCACGGCTTCAGTTGCAACAATTTGCGAATTGGCATTTCCACTTACTGCAGTAGTACTCGAATATTTTATTCATCGTAATATTTTGGGTCCGGTCCAATGGATTGGAGTAGCAGTGTTGATCTTCAGTATTGTAAAAGTTTCCCGTATTAATATTAACAATGTAAAAAGTTAATTGTTATTTTGTTTCAAGCTTATTTGCTACATCAATAATGATTATCCAACGTTTTCCTTCTTTCTTCCATATGTGCATATAGTTGTACTTACCATTATTATTATCTGCATCTGAAATTGTTAATGCACCGTAAGTAAAGCCAATATCTTTTGAAAAAGATATTTTCCCACCAATCGGATTAAATGTGTAAGTCCCACTATTTTTTGTAAAGTAATCTGTAATCGCAGATGTTCCAACTATTGGATAAAAATCATCCCGAAGTAATCGTGATTCTTCATTAATAAATTTTTTATATGTTGGTGCAACTCCCATTTTTGAAATTATCATTGTTAATGCTTTATCGTTATTGAAAAGTTCATCAGATTTTATTCTTTTCACACCTTTTCTTAGAATAGATGAATTCGAATCAATCATTTCATATTTAAGCGGAACATAGTATTCAATTGGTTTACTATTACTATTACCCATGTCAATAACAAATTTAAATTCACCATTCGCTTGCCGCTGCCAAACGGTAGAAAAATTTCCGAACCAAATTGCTGAACTGTCTTTATCTTTTCTAAAATCTGCCGGACCGGTTGTAAAGCCCATATCTCCATCTCGCGAAATTCCGGCATATATTGGATACCAACTTAGTAAGCCTGGTCTTTTGGGTGCATCACTTAGAAATGTTTTTCCGTTAACAGCATTAGGTCTAAAAATAATTCCATCGTCAGCAACAAATTTTAAAAATGCATCTCTAGTCCCAATTTCTGCAGCAGTAGATGCAAATGAATATTCTGTTGAAATCATTGCATTAAGATTCGGGTTTTTTACCTGAGCATTATTTGTGCATACAAACATGAGACAGAACAACGCAAACAAAATATTTTTCATGTCCACTCTTTTTTTTTGTTGCAACATAATGGAAAATATTTTCCCCAACGATACATTTATTTATACACATCATTTTTCTTTTTTCTCAAACTCTATCGAAGCAGAATTGATACAATAACGTTGACCCGTCGGTTTTGGTCCATCATCAAAAACATGTCCTAAGTGTCCGCCGCAATTACTGCACATAACTTCGATTCTGTGCATGCCAAGAGTGTAATCATCTTTCAAAATTACGTTCTTATTATTAACAACATCAGAAAAACTAGGCCATCCGCAATCAGCATCAAATTTTGTGTCGGAATCAAATAGAACTTGTCCGCAAGCGGCACAACGGTAAGTACCTTTTTCATCAAAGTTCCAGTATTTTCCTGTAAAGGGTCTTTCAGTTCCCTTCTCTCTTAATATTTGATATTGTTCCGGAGTTAATGATTCTTTCCATTCTTTATCAGTCTTTTGAACTTTAACGTTCATTTCTTTCCCTTTCGAATTATTGGGTTTTATATTTTGCTGAGCATAGCTAATTATGCTTGTTATAAGAATCAACAACGAGAAGAAAATTATATTCTTTTTCATTGCAAGCCTTTCTTATTATTTGGATTAATAGTTTAGACGAAAAGAAGAGTAATTCCTTACAAAAAATTATTTTACCTTTTTCATGTACTCTTCAGTTTCTTCGAGGGAATTAAAATATCCGATTCGAACACGGTACCATGTTGCACCTTTAATATAACCATCAGTAATAAAAGCATTATGACTTTCGGATTTTAATTTAGCGACTTCACTTTCGGCTTTTGATTTATTTCTCCATGATGAAACCTGGAATGAATATTTTGTTCCTTCCTTAAAGATTGTGCTTTTGGGATTTGTTTCACTTCCGCTTTCATTTTCCTGTTTAGAGATTGTTTCACTTTTCTTAGATGTAACCGGAGTTTTCAAGTTTGTGTTTAGTTTTGTTCTTCCATTTGAGGGAGGAATATTGATTTTTGCTTGTTCTAATCTTTGCATTGAATCTTTCTTGCTCAAGAACAACGCAATTCTGTCTTTTGCATTGATCGAATCTTGTGCTGATGTATTTAACTGATTCTCAAATAATTTATTTTTTTGTAATTCCGCATTTGACAACTCTTTATTTTTATCACTGTTTTTTGAAAAATCTTTTTGCTCAATTACTGCAACTCCGCTTTTTAAGTATTCAACTGATTTATTAAATACAGCAGTCATAACTTCATTACCTTCTAATGGAATAGAAAAATTTTCACTTCCAGATGTAAATCCAGGCAAGGATGTTTCCCCAAGTATTTTTAGATCTTTATCATAGTAAAGAATACCAATAACAGAATACTTCTTTGAAGCTGCATTGAATAATATTTGTGATTTTACACTCGCAGCTTCCTTATTCAATGAAGCTATTAATTGAGGTTGCTTATATGCAGTAATACTTAAAACTGAAATCTGATTCTCGAATTGCTTAATGCTTGATGTATCAACATAAACTACCTGTTCTTTAGAATCATATACACTTTCCCATTTTTGTCCGGGTGACTGTGCAAAAAGTTCGATCCCGCATAAAACAAGTGAAATAATAAATAAATTTTGTCTTTTCATTTTCAATATTTCTCTTTTGTAACTAATACTAATTTAATTAAAAAAAAATTCATAAAAATTTTTATCATCTGAATGAAATCTTTTACAGTTTCTTGACAAAAATACTTGGATGTGCTATTTTGCACGCAACATTTTTTGAAACTTGATGCTTACCGAATTCGGAAAAATTCTGATCTTTATTATGCTTGCAATCATTTTTGTGGTTGCAGTCTTCATCATATCAAAACTTTTAAGCCCAAATAGACCTACACGTGAAAAATATTTAACCTATGAATGTGGCGAAAACCCTCAAGGTTCGCCCTGGGTAAAATTTAACATCAGATTTTATGTTGTAGCCCTAATTTTCCTCATCTTTGATGTTGAAGTCGTTTTACTTTTTCCTTGGGCACTTACTTATAAAGAATATGGTATTTATGGTTTTTTAGTCGGAATAATATTTCTATTAGTATTGGGTTTAGGTATGGTTTATGAATGGCGAAAAGGAGATTTGGAATGGGCGCGTCCATATCCCAAACCACCAAAGTTAGATGAAATATTAAAACCGAAATCTTAATTACGGAAAGAGAATATTCATGGGTTTATTAGATAAAGAGTTTTCAGACGGCAATATCGTTATAGCTAAAGTAGATGATTTAATGAACTGGGCAAGACTTTCATCAATTTGGCAACTTGGTTTTGGTCTTGCTTGTTGCGCCATTGAAATGATGGCTACTTCCGCTTCACACTATGATTTTGATCGCTTTGGTGTCATCCCCAGAAACACTCCACGACAAGCTGATGCAATTATAATTTCCGGTACCGTTACATTAAAAATGGCTACCAGAATTAAAAGATTATACGAACAAATGCCTGATCCTAAATATATTATTTCTATGGGTAGTTGTGCTAATTGTGGAGGACCTTATTGGGAACACGGTTATCATGTATTAAAAGGAATTGATCGCGTGATCCCGGTTGATGTTTATGTGCCCGGTTGCCCACCTAGACCTGGAGCATTATTATAAGGCTTGCTCAAATTACAAGACA
>Ga0082335_1002571_pt1 | contig 33475 bp, 8 predicted proteins | sample Subgrocontami58m_FD_72375 | JGI IMG/M metagenome (GOLD analysis project Ga0082335, IMG submission 72375) | Subsurface groundwater microbial communities from S. Glens Falls, New York, USA - GMW37 contaminated, 5.8 m (SPADES assembly) (version 2) ... | reverse complement strand
CTCCGGGCCGCTGCTCGATCGTATCGACATTCAAATCGAAGTACCGGCAGTACCCACGGAAGATCTGTCGCGCGCGCGCAGCGGGGATTCGTCCGCCATGATCCGCGGGCGGGTGGAACAGGCCCGCGCCAGAATGATCGCGCGTCAAGGCAAGGAAAATGCGCGGCTTGCGGCGCGCGAAATCGACCACGACTGCGCGCCCGATGAAAAAGGCGCGACATTGCTCAAGCAGGCGATCGGCCGGCTGGGATTATCGGCGCGCGGGTACCACCGCATACTCAAGGTCGCGCGCACGATCGCGGATCTCGCGGGCGTGGCGCGCGTTTCAGAACCTCAGGTCGCGGAAGCGATTCAGTACCGGAGATTCGATCGCGCGTAAAACCAAATGGCCGGAATCGACCTGCGGTACGTAATGCGCGCAGGCCATGGCTCTCAACCCCCGAACAGCACTTGCTGAATCCTGGCGAGGGCCTCGTTGGTTTCGTAAGCCGATTGGAGCAGCAGGCTCAAGTAATTCTCGGCCAGCGTCGCGGCGGTATTTGCGTAATCGTTCCGCACGTTGGCCAGAGTCTGAATGCTGTTGAGTACGTCAACGCTGGTACGCACGCCGGCCTGCTGGCCCATGAGATTTGCCCGAAGGGCCAGTTCGCCCGCGCCGATCGCTTCCTTGCGGATGGTGAGTTCCTGTTGCCCGGACTCGACCAGCGCGCGCAGCCGCTCGATATCGAGCTGAACCCCTTGCTCGGTCTGGCGGCGTTGTTCGCGGGCGCGCTCGGCTTGGGCGCGGGCGCTCGAAATCTGCACCACGGTTTGCCCCTGCAGCGGGAAACTCACGGCGACGCCGGCAAAACGGTTCGAGATCCCGGCCGATTCAGTCTGCACACCAATCGCCGAGAGCGTGGGCAGCAGCGCCGCCTTGGCCCGCTGCGCTTCGAGTTCCGCGATGCGCTCGTTCTGGCGCGCGACCGTAATCTGGGGATTGTTGCTTTGCCCGTCCCGCGTGTACCGCGCTTCGGTTTCGAGGTCAAACCGGCGCGGCACTTCGACGATCGCGAAAGCGCCCTTTGCCGGGGGCGAACCCGTGATTGCGGCGAACTGATTTTCGGCCACGCGCAGCCGGGTCAGCGCCGCGAGCCGGCTCGCGCTCGCCTGCGCGTGGCGCACCGCGGTGTCGCGCACGTCAATAATGGTACCGCGGCCCAAGTCGAACATGCGCTGCGCCTGTGAGGCCTGTTCCTTGAGCAGTCCGATCTGGTTTTCGAGCGCGCGAATGGCCTCGCGCGCGCGCACGAACTCCGTGACGGACCTGAGCAACCTCTGGGCCAGATCCTGGTCCCGCTGCGCCAGGGTCGAATCTGCCAGCAATGCCCGCGGTCCGGCCTGACGGTAGGAGAAAAACCTGTCGCCGCTGACCACGGGTTGGGTGATGGTCCAGGTCGAGCGCGAAGCGTTCGCGTAGTCATACTGCTGCTGGGAATATTGCAGTTGAGGCGTATACGCCAATTGCGATGCAGTGGAGGCGCTGTCATTGAAACTTTTCTCGGCAAGCGCCCCGCGATATTGCGCGTCGAAATCCTTGGCTGCGCGGAAGGCAAGTACCAGAGACGTGGCAGTCGAAGCGGGCAGAAATGTTTGCGAGGTTGGCGGCGACGTGGTCTGAGGGGGCGCTGGTGGCGTGCGCCGATCGGCGACCGGCGGTACTTCCGGCGTTGGCGTGGTGGGGATCGGCGGTATTTCCTGCGCGGGTGCGGGCAAAGCGTCCTGAGCCACCGGCGCAGCCTGCTCCGGCGCTGTCGGCGCTGGTGCCGGAGCAGCAACCGGTTCTGGTTCGACTTCGGCCCGCGCCACCTGAGGATTCTCTTCAGGCCGCTTCAGGCGCGCTTGCGCTCCCGGGTGCCCCTCATTGGCTGCACGCAACAGCAACCGATCCGAGCTTTCCTTGTCCTGGCTTGCCACGCACAGGCCATAGTGGTACATCGCAGCAACATCACCTTGTTCACTCGCCAGATGATAGTAGTGACAGGCTTTCTGCTCGTCTTTCCCAACGGCGATTCCCCTGCGATATAACAGTCCCAGCGCCGCTTGCGCCCCGCGATCGCCTCGCTTGGCCATCTGGTCCAGCCGCCGCCGCGTGTCGGCAAGATCATTCCTGACGCGCCCCGATAATGCCTCGACCAAACCGTCTTCGCCCAGCACTTCCGCCGCCTCGATTTGCCCGGCGTAGGCAACAGCAATCTCCGCGAGGCCCTGGCGCGCCGCTTCGTTTTTCGATCCTGCGTCAAGCTGCTTGCGGTACTCCCGTATTTTTCCCAACAGCTCTCTGCGATACCCCAGATCCAGCTTTGCCAGTCCCGCCACCGCTTTCTCCACGGCTGCCGCCTCCTGCACAGGCGCAGGCGCCGCCATCGCTGCAATGGGTTTTTCTATCTCCTGCGTCGGTGCGTCCGTTGCGGGAAGTGGAGTGGAAGATTTGGGCGTTTGTTCTCCGGCGGTTGCAACGATTGCATCGGGCCGATAGCTGGCGATCCGGGCGTAAGCGTCGCGGAACTTCGGTAACAGCGCCCTGGCAGCCTGCTCCGCCTCTTCACGGCTTTCCCAAAACCCGACACGCAATGCGTATAACTCGCCCCGCTTATCGATTCTCGCATAGGGTTGGTCCGCGACCAGCGCGAGCGATTCCTGCAGGACGGCAGAGGTCCTGGTTGACCGCAACTGAACGGAATAATAGTCTCTCCCCGCCACGGGCTGGGCACCCCATGACGCATCCGGCATGCCTGCCAACGCAACCACGGCGAGCATCAGGATGCTGCATCGTCGCTGCAAAGGGCTCACGGTTCTTTCAACGTCCCGGCGAACGGGTCGGTAATCGGCTTCATGAAATAACCTGCGAAATCGCGTTTGCCACTCTTGATTATCATATCAACCGGCATCCCCGCCTGCACCGAAAGCGATCCTAGCAGCTTCTTGCCTCCGGCAGTTATCCCGGCCTGCATTGCATTGGACTCTTTTGTGCAATCCACCGATAATGCGTGCAGACCAATCGCGGTATCGCGGAGGGCGTAATTCTAAGCGTGACAGGCAGGATTCTCCATCAATGAGTATTCGCTTGATGAAGTCGCTTGCGTCGCCAGCGTGGATCCGTGCTGAGCCGCTCCCGGCCCTCCGACAAGCATGAACTCAGTCATTTCGTCTTCGCACGGAAGTGAAGACGCGCCCGACGCGCCCGGGGTCGCGCCCAATGTCCCGGAGCAGGACGCCGAAGCGGGCACCTGGTCAGCGTTCATCTCCGCCTCCTCCAGGGAATCGTTCTGCAACGCCTGGCTCGCACTGCAGTGCGCGGCAATTCCCAGAGTGCGTGCCGGGCTGTTGCTGTTGCGGGAGGACGGCGCCGGGGCTTATGTTCCTGCGGCCATTTGGCCCGATCCGCGGCGCGACCTGAGTTATCTCACCAAGGCGGTCGAGCGGGCGCTGGCGCAGCGCCGAGGCACGGTGCTCGGGCTCGATGCCGCGGAGCGGGATCACGTCGCCGCGGGCAGCGTGCATGTTGCATTCCCCATTGAAATTGATTCCGATCTGGCGGGTGCGGTGGTGCTTGATCTGCTCGCCAGGCCGGAGGCCCAACTCAAGACCGTATTGCGCCAACTGCTGTGGGGGGCCGGCTGGTTGGAGGTGCTGCTGCGGCGCAGCCAGAAGGAACGCGATGCGCGGGTATTCAGGCGCGCCGCCATCGGCCTTGACCTGGTGCAGGCGGCGCAGGAGCACGAAGACCTGGACGAGACCGCCATGGTCGTGGTCAACGAACTCGCGACGGTGGCCGCGGCCGACCGCATCAGCCTCGGCATGGAACGCGACGGCAAGCTTCAGTTGCGGGCGATATCGCGGACTGCCTGGTTCGACCGCAGGTCGCAGCTGGTCGGGTCGATCGAGAACGCGATGGAAGAGGCCATTGACCAGGAGGCTCCGGTCGCGTACCCGGCGAGTGCAGACGCCCACGGCAAGATCATCGTCGCCCAGCGGGACCTGGCGGTGCGGGCGGGCGCTCGTGCGGTGCTGAGCGTGCCGCTGATCGCGTCGGGGCGTCCCGTCGGAGGCCTGAGCCTCGAGCGCACGGGTGGTCCTGTATTCGATCCGGACACCATACAGCTTTGCGAGGTGGTGGGCCAATTGCTCGGACCCGTATTGCAGGCAAAACTGGAGCGCGAGCGCTGGATTGCCGGAAAGCTTGTAAGGAGGCTCGCGGAATTGCGCGACAAGCTCATCGGCCCGCGGCAGCCGGCCTTTAAACTGGGAGCGATTGCGTTGTGCCTGGCGGCGCTGTTTGTCGGCCTTGTGAACGGGGAATTCCGCGTCGCGGCGCGCACCAGCGTCGAGGGCGCGGTACAACGCGCGATCGTCGCACCCTTCGAAAGTTACGTTGCGGAAGCGCTGGCGCGCGCGGGCGATACGGTCCGCCAGGGGCAGGTGCTCGCAGTGCTGGATGATCGCGACCTCAAGCTCGACAGGGTCAAGTGGGACAGTGAGCGCGAGTCTGCATCGCGCAAGTATCGCGAGGCCCTCGCCAAGCACGATCGCGCAGCATCGCAGATCCTCCTGGCCCAGCTCGCCCAGGCCGAAGCGCAGCTCGCGCTTACCGAAGAAAAGCTGGCGCGCACCCGCTTGATCGCGCCGTTCGACGCTGTGGTCGTTTCGGGAGACCTGTCGCAGCTGCTGGGAGCGCCGCTCGAACTCGGCAAGGTCCTGTTCGAGCTCGCCCCGCTTGATTCCTATCGCGTAATCCTTGAGATCGATGAACGCGACATCGCGTATGTCTCTCCCGGCCAGCATGGCGAACTTGCGCTAACGGGCCTCGCCGGAACCACCGTGCCCTTTACGCTTAAGACCATCACTTCGGTTTCGACTGCCCAGGAGGGACGCACTTTCTTCCGTGCGGAAGCGAAGCTGGACCACACCTCCGCGCGGCTGCGCCCCGGCATGCAGGGTGTAGGCAAGATCAGCGTCAGCGAGGAGCGGCTCGTCTGGATCTGGACGCGCAATTTCGTCAACTGGTTGCGCATCTCGCTCTGGAGTTGGCTGCCGTGAGCGCCGAGGCCTTCCACAGTCCATCATGGTACCGGCTGGCTTCGCTCAAACCGGCGCTCAAGCCGCAAGCGCGCATCCGGCGCCACCGTTTTCGCGGTGAGGTCTGGTACGTCATCCAGGACCCGGCATCGGGCCGTTTCAACCGCTTCACGCCGGCAGCCTACCAGCTGCTGGGACTACTGGACGGCGAGCGCACCATGGATGAGGTGTGGAACATCGCCATCGACCAGCTGGGCGACGATACGCCCAGTCAGGAAGAGGTAATCCGGCTGCTGTCCCAGCTCTACGGAGCCGACCTGCTGCATTGTGAGGCGACTCCCGATTCAGCAGAGCTGTTCGAGCGCTTCGCCCGCCAGCACCGGACGCGGCGCGGAAGCAACCTGAAGAACCCCTTCAGCATCCGCATTCCGCTGTGGGATCCGGACCGGTTCCTCACGCGCACCCTGCCTTACGTCCGGCCGCTGCTCGGCTGGGCCGGCGTGGCTTGCTATTGTGCGGTCGTGGGCATGGCGGTTGCGCTCGCCGCGCTGCACTGGCCTGAGCTCACTACCAATATCAGCGACCGGGTTTTGTCCGCGCACAACCTGTTCCTGCTGTGGATCTGTTTTCCAGTGATCAAGTTGCTGCACGAACTCGGGCACGGCTACGCAACCAAGGCGGGCGGGGGCGAGGTGCATGAAATGGGCATCCTGCTGCTCGTGTTCATGCCCGTGCCCTACGTGGACGCCACCGCCTCGGCGGGGTTCCGCAACAAGTGGCAGCGCGCCTTTGTCGGGGCTGCAGGGATGATCACGGAGATGTTTGTCGCGGCGTTATTCATGATCCTGTGGGTGGCGGTCGAGCCCGGCTGGGTGCGTGCGGTGGCGTACAACGTGGTGCTGATCGCCGGTGTGTCCACTGTGTTCTTCAATGGCAACCCGCTGCTGCGCTTCGACGGCTACTTCATCCTGTCTGACCTGATTGAAATACCGAACCTGACCCAGCGCGGCAACCAGTACTGGCGCTACCTCGTGGAACGCTACCTGTTTCGCATGAAGCGGGCAGAGCCGCCGATGCTTGCTCCCGGAGAACGCTTCTGGTTTGCCGTGTACGTGCCGGCCGCATTCTGCTATCGAACGCTGGTGCTGGTGGCCATCGTGCTGTTCATCGCGAGCGAATGGTTCTTCATCGGCGTCGTGCTGGCCATCTGGGGCGCAGCGACCATGTTTCTCCTGCCTCTGGCGAAGCTGGCTGGCTACCTGCATTCCATCAGCCGCCAGGCCAGGGCCAGGCAGCGCGCCATCGCCGTGACAGCCGGCATCTTGATTTTTGCGGCCGGATTCGCATTGTTCGTGCCGATGCCGCTGCGCGTTCAGTCCGAAGGCGTCGTCTGGCTGCCGGAGCAGGCTAACGTCCGCGCGGGTACCGACGGATTCGTGCGCGCCGTGCTGGTGCGGACGGGGAGCATCGTCGACGCCGATTTTCCGCTGGTCGAGAGCTACGACCCGGACCTGAATGCGAAGTTGCGCGTGCAGGAAGCGCGGATTGCCGCACTGGAGGCGAAGCTTTCGGTACAGCTTTTTGCCGACCGGGTCCAGGCCGGCCTTACCGGACAGGAGCTCGCGCGCGAGCGGGCCGCGCACGAGCGCGCCCTCGAACGGGCTGCGCACCTGATCGCCCGCAGTGCGGTGTCCGGAAAGGTGGTGCTGGCGCAGCCAGACGACTTGCCGGGGCGCTTTTTGAAGAAGGGCCAGCTGATCGGTTACGTCATCCATCAAGACTCGCCGAAGATCGTGCGCACCGTGGTACCGCAGGACGACGTCGACCTGGTCCGCACCCGGGTAATTTCGGCTGAAGTGAGGCTGGCTGAGCGTCCCGACGCGGTGTACCGTGCGACGCTGGTCCGCGAGGTGCCGGCGGCCATGGATACGCTGCCAAGCGCTGTCCTTTCCAGCCAAGGCGGCGGCGTTTTGGAGATGGATCCGCGTGACCCCAAGGGCGGCAAATCGCTGAATACCACCTTCCAGTTCGATCTTGAACTGCCTGCCGGGACGCCCGCGGTCAACTTCGGTGGGCGCGCCTACGTGCGCTTCGTGCACCAGCCCGAACCCCTTGCGGGGCAATGGTTCCGGCGGATCCGGCAGGCTTTCCTGGCGCGCTTCCATGCCTGAGCTTGTACATCCGTTTTCACGGCGCGTTGCGCGCGCCGCGGCGCCTTATGCGGAACGCAACGAGAAGCCGCCGGGGCGCATCGACGCCGTGCTGCTGGCCGTGCTCGCGCGCTTGCGCCGGCCATTTGCCCTCGGCCTGCAGCGAGGCAGGCGCATGGCCGATTACGTCGAGCGAATCCAGCGGGAAGTCGATGCCCTGAGCGACGCGGACCTTCGTCAGGCGGCACAGGACCTGCGACCCGGTTTGCGCCGCGAGGGGTTCGTGCCTGATTTGGTCGCCCGCTCCTTTGCGCTGGTCCGCGCCGCGGCAGGCCGCACTGTCGGCATGCGCCACTTTCCGGTCCAACTGATCGGCGGCCACGCCATGCTCGAAGGCATGCTGGCCGAGATGGAGACCGGCGAGGGCAAGACACTCACGGCAACGCTGCCGGCGGCGACGGCGGCGCTCGCCGGCATGCACGTGCATGTGATCACGGTCAACGATTACCTGGCCGAGCGCGACGCCGCGGCGATGCGCGCGGTGTACGAGGCGCTGGGCCTGAGCGTCGGAGTGGTCAAGTCCGGAGAGGAACCGGCCCAGCGCCGCGCCGCCTACGCGGCCGACATCAGCTACTGCACCAACAAGGACATCGGGTTCGATTACCTGCGCGATTCGCTGGCGCTGGAGACCCGCAAAGGCCGCGGGCGGCTGTTGCTGGAAAAGCTGCTCCAGCGCAGCGAGCGGCTGGACACGCTGTTGCTGCGTGGCCTGCATTTCGCCATCATTGATGAAGCCGACAGTGTACTGATAGATGAGGCGCGCACACCGCTGATCATTTCGGGGGGCCAGGGTGGCGAGGCCGCTGCCGGGCTGTTCGGCACCGCCCTGGAGATCGCGAGGCAGCTTGAGTCGGGCTCGGACTTTCTCATCAGCCGCCGCGAGCGCACCGTGACGCTGACCGATCATGGCCGCTCGCGTTTGAAGGAGTTGGCGCAATCGCTGCCGCAGGAATGGCGCTCCGCGCGCGGCCGCGAGGAACTTGCCCAGCAGGGGCTCTCGGCGCTGCACCTGTTCGAGCCCGACGTGCATTACCTGGTGCGCGAGGGCAAGGTGCTGATCATCGACGAATACACCGGACGGGTAATGCCGGACCGGTCCTGGGAACGCGGTCTGCAGCAGCTGATCGAACTGAAGGAAGGATGCGAAGCGACGGGCATGCGCACCACGCTCGCGCGCGTTACCTACCAGCGCCTGTTCCGGCGCTACCTCAGGCTCGCCGGCATGACCGGGACGGCGAGCGAGGTCGCGCCGGAGCTGGAGGCTGTCTACGGGCTGAAAGTGCTGCGCATTCCGACCAACCGGCCGGTGATGCGCCGCAATCACGGCGTCCGGCTATATGCCACGCGCGAAAGAAAATGGCAGGCGGTGGCGGACACGGTTGCCAGAATCACCCGAGCGGGGCGTCCGGTGCTGATAGGCACGCGCTCCGTGGCCGCGTCGGAGGAACTCGGTGCGTTGTTTGCCGCAAGCGGCGTCGATCATGTACTGCTCAACGCCAGGCAGGACCAGGAAGAAGCCGAGATCATTGCACGGGCGGGCGAAGCGCATCAGGTGACGATCGCGACCAACATGGCGGGCCGGGGTACCGATATCCGCCTGGGTCCGGCAGTAGCGGACCAGGGTGGTTTGCACGTGATTCTCACGGAATTTCACGAATCGAAGCGCATCGACCGGCAACTATTCGGGCGCAGCGGCCGGCAGGGCGATGCCGGGTCGTATGAGGCGATCACGAGCCTGGAGGATGATATCTTCCGCAGACACGCGCGCAGTACCGCGGCCGCGCTTTCAGCGCGTTATGGCCGGCAGTCCCAACCGCTGCCGGCCTGGGCTGTTTTTTCGCTGCAGGCAGTGGCGCAGCACTCGGCCGAAAGCGCCAATTCGCATATGCGGCGCGCGACCATGGAGCAGGACAAGCGGCTCGATTCGGCGCTCGCATTCGCCGGCAAAGCCGAATAACTGGATTAAAATTGAATAACGGAAATACGAAACAACGACAGCCGATGAAGCAGCGCTTTTCCTTGATCGTTTTGCTTGGCATCAGCATCGCGGGCCCGCCGCAGGCAGGCGCGGCGGAGTTCGATTGCATCATCGAACCTTCGAAGGTGCTCGAGATTCGCAGTCCGCTGGATGGACTCGTCGAGACGGTCAAGGTGGATCGCGGCGATATCGTCGCCAAGGGCCAGGTGCTCGCCGAACTGGATTCCTCGGTTGACCGGGCCCAGGCGGCGATCTCGAAGCACCGCGCCGAAATGGAGGGCGCCGTGCACTCCGGCGAATCGCGCGTTGAATTCACCACCAAGAAATCGGCACGCGACGCAAGCCTCCACCCGGAGGGCTTCGTTTCGACCGAGGCGCTCGAACAGGCGGTCACCGAGCGACGGCTTGCCCAGGCGGAACTGCGTGATGCGCGCGACAACCGCAAGCTGGCGGAACTGGATTACGCGCGACAAATGGAAATCATCCGGCTCAAGACCATCCGGAGCCCGATCAACGGCGTCGTGACCGAACGCATCCTCCATCCGGGGGAGTTCGCCGAGGCCGGCGTGGGACGCAAGCCCATCCTCAAGCTTGCCGAAATCGACAGGCTTTTCGTGGAAGTGCTGCTGCCTGCCGATGCGTACCGGAAAGTGACGCGCGGCATGGTGGTCGAGGTGATTCCTGAAATCCCGGCCGATACACGTTATCGGGCGACGCTCAAGGTGATCGACCGGGTGCTCGACGCGGCAAGCGGCACCTTTGGCGTGAGGCTGGAATTGCCCAATTCCCGGAACCAGGTTCCCGCGGGGATACGATGCAAGGCGAATTTTCCGGGAATAGAAGCGAAGGCGGGGCAGAAGATCAGGCCGCCGGTGCCGCCGCAAATTCAGCGACAGCCCGCGAGCAAGGCGCAGGAGCGGCGATGAACCGGTTTCCGGACGCGCGCCTGAGGTCCACCCGGTTACGCGCGCAAGACAATTATATTTCTGATCGGGCCGGCGTATACTGACGCGGCGTTAAATTGGAAGGGGTATCAGAGCATGGCGACGCAATTACTCATATACGAATCAGTGGTGCCGATTTCCGCGGCGCGGCATGCCAGGCACTCCCTGCAGGCGAGCGCGGACTACGGTTTCGCGCGCGATGTGAACTCCCTGCCGGTCACCTCCGTCGAAATCCTGCAGGCGGCGCTGGAGTACCCGGTAGTGTTTGCCGGCGAAGGCAACGCGGTCATGCCCGCCGCCATTCTCGGACTGCGCGACAAGGAAAACGTATTTCTCGATGACCAGGGCGCCTGGTCGGCGCGATATATTCCGGCATTTGCGCGCCGTTACCCGTTTGTTTTTTCCAGCCCCGACGACGGCAAGACATTCACGCTTTGCATCGACGAATCTTTTCCCGGCCTCAACGCCGCCGGCCGCGGCGAGCGCCTGTTCGATGAGCAGGGCAAGCCGACGCAGTACGTGGACAATGTGCTGAAGTTCCTGCAGCAATATCAGATCGAGTTTCAGCGCACCCGGATTTTCTGCAGCCGCCTGAAGGATCTCGACTTGTTCGAGCCGATGCAGGCGCAGGTCAACCTGGGCGATGGCGCGCGCGTTTCGCTGAGCGGATTCATGGCGGTCAACCGGGAGCGATTGAAGGCGCTGCCTGCGGATACCCTGGCCGAACTGGCGAAGAACGACGGGCTGGAACTGATCTACGCGCACCTGCATTCGATGCGGCACTTCGCGTCGATCCGCGAGCGCCTGGTTAAAGGCAAACCTGCTGCAGACGGCGCGCCCGCGGCCGCCGAGAAAAAGGCCGAAAAGTCCCCGCGCCCAGGGTCCGACAAGAGCCCGGCGGGCAGCAAAAAACGCCAATCGTAATTCCGGCCGGCCTGCGCGGCCGGCGGGTTGAGCTTCAATTGCCGCCGCTGTCTCGCGGCGTGTCTGTTCGTCCCTCCAACCGCGTGGCGCTTACGCGCGCTTAGTCCGCAGCCGTGCTGCTTCGCAGTTCGCAATTGCGCCGGCCCGGATACCAACGGGCTTCCGCGCAAGTCGCATAACCCCGAGACGATGTTTATTGATTCGAGGCAAAAGTCAAGAACTTTAGCCTGGATGTGACCAAAGTCACACTGAAAAAGTGACTTTGGTCACAGCTGAACCCAATGTGATTTACGTCACACATGAACGCAAAAGTGATTTATGTCACACATGAACACAATGCAATGCGATTAGTATCGCCGCCTGTGTGTCATAAGTCACGCTTTGCACCACGCTCATGTCGATGACTGTGTGCGCAATGAGTGACTCAAAAGTTGGACGTTAGTCTCGCATTGACAGGGGCTCGGCTATGAAAAGAAATCGGGGGGCTGTCTTATCGTTGGCGCTGTACGTTGCCACGGTCCTTTCATTGCTGGCCGCGCCGCCTGCGTCGGCCGACTTGTTTGTCAGCAGTCAAGGCAATCACTCTGTGCTGCGATACAACGAGACGACGGGAGCGTTCATCAGCACCTTCGTCACCAACAGCAGCGGCGGGTTGACCGCACCCAACGACTTGCGGTTCGGACCGGACGGCAACCTTTATGTCAGCAGTTATGGCTCTAACGACGTGCTGCGTTACAACGGCACGACAGGAGCGTTCATTGACACCTTCGCTACCGGCGGCTTGCTGAGCGGACCGTACGGCACGGCGTTCGGACCGGACGGCAACCTTTACGTCAGCAGCAATGGCACCAACAACGTGAAGCGCTACAACGGCACGACGGGAGCGTTCATTGACACCTTCACCACCGGCGGTTCACTGAGTGCACCCGATGGCCTGGGGTTCGGACCGGACGGCAACCTCTACGTCAGCAGTGGTTCCAACGCAGTGCTGCGCTATAACGGAACGAGCGGAGCGTTCATTGACTCCTTCACCACCGGCGGTTCACTGAATGCACCAGCCGGATTGGTGTTCGGACCGGACGGCAACCTCTACGTCAGCAATTATGGCTCTGACAACGTGCTCCGCTACAACGGGACGACGGGAGCCTTCATTGACACCTTCGCTTCCGGCAGCGGGCTGACTGGGCCAATCGGCCTGGGGTTCGGGCCGGACGGCAACCTCTACGTCAGCAGCAGCGGCGGCGTCAGTAACGCCGTACTGCGCTATAACGGAACGAGCGGAGCGTTCATTGACTCGTTCGTCACCACCGGCAGCGGCGGATTGGATGGACCCACTTACCTGACATTCACGACGCCTGTTCCCGAACCCGAAACCTACGCGATGATGCTCGCCGGCCTCGGTCTGATGGGTTTTGTGGCTCGTCGCAGGAAACATCGAGCAGCGGCAGCCGCTTAATCTCGTTCAGCAACCCTTGCTGTCAAGTGTTTTGCCCGCAAGGTTTGTTGACCGGAGCACGTAGTAAACCGGGATACTGGCTATGAGTTTCGTCGAGACTTTGCGCGGCTTATTGCGCGCCGAAAATCCGAGTCTTGAGCCGACTGCCGCGAGCCGGCAACAATCGCGCATATCCCAGGCCACACTCAAGCGACGGGCGCCACCGTCCCCTCCGTTCCGGCGCAAAGTCCTGTTCGAAATGATGGAGCAGCGCCTGCTGCTCTCGGGCGACCCGCTCGCCACTTTCGCTGCCGGCACGCTGACTGCCAACCTTACGGAGGGCGCCGACAATGTGGTAATGCGCCAGGTCGGGACGTCGAGCGACAGCGGCATTATCGTCGATCTCACCGTCGGGGCCGAGACGCAGCGCTTCGGCGACAGCACGGTGGGCGTGCAGTCCATCGTTGCGGACGGGCAGGGCGGCGATGACCGCTTCGAGTTCGTCGATATCACGAAGCCGATCACGCTTGCGGGCGGGGACGGAACCGACACCGTCGTGGGTCCGGACGCGCAGAACCTGTGGAGTATCACCGGGGCAAACGCAGGGAATTTGGACAGCCTCGCCTTCAGCGGCATCGAGGGCATCACCGGCGGGAAACTGGACGACACCTATCGTGTCGAGGCGGCGGCGTCCGGCAGTTATTCGCTCGACGAACTCGCCGGCGGCGTTGACAAGCTGGACTTTGCGGCGGTTTCCTCCGGCGTTACCGTCGATTTGTCGAAGGGCGAGGCGCAAACCATCAAGTCGGGGCTGACGCTAGCTCTCAACAGCGGCGACACGTTCGAGAACGTGATCGGCAGCGCCTATGCTGACACCATCACGGGCAACGCGAAGGCCAACGTGCTGACGGGCGGACTCGGCAATGATGCCCTGCTCGGCGGGGTCGGCGACGACGTCTATGTGTTCGGCGCCGGATTGGGCGGCGATACCGTAACCGAGGAATCGGGCGCAGATGGGGGCGAGGACACGCTTGATTTCGCTGCGGTCGCGGCGAACCTGTCCGCCGGCATGAATGCCGATGAAACCATCACGGTGACGGCCGGCGCAACAACCCTCGGGCCTTTGGCTAGCATCGAGCGGATCGTCGGCGGAACCGGCACCAATACGCTCGACTTTTCTTTGTTTGTCACCGATCCTGCTGCGCCGGGAGTGACTGTCGACCTCGAAGCGCAAACGGCGACCGGGCTCACGTCGGTCGTTGGTTTCAACCACGTCACCGGATCGATCGGCGACGACACGCTGCGCGGCGACGCGCTTGCCAACATCCTGATAGGCGGGGCGGGGAACGACACCATCAGCGGCCGCGGCGGTGCCGACGACCTGCGGGGCGGCACGGAGGTGGATCTGCTCGTCGAAGAGCAGGATGCCGACCTCACGCTGACCAACACGAGCCTGAACGCGGGGGGCGTTGTCGATGTGCTGTCGGATTTCGAAACGGCATCGCTGAGCGGAGGCGCTCACCCCAATACCATCGACGCATCAGCGTTCACCGGCCATGTCACGCTGCGTGGCGGCGTCTGGGTCGCGGGGAGAGAAGTGACGCTGTTGCCGGTGTTGAACAATGGCGCGGGCGTGCGTACCACGGACCTCGACCAACTCGATCTGACCGGCGCGGAGGGCACAACCGCGCTTGCGGTAATGAATAACGGCGACGGCGTGCGAACGGTCGCAGGTAACGATTTCGAAATCGTACTGCGGGACGGAACGGCAGTCGCGGTGGACGTGAACCCCGCCGGCACGCTGCAGGATCTGTTCGACAGCATCACCACCGCTGCCAATGCCGTCGCGCCGGGCAGGTTGAGCGTATTTCTCGATCAGTCAGGCAAGAGCATCGATCTGATCGATGCGGGGACCGGTAGCGGCAGGCTGACGGTCAATGCGCTCAACGTCTCGTTGGCCGCGGCAGATCTGGGTCTTGCAGTGCAGGGCGTCGATGGCGCCATCACCGGCTTGCCGATTACCAGCATCAACGCCGATTTTCGCATCACTCTCACGGACGGCACGCGCGCCTACGTGGATGTGACGGGGCTGGAAACGCTGCAGGACGTGCTCTTCAATGTCAATGATTCGAATTCGAAACTGTCCGCCCGCATCAACACCGCCGGCACCGGCATCGATATCTCCGACAGCGCAGGCGGCAGTGGCAATCTCAGCGTCACGGCGCTGAACGGTTCGTTGGCCGCCGCCGACCTCGGAATCGCTGGCGCTGGCATCGGCAACCTGCTTCAGGGTGCGAGCATCGTGTCGGGTTCGGTGCGGCTCGACGGACGGCTCGACCCCGACACCTTGATCGGCAGCTACGGGGACGACGTGCTCACCGGAGGCGGGGGGATGGATGTCCTGACCGGCGGGGCCGGAATCGATACCGTGGTCGAGACACGCGATGCCGATTTCACGCTGACTGATTCGACGTTGGTTATCGATACCGATGGAGCGGACACGCTCTCCGGCATCGAAGGGGCCACGCTCACCGGCGGTGACTCGAACAACGTCCTCAATGCGGCCGCCTTCACTCTGGGCAGTGTCACGCTGATCGGTGGCGCCGGAAATGACGCGCTGACTGGAGGCGCAGGCGATGACTTGCTCACCGGCGGCACGGGTGTAGACATACTCACCGGCGGCGCCGGTATCGACACGGTAGTGGAGAGCGGCGATGCCCGCTTCGTACTGGTCGGCGACTCCAGCGCCGCGACGCTTGATATGGCCGAAGGCACGAACGAAGTCGTCACGGTGAGCCTTGCGGGAACGGTGTCGGGCGGCCACTTCAGTTTGAGTTTCAATGGCGAGACCACGCAGGACATCGCTTACAACGCGAGCGCGCGCACGATCAAGTCCGTGCTCACCGAACTCGCGGGAATCGGCGACGACGACATTTCGGTATCCCAGGCGACGGCGACTTCATGGACCATCACCTTCCGCGGCAATCAGGGCGGCAAGAACGTAGCGGATATCACCGCGACGAATGTCGATCTGACGGGCGCCGCCGCGGGAGTCAGCGCGGCGGTCGGCCAGGGCTCCGCGGCCGTTAATGCTCTGACCGGCATTGAAAAGGCCAATCTGACCGGCGGCAACGGTGACAACCGGATGGATGCAGGGACCTTCCTCGGTTCAGTCGTGATGGATGGCGCAGCGGGCGACGATACGTTGATCGGCGGTGCCGGCGACGATGTGCTCAGCGGCGGCCTTGGCAACGACATCATCACGGGCAATGGCGGAAACGACCGGCTCGACGCGGGCTCGGGAATCGACACGCTCGTGGAAAGCCGGGATGTCAATTTTGCACTCACCGACACTACATTGACGGTCACCGGTGCGAGCATCGAACTCGACGCGCTTTCCGGATTCGAGCGTGCCGAGCTGACTGGCGGCGTTTCGAACAACGTCATCGGCGCGGCAGGCTTTACGGGATTGAGTGCGGCCTCCGATGGCACCGAACTGCGCTGGCTCAACAATGGCAACGGCGTCGGTACCGCGGATGGGCCGATTGTCAGCCTGCTCGGTCTCGAGAGCAGCACGCCGCTGGCGCCGCTTAACAACGGCGCCGGAGTCAGTTTCGTATCCGGCGCGGATTTCCGGATTACGCTGGCGGGCGGCGTACAGATCGACGTCGATCTCAATAACCCGCAGACGCTGCAGGATGTTTTCAGCGCGATCAGCAGCGCGGCTGATGCGGTGGCGAGCGGCCGATTGACCGTCGGCCTCGATGCGTCCGGTATGGCCATCGAGCTGACCGATACAGCGGTGGGCGGCAGCGTGCAGGTCAGCGCGTTGAACAGTTCGCCAGCCGCCGCCGGGCTGGGTATTTTGGGCGCGAGCAGCGGTCCGACCCTGACGGGGGATCGCATCGCGGATTCGGGCAGCGACCTGCGTATCACGCTGCGTGACGGCACCAGGGCTTACGTCGATCTGACCGGTCTCACGACCTTGCAGGAGGTGCTCGACGAAATCGCCGCAGCGAATCCCCATCTTGGCGCGCATTTGGATACGAGCGGGACCCGGATACAGGTGACTGACTCGACCATCGCCGCGGGGCTACTAGTCATCGAGGGCATGAACGGATCAAGTGCGGCTGCGGACCTCGGCATTGCCGGCACGGCTCCCGTTTCGAGCCCGGACACGCTCACCGGCAGCTCGATAGCTCTTGGATCGGTGATTCTGAATGGTATGGCGGGCAATGACACGCTCGTCGGCAGCGCCGGCAATGACGTTCTGATCGGTGGACTGGGGAACGACTCGCTCGACGGTGGCGCAGGCGTGGACAGTGTCGAGGAAACGCGTAATGCCGACATTACGCTGACCAATACGACGTTGACGTTCCGCAGCCGGGCAACCGAAACGGATACGCTGAGCAATATCGAGCACGCCGTCCTGCAGGGAGGACTCTCGGCTAACCGGATCGATGCCTCGGCGTTCACCCTGGGCTCGGTAACGTTGGCATCGGGAGGAGGCCTGGACGATTTGCGCGGCGGCAGCGGTGATGACGTATTCGTGATCGACGTCGGCGCAATGACCCAGCCGACAGGACCGGCGGATACGGCGCACCAGGTCAAAGTTTCCGTTGGCGGCGGCGTTGATAACCGTGTGGTCATACTCTCAGCGGGCAACACGGTCACGCAATCGGACCTGCAATGGGTGAATTTCGTCGGCACCCCGGCCCAGGATTGGGAGATCGTAAAGGGAAAATACAACCTCCGGGATACGGGCGCCGACCTGACGAATTCGCGTGACCAGACACTGAACCTGACAGAGGACCTCGTCTTCTCGGGCCAGAACCTGACGCTGCGGGCCGGGACGGTCAATATCCTTGGTCACAAAATCGACACCAGCCATCCGGTGGCCGCCGGCAGCATTACCCTGAGAGGCAAGCACATCACCATCGATCAAGGCGCCGAGCTCAATGCGCTGGCAACGGTTGTGGGCGGCACCAACGGCAGCATTTCCATCTTGGCGGTTGACGAGCGCGCCAAGATCACCGCGCTGGGGTTCGCCAACGTGGACCTCGTCGACACCGATGTCACCATAGGCCGGGCGACCATCCGGGGCGGTGACGTGCAGGTGGTCGCCATCTCCGACAGCCTGCACCTCATGAAGGAAGGCGATATCGGCGATGGCACCGCCGCCAGCCTCATCGGCGGTGTCCTCGATGGCGTGCTGCTTTCCATCGAGAATCTTTCGTATCTGGTGGGCGTTACCTATGCCGAATCCGATGCGCGCATTATCATCGACGGCGGTTTGTCAGGCGCAACATCGATCGTCGCGGACACGTTCTCCGCGACTTCCACCGCGACTGCCCAGGGTGCTTCGTCGCCCATCGCGTATGGAGCCGCGATAGCCGTCGGTGTCGCTGTCACTCATGCGGACGTGATCATCGGCAATGCCAATATCAGCTCGGCAGGCGATGCGACGTTGCGCGCCACCACCAACAACGCTGTGAATGTCGTCGCCAATTCCGCCGGCGAGAAGGGCCTGGCGGCCGGCATCGCCGTAAGCGTCGCCCAGTCCGACGCCACCGCGCAAGTCAAGGATAACGCGCGCCTCACGGTGGGCGGCGATCTGTTCGTGCAAAGCGACACTATCGACACCACCCGCACCATGGCCCGAACCCAGGGTGCCACATTGAAGGCCGGTGTCGCCATCGCGGTCAGTGTCGAGCGCGTCAACAACCATGCCTTGCTCGATGGCACGGTGGAGGTGGCGGGCAATGTCAACGTCACCGCCAAGGAAGAAAAACAGCCCGTGCTGGCGCAGAAAGCCTTCGTGTTCCCGTCCTTTGTGCACGGGGTATCGGCACGTTCTGGCGTTGGGGAAAATTCCACCGGCGACTTGCTCGACGATGTTAAATCGACGGGGACTACTCCAATCACTGGTTACGTCGTTGCGAAAGTGGTTACGCCCATCACGACTTGGGTAAAGGCAAAGCTGGGATGGGCTGCCGACGGCCCCAGCAAGCCGCTCAAGCAGGTAGACACTCAGTTTGCCGGCGCGGTTGCCATCGTCGACAGCGAGCACAATGCGGTGGCGAGGATAGGCGAAGGGAGCGGGACCCGGGCAAACGTGCAGGCCGCCGGACAGGTCAACGTGCTGGCCACGCTCGAAAACCGGCCGGACGTGTCGGCGATTTCCCAGGCAAAGACCAGTAACGACCAGCACAGCGCCGACCTTAGCAGTCAGGCAACCAGGGCCAATAATGCCGCCTCGGTGGCGGTGGCCGTGGGCCTTTACCGGAACGTGGCGGACGCATATATCGCCGGCAATGCCGATGTCGATGCGCAGCAGGCGATAACCGTAAAGGCGCAAAGCCTCAACGCGATCGACCCCATGAGCCTGTGGGGCGCCAACCTTGCAGCCCCATTCCTCGATCGCAACCTCAAGCCGAAATACGAAAGCACGGACGGCACGCAGACCATCAATGTCGGCGACACTGTGCATGTTGCAGACGGCCATACTGCCGGAGGCGCGGGGACCTACCGCTACTTAGGACCCGACGGTGCATCGATCAACCTCGGCACCGAGAATTTCAGTGACACTCTGCGCTGGCAGGAAGCCGACCTCGCGGTCGATGCCGGCATGTTGTTCATGCGGACGTTGACCACCTACCTCAACGACAACCTCGGCTTGGACAACAACCTGGTGGATACCTGGAGCCAGGCGGCAACCGCCGGCCAGAAGGGCACAGGGTTAGCCGGAGCGGTTACGTACCTGCAGGCGGATCAAACCGCGCACGCGAAGATCCTGGATGGCGCACAGGTCAATCAAAGGCCGGCGTTTCGCTCCGATCAGCAGGCCGTTTCCGTTCAGGCCAACGCCGTCAATGACACGATAAACCTCGGCGGGAATTTCCAGGTGCCTGCGCTCGGCACCTCGACGAACGCGAAATCCTGGGTGCGTTCGGAGGGCCGCAAGGCGGCAACTGCCGTGCCTTCCGATGACGAAGAAGGCACGGCGAAGGTCATCGGCGCGACGGCGCTGGCCTACCAATACTCGGGCGATGCGTTGGCCGAGATCCAGGATGGCGCGCACGTTTACGGCGACAGCCTGAAAGTCAAGGCCAGTAACAAGATGCTCGGCGCGAGCCTCGGGGCTTCGGGCGGCGAATCCGACGAGTTCGGGTTCAACGGCGCAGCCATCTACAGTTCCATCGACAATACCACCGTCGCACGCATCGGCGGCGGGGCGGTCGTCGTGGTCGGAGACAACGACGTGGCGGATGACGGGCGCCATGTCAGCGCGCTCGTCGAAGCGACGGACACCAGCTACCTCGTCACGGTGGCCGGGGCGATGGCCACGTCGGCAAAGGCCGGCGTTGGTGCCTCGGTCGCATACAACGACGTGAGCCGCAGGACCGACGCGATCATCGGAGCCACGCTTGACGCCGTACCGCCGCTCGTCACCGGCGGCCTCACGGTCGACGGAGCCATTACGGTCAATGCGGACAGCAGCGGCTTTGTTGGGGCGTTCGCCGTGGCGGGCGCCAAGGCCTCGTCGAAAGAGCCGGACCAGACGACCGCTGTCGCGGGCGCGGTGGGCTACGCCCACAACAGTCTCGACGAAGAGGTAGGGGCGTACGTCAATCACGCCACGCTGACGGCGGACGGCGATATCACGCTTGCCTCGCAATTCGCATCCATTGCGGAGGCGTTCGCGATCGGCGGAAGCTATGCCTCGGGTAACGAGGACAGCGTCGCGCTTGCCGGCGCAGGCGCGACAAACACGGTCGATGCGAGCATCGACACGGTCATCAAAGACAGTAGCGTGCTTTCCACATCCGGAGCAATCTCCCTGACCGCGAAGGACGCGTCCAGCGTGCTGGCGCAAGCCGGCGCCGTCTCGATCGCCTGGGGCAGCGGCACGGGTAGCGGGCCATCGTCCAAGTCGTTGTCAATCGGTGCTTCGGTTGCGACGAATTCCATCGGTACGGGGAGCGGCTCCGGCGCGAGGGCGTATATCGAGAACTCGGTAGTGTCGGCGGCGCGTGACGTAATACTGAACGCGACTTCTTCGGCAACGGTTCACGCATTGGCGGTCGGCGGCTCGGTATCGTCCGCGCGCGGCCAGACGAGCGCCGGAGCGGGTGCGGCTGCCGGCGCGTACGCATCGAACGAAATCGACTCGACGGTCGACGCGCACATTGCAGACGGCAGTACCGTCACCACTGGCGGAACGGGCGACCTGATCGTTACCGCCACCGACAGCGCACGGCTGATCCGCGCTGACGCATTCGGCGTAGCGGGCGCCTATGCCGCATCCCAGGGAGGCGGTACAACGGGTGCGGTGTCTTTCGGGGTCGGGATCGCCAGCAACACCGTGGCCAACGACGTACTCGCTTATGTCGACGACTCCGCGGTCATATCCGCCAGCGACGTTATTCTTGATGCAACTGCCAGTCCCGCGATAGCGGGCCTCGCCATCGGCATCGCCGCATCCCTCGCCCAGGGAACCGGCACGACCGGGGCGCTCGCCGGTGCGGGTTCCGCCGCGGTGAACAAGATCGATAACAAGGTCAAGTCGTACATCAGGAACAGCGGCGGGGTCGGCATCAGGGCGGCCGGCGAAGTCCAGGTCGCGGCCACCGATCGCTCCGACATCGTCGCTGATGCGGGCGGCTTCGCGATATCCCTCAGTAACACTTCCGGGGGCACGGCGGTCAGCATGGCGGCCGGCGTTGGCATCGCGATGAACGACATCGGCTCGGAATCCGGGCAAGCCGTTCTCGCGTACGTTGACAACTCAGTGGTCAGGTCAACCGGTAACGTGGACGTCACCGCCTCCGAGACGGGAACGATCGATGCGCTCGCGATGGGCGGCGCGCTGGCGGGAGCGGCAGGGCAGAGCACGGCCATCGGTCTGGCCGGCGCGGGTGCCGGTTCCTCCAACACCATCGCGACCACGGTCGAGGCATCGATCAAAGCGGGCAGCACTGTTACCTCGACCAACGGCAGCGTGTCGCTCGCCGCCACGGACGACTCGAAGATCAACTCCGATGCGGGCGGCGTCGCGATTGCAATCGCCGCAGGAACCAGCGGGAGCGGCATCGGTGCGTCAGTCGGGGCGTCGATATCCGACAATGCAGTGTCCAACACCGTAAACGCGATAATTGAGTCGTCGACCGTAACGGCGGCGACCGATGTGGCTGTGTCAGCCACCTCGACGTCGCATATCGATTCATTGACCATAGCCGGCGCCGGCGCGGTGGCGCGCGGCCAGGGCACCGGCGTAGCGCTGTCGGGCGCAGGCGCAGATTCCAGCAATGCCATCTCCAACACGATCGAGGCGGCAATCCGCAGCACCGATCCACGCACGATTACCGCGACCACCGGTTCCATCACAGTCAACGCAGCGGATGCAGCGACCATCAACGCCGATGCGATCGGCGCGGCGCTGGCGGTCGGCGTTGGCTCGAGCGCGGTCGCCGTCGCGGTCGGTGTATCGCTGGCGGACAATCGGATCGATAACGCGGTCAATGCGGAAGTTGACTCGGTAACCCTGAACGCGGGCAACGACATCGTGGTCGCGGCCGGAGAGACCGCCAATATTGACGCCACCGCCGTTGCCGCCTCAGTGGCGATCGCGGTCGGATCGAGCACCGCCCTTTCGCTGAGCGGCGGCGGTGCCAGCGCGACCAACGTCATCCTCACCGATACCACGGCGACTGTCAGTGCGAGCACGCTGACGGCGACCGATGATGTCACCATCAGCGCCAGCGACGCATCCGCCATTGACGCCACCATCGTGGCGGTCTCGGTCGGCGCGGCCTCGGTCGGCGCGGCGAGTGCCGAAAACCTGGTCGGCTGGAACGAGAGCGGTGGGGCCGATTCGGCTGGCGCCCGCGCAAAGTCCCTTGACTCCGTCATCACTGCCGGCGGCGATCTCGCCGTAACCGCGACCGGGAATGCCGCGATCGAGGCGCAGGTCGGGGCCGGATCCGCGGGCATCTCGCAGGGCAGCGGTGCCGCCCTCAGCCTGAGCGGTTCGGGCGTGAGCGCGAACAACCGGATTTCCATGGATGTGATTGCGTCCATCGACGGCGACGGCAGCGGCACCAATGGCATTAGTGCGGATACCATTACCATCGCCGCGCATGACACGTCCACCATCACGGCGGACGCTGGTGCGGCGTCGCTGGCGCTTTCATTTGCACCGACGGCGGTGTCGTTCTCGCTCGGCATCGCGCTCGCGCACAACGAGATTGGCAATACGGTGCTGGCATCGATCGCCAACGCTGACCATACTGGCGCAACCACCTCCGGCGGCATCGCGCTCGAGGCCAGCGAAGACGCGACCATACATTCCGTAGCCGTCGCGGCCTCGCTGGCGGCGAGTTTTGGCACGACCGGAATTGCCCTGAGCGGCGCGGGGGCTGACGCGACCAACGTCATCCTCACGAAAACCAATGCCTTCATCGCCGACTCCGCCGTGACCAGCAGCGGCATGGTCGGAGTGGCGGCAACGAACACTTCGGACATTCAGGCGACCATTGTTGCAGCCTCGGTGGCCGGCGGTTCGACAGTAGGGGTGTCGATAGGCGCGGCGCTGGCGCAGAATCTGATTGGCTGGACTTCGGGCGGAACCGAAACCCCGGTTCAGGTGCTCGCATACGTGCAGGACTCGAGCATTGCCGCAACGGGGGCGATCACACAGACCGCCACCGCGAACGAGACCATAGACGCGACCGTCGTCGCCGGCTCGATGGCAATCGCGGCCGGCGGTACGGGCGCGGTCGGCCTGAGCGGCTCCGGGGTGAATGCGAAGAACCAGATTTCCAGCCTGGTCAAGGCCTACATCGACGGTGACGGGGCGAGCGGGATTTCCGGAACCGCGTTGACCTTGAGCGCGCTTGACACCTCCACCATCGACGCCACCGCAGGCGCGGCATCGCTGGCCGGGTCATTCGCGGGATCAGGCGCGCTGGCGTTGTCCATCGGCGTTGCGCTCGGCCGCAATACCATTGACAACGAAGTCGAGGCCTACATCAGGAACGCGCAGGGCGTGACGGCCACCGCCGGCGACATCGAAATCAAGGCCAGCGAATCGGCAATCATCAACGCGGTATCCGCGGCGGCATCGGCGTCGGCGGCGATCGCCGGGACGGCCGGAATATCGCTGAGCGGCGCGGGCGCCGAATCGACCAACGTGATTAACGGCAAGGCCAACGCCTTTGTCGAAGACAGCAAGCTCACCAGTTCTGGCGACGTTGTGCTCGATGCGAAGAATAGCGCGAAGATCTCAGCGACTGTAATGAGCGCTTCTGCCGCGATCGGCGCCGGCGGCGGTACGGGATTCGGCGCCTCGATCGGCGCATCGCTCGCCCAGAACCTGATCGGCAGCACGGCTACGCCTGCCGAAACGCTGGCCAATATTTCCAATTCGAGCGTTGACGCGGGCGGCGACCTGAAGCAGACCGCGACGGCGACCGAAACCATCAAGGCCACCGTGGAAGCCTTTTCCATGGCGATCGCGGGCGGCGGCACGGGGGCGATCGGCCTGAGCGGCTCCGGCGTGAACGCGGAGAACCGGATTGCGAGCCTGGTCAAGGCCTACATCGACGGCGACGGCGCGACGGGCATCAGCGCCGACACGATCACCCTCTCAGCCACGGACAGTTCCGCCATCGACGCCACCGCAGGCGCGGCTTCGCTCGCCGCGTCGTTCGCGGGATCTGGGGGCGCGACGGCGTTGTCCATCGGTGTAGCGCTCGGGCGCAATACCATCGACAACGACGTCGAGGCCTACATCAGGAACGCGGATGGCGTGACGGCCACCGTCGGCGGCATCGAAATCAAGGCCAGCGAATCGGCAACCATCAACGCGATATCCGCGGCGGCATCGCTTGCGGTTGGGGGCGGCTTTGGCGGCGGGATCGCGCTGAGCGGTGCCGGCGCCGAATCGACCAACATCATTAACGGCAAGGCCAACGCTTTTGTCGAAGGCAGCAAGCTCACGAGTGCTGGCGACGTTGTGCTCGACGCGAAGAATACCGCCGCGATTTCAGCGACTGTAATGAGCGCCTCTGCCGCGACCGGCGCTGGCGGCGGCGCGGGATTCGGCGCGTCGATCGGCGCCTCGCTCGCCCAGAACCTGATCGGCAGCACGGCTACGCCTGCCGAAACGCGCGCCTATATTTCCAATTCGAGCGTTGACGCGGGCGGCGAGCTGAAGCAGACCGCGACGGCCAGCGAAACCATCAACGCCACCGTGGAATCCTTTTCGGTGGCGATCGCGGGCGGCATCGGCGGCGCGGGTGGCCGGAGCGGCGCCGGCGTCAGCAGCGAGAACCGCATTGCGGCCCAGGTCCAGGCCTATATCGATGGCGATGGCGCCGCGGGCATTACGGCGGACAAGATCACACTGACCGCGAGCGACCACTCGACCATCACGGCGGACGCCGGCGCAGCGTCGCTGGCGGCTTCGGTGGCCGGCGGGTTGGCTACTGCGGCCTCCGCGGCCGTTGCCCTGGCGGAAAACGACATTGCAAACGACGTCGAGGCTTCGATCCGCAACGCGGCCGATACGCGCGCCACCGTCGGCAACATCACCTTGACCGCCACCGAGACCTCGAGCATCAGCAGCACTTCTGTCGCGGCCTCCGCCGCGGCCTCCGACGCGTTTTTGAGCGCGGCCCTTAGCACCGCGACGACAACCTCGAATAACGAGATCAATAACTCGGTAACCGCTGCAATCGCGGACTCGGCGAGCGTCACCGCGGCCGGCGCCGTGACGTTGTCAGCCAGCGACACGGCCACGATGACGGCAAATATTGCCAGCCTCTCGGCGGCGGCGAGCGGAATCGGTGTCGCGCTGGGACTGTCGTTCACCGATAACATGGTAAGCGATCACGCGTCCGCGTTCATCGACAGTTCGACCGTGACTGCGTCGGGCGGAGATATCTCGGTCACCGCGGACTCGGATCTCGAGATCAACAGCGAGACCGGCGTCTCTGCGCTCGCCACTGGATTGTCGGGCGCCGGAGCCGAATCGCACGTCAATCTGAACAACACTACCGAAGCCTACGTCAACTCCGCGGCGCTGACGGCCACCGGCTACGACGTCACGGTCGCTGCCAACTCCACGTCAACAGCCGAATCGGACATACTGGGAATTTCCGCAGGCCTCGGTTCGGTTGCGGTGATGTTGTCCGATGTCAGCATTGGCGGCGCAACCCGGGCGTACGCGGGCGGCGCGACCACGGTCAGCGCGAACGGGCTCGATATCGGGGCGACCGACAGCAGCACCGCAACGCCGACGACGACCGTATTCAGCGTCGGCGCCGTTACCGGCGCCGGTGCACAATCGGTCACGCGCATTACCAGGACGACTGAAGCGTACATCGCGGCCGGTGACAGCGTCGATGCGGGCGCGGGGACGGTCGGCGTCCATGCAGACTCGACGTCGGTTGCCACCGGCACGACCTCCGGTGTCACCGGCGGCGTCATCGCCATATCAGCGCTGGTCGTAGACGCGGCCATCAGCAACATCACGCGCGCGTACATTGGAGACGGCGCCAGCGTTGATGCGGGTCAGCTCGACGTTACCGCGAACGCAGACAATACCGTTACCACGCCGACCACTGCGATCGGCGTGGGCATTGCTTCCGGTGCCGGTATCGGCTTGACCGCCAGCGATAACAGCACCACCGACGCCTACATCGGGCCGCAGGCGGGCACACTTTCCGCGGGAACGCCGACCGAAATCACGATCACCGGCGGCGGCGTCAACGTCGATGCGAGCGCCACCTCTGATGTTGAGGCCAAGGTTGATGCTGTAACTATCAGCCTTTTCGTTGGCGTTGCCGGCACCGACACACGGGCAACTGCCTCCCCGACGGTGCGCGCATATCTGGGCGATGGCGCCACGCTCACTGCCAGCGGCGATGTCACCGTCGATGCGGTGGCGCAGGCCCACGCGATTGCGGACGGGGTCGGGTTTTCGTTAAGCGGCGGCGTTGCGGCCAGCGGCGCCAATGTCGTCAGTACCGTCAACCCGACGGTGGCTGCTTTTGCCACGGGCGGGGGCGCAATCACCGCGCACGACGTTCATTTCGGTGCACGCGTCAACGTCGACTCCTTGGGCGATCCGATCCGGCCCAACTATGGGGGCAACGATGTCGGACCGGCCTACGCGACCGTGCTCCTCGGCAGCGCCGGTCTTGTCGCCGGCGCCGCAGGCGGTACTGTCAGCGTGACAAATTCGCCGACGGTGAGCGCTGATGTCGGCGCGGGAACCGTGGTGAACGCCAGCGGGGATGTCACGGTGCGTTCGGACGTCTACCAGCGCGCCGAAGCGAACGCGCTGTCGGTCGGCGTTGGTGGTGCGATCGGCATCGGCGTCATTCTGCCGACCGTGACCACCGGCGGCTCGGTCGCGACGCATTTCGACGGCGACCTGCAGTCGGCGCAAAACGTCAGCATCGTCTCGGATGTCGATGCGAGCGCCACGGTCAAAGGCCGTGCGGGCGGCGGCGGCTTGGGCGGCGCAGCTGGCATCACGAACATCAACGCGACGGTGTCCCCCGATGTTCAGACTTACGTCGCGTCTGGCGGTGAGCTGCGCGCAACGCACGACGTGACCATAGACTCTATCGTCGCCACCGATGCCCGGGCCACTGGCGTCGCCATGGCGTTTTCGTTTGGCGCATCCGTGACGAACGTCAACATTCACGCGACCGACGATTCGGACATCACTACGGAAATCCGCTCCGGCGCGACGGTCAGCAGCAGCGCGGGCGATGTGGCGTTGCGCTCGGCGCACAACTACGACATGGACGCGAATGCCTTCATCGGCGGCAAGGGCGCATACGTATCGTCGGGCACGTTCTCGGCTTCCATAGGCGGGAGCATAGGCGACACCGATCTCACCGCCGATTCGTTCACCACGGTGAATACCCAGGTCGCATCCACGGCCGCCGTCACGGCGGACGGCGATGTCATCGTTGATTCCCACTCGAGCAACTTCGCGAACGCGACGACCAACGATTCGGGCGGCGCGCTCCTCAGGTTGAGTTCGAGCACTCCCACGGCAAAGGTCCACGGCACCACCACGGCCGGGTTGCTGGGCACCGTCACCTCGGGAAATGGCGGCGTGTTCGTGATCGCGCAGGGTTCCGACATCGCGACGGCGAGTGCGCGCACGTCCGGCGGGGGTCTCGTCGAAGTCGGCGACTCCACAGTCGACGTGCAGGCGACGCCAACCATAGGGGCGACGGCCGGCGGCACGATCAGCGCCAGCGGGGACGTGACCATCGAGGCCGTTTCGGACAGCGATGCCGATGCGGTTTCATCGAACGCCTCCGGCGGCGGTGTGACGATCAAAGACCTCGATGCGAGGGCAGAGGCCGACCCGGTCGTAACGACGACGCTCGCGGCCAATACCGTTATCGAGGCGGGCGGCACGCTGACGATCAGCGCGGTTCATGGGCCGGTGCCGGCAGCGCAAGCGGATGGCTTCAACGGCGCTTCGGATGTCAACGTTGCCTCCAACACGATTACCCTGAACAGCCATCATCTGGTGACCGGCGACACCGTCGTCTACAGCGCCGGCGACAACACTCCTCTTGGCGGTCTCACTGACGGCCGGCGCTACGGCGTGATTGTGGATTCCGCCGACCCGACGAACAAGCTGAGTCTCGGTGCGAACATATTCTCGACCGTGAGCTTCGACGCGGCGTCAGGTGTCGATGTGCAGGACGATACGATCCACTTTGCCGTCGCGCACAATCTCGTCGATGACGACACGGTTTTCTATTACAACAACAGCGGAACGAGCATCACTGGCCTTACGAGAGAGGACAACCGCTACCTGGTCCGCAAGATCGATGATTACACGATCAAGCTCGTCGACCCCGACGCCGGACTCGAGAGCGCGAAGAATTTCACGGGGACGGCCGTAGCCGCCAACGTCATCACCATCACCGACCATGGATTCCTGAACGGCCAGGCGGTCACCTATCATGCGCCGGTGCTGCGGTTTTCCAGTACGGCAGTCGACGTGGTGGGCGGTTTGAGCGCCGACCTGACGGATGCCCCGTCCAGCGAAAACATCTATCTTGGCGACAGCCACGGCTTCATAGCCGGCGACGAAATCGTCTATACCGCGAGCGGCGGGACGGCCATCTCCGGCCTCACCAGCGGCACGCACTATTTCGTGATCATCCCGGCGGGGTCAACGACTGAAATCCAGCTCGCCGCGACCGCGGGGGGCGCCGCGCTGGCGTTGACGCCAGACAAGTCTGCCGCGGGGCTCGACACCGTCCACAGCGTAAGCAAACTTGCCGATCAGCCGATCACCGGGCTCACGGACGGTGCGACCTACTACATCGTCAACGGCGAGACGGATCCGAATACGTTCCAGCTCTCCTTGACCTCGGGCGGTGGCGCCATAGCCATCTCCAGCACCGGCCCGATCCCGATCGGCGGCACCATCGGCACTCCTTTGACCGGGACGCACACGATCGGCGTCGAAGGCATCGACCTCACCGTTGCCGGCACGGGATTGCAGCAGCTTTCAATGGTCGATTTGCAGGAAAATACCATCCACTTCTCCGGCGCGCACAATTTCGTCGATGGCGACGCGGTTTACTATGACGCCGGCGGCGGCACGGACATCGGTGGCCTTGGCACGAGCACTCGCTATCTGGTCCGCAAGATCGATGATGCCACGATCAAGCTCGCGCTCGATCTAGCCGGCGGACTCCAGGAGCCGCAGGATTTCACGGGGACGGCCGTAGCCGCAGACGTGATCACCATAACCGCCCATGGATTCCTGAATGACCAGGCGGTCACCTATCATGCGCCGCAGCAGACGTCGTTTGCCAACACGGTAGTCGACGTGGTGGGAGGTGCGGATGGCGACCTGACAGATGCTCCGTCCAACAACAATATCTATCTTGGCGACGGCCACGGCTTCGTGGCCGGCGACGAAGTTGTCTATACCGTGAACGGCGGGCCGGCCATAGGCGGCCTCACCAGCGGCGGCCTCAACGGAGGCCTGCCGCACTATTTCGTCCTGGCGGGCGCTACTACGGCGGAAATCCAGCTCGCCTCGACCCTGGGGGGCGCCGCCCTGTCGTTGTCAACCGACAAAAATTCTGACGCGGCGCTCAACACCGTCCACGGCCTCTACAAGGCTAGCGCACCGCTGACCCCGATCACCGGGCTCGCGGACGGCGCGACCTACTACGTCGTCAACAAAACGGACGATACGTTCCAGCTCGCCGCGACCGTGGGCGGCGCCGCACTGCCCATCGACGGCGCCGGCCTGGTCACGACGGCGACGCATACGATCGGCGTCGAAGGCATCGACCTCACCGCTTTGGGCACTAGCCTGCAGACGCTGGTAATCGACATCACGTCCGCCTCGAGCGGCACCCATCATCTCGTCGGCGCAGGCGCCGCGTCGCTCACTGCGGCGGCTCTCAGCGACGGCGTCGTGACCTCATCCGCGTCAGGCGCCAGCAGCGGGTTCGTGAAGCTCGGCACCGCCAATACGCACGCGACTTCCAAACCGACGGTGAATACGACGATCGGCGTATCGGCACAGTTGAGCGGCGGGTCTGACATCGTGGTCAGCGCAACGTCGCTCGGGCTTGCGACGGCGAGTTCGGCGAACTCCGGCGGCGGCTTTGTATCCCTGGGCACCTCGAATGCGACCGCAACGGTCTACACCATCGCCACGCTCGACGTTGGCAATAACGCCGTCCTGAACGCCACGGGCGACGTGCAACTCAGCACTATCACCAGCCTGCAGGGGCAGGCCACGACCCGCTCGAAAGGCGGCGGTTTTTACGCCGGGGCGGATACTAGCTCCACGGTCAACCTGGACTACAGCTCGCTGGTTACGATCGGAACGGGTGCGAGCATCACCGCGGGGGGAGACCTCAAGGCGGACTCGCGCAGCGATGTTAATTTCTCGGCGTCGGCCGACTCCAATGCCAAGGGCCTCGGCGTCGACACCGACGCCGACGCAGTCGTGAACGTCGGCAACACCGCGGCAACGACCCGTACCACGGTTGGCAGCCTCGCGAGCCTGGTCGGGGACTCCGTTAGCCTCAGCGCCGACGTCACGCAGATGTCCGGCCGGGCGGTCGGGAATGCGCAAGGCAGTGGCGTGCATTCCGACGCCGACGCAACCGGCGCCATCAACGTCCACGACGTCGCGGATGTCGTGCTGACTACGGGCGCGACGGTAACGGGGAACCAGGTAGTACTCAGCTCACGCCACGATGGCGTCGATGTCCGGACCTCGGCCAGTGCCGATACCCGGGGCCTCCATGGGAATTCGACTGCAACCTCGAGGGCCGACCTGCAGACCAACTCCCAGATCCACGCTCAGGATGGCGCGACCATCAAGGCGGGCAGCCTCCAGGTGGAAGCGATCCAGGAAATTGCCGGTTACTCGCGCAAAGCCTCCGCTCACGTGCCTAGCATCAAAATCTTCGGCCACCGCATCAAGTTCGGCAAGGAAAGAACACACATACAGGGCGATCTCAATGCGCAGCGGGAAATAGAGTTCAATGCGGACGTGGTGCTCGGCGCGCGGCCGGCGCCCGTGCTCGTGGTCGATGAAAACGGCAACATCGTCAAAGCCGTAGGCGTAACTGTCAACGGCGGCCAGAGCACCGGGACGATCGCCGGTTCGACCATCGTGGTGGATCCGATTGTGAACGACACCGTGGCTACGGCCAGCTTCGTAACCAACACTGTTGCCGTTGCCGGGGCAAGCGGGATACCGATCGGCAAGCTGACCGGCACGCTCGGCAAGATAACGGTGGCTGATACGTTCGACGGAGTGACTATCACCAACCGTTCGGGCAAGGACCTGAGAATCGACGGCATCAGCCTTGCCAACGCGGACACCCCGATCACGGTGACGATAGATTCACAGTACATCACGCCGAACCCGCTCGCGTTCCAGTTCGATATCGAGCACGTGGTCGTTCCGGCCGCGGTGGTGATCCGGAACGAAAACGTTGCCTCAGGCGACGTCATCATCAATGGCCTGATCGACAATCCGATCGGCACGACCAGCATACTCGCCGCCGGCGGGGACATCCTCGACATGCCCGGCGGCGCTGCGGTGGGTGTCATCCGCACGCGGGAATTCGATGCGGAAGCACGCGACGCCGACTCCCTGTCGTCGCTGGCGCCCGGAACGATCGGCATCGAACGCGACCGGCTGAACGTGGAACTGGTGCGCAGCAGCGCCGGCACGACCGATGTGACGGCCGACGCGGATGCCGGTGTGTTCCTGAACGTGACCGGCCGGCTGCGCGACACTGTAGCGCCCGCCACGTTCAACCTGGGCCACCTCCAGGCCGGGGCCAGCGGAGACGTCAATGTGCTGCTGCAGGCGGCGGTGCAGGAAACGACGTCGACCGGGCTCGTCGGTGCGGTCGACGTGCAACTCGGCATCACGGGCGGCGCGCCGGTCTACGTGCAAACCGGCACGACGGCCGCCCCACTACCGTACTACGTCCATTACACGCCAGACACCACTCCGCGGCCGCCGCTCGATTACCGCGTTTTCAATGCGCCCGTAAGTTCGCCCGTCGCCGCCACCTATGATTTCGGCAGCGTTGTTGCCGGCCGCGACTTCGTCGCCAATGGGGCGCAGCTGGAACCGTCTGCAACCCGGGTGAACGTGGTGGCGTTGACGAACCTGGCGGACGCTGGCACCGGTCATGTCGACGTGTCGGTCAACGGGGATGTCACCGTGACCGAAACCGCAGGCGACCTGCGCATCGGCACCATTTCCTCGACCTCCGGCGATATCGTTCTCACCGCCGCCGCACCGAACTCGGACATACGCGTAGGCACGGTCACCGCCAGCGAAGTCACCGCCAGCGCGGGCGACGTGACGATGACGGCCACGCGGTCGATCTTCGATACCAACGGCGCCGATGGCACGATAGCCTACGTGACCGGCAACAACGTAACGTTTACGGCAAGCAATGGCAGTATCGGCGCCCCGACCAATGTGCTGGAGATCGATTCGTCACACTCCGTACCCGGCACGCTGAATGCGATTGCCTACGACAGCATTTACATCAAGGAAACACAGGGCGATCTGAATCTGGGCGGGGTTGTTTCGCAGCACGGCAACGTGATGCTGCTGACCCTGAACGGCGCGATCCTCGATGCCGCCGACGATGCCGCGGCTGATATCCAGGGTGCCAATATCGATCTCGTCGTAGCAGGCGGCGGTATCGGCGCGACCGGCAACGACCTCGAAATCTACGGCGCAGGAACCGGGCAGCTGGCGAACGCGATGCAGATCGATCCTGCGGTGCCCGGGACCGGCCGGCTGTTCGTGGATTCCGACGGCAGCGTGTACCTGACCGAAGTCAGCGCGGCTTTGAACGTGCTGCAGGCGACCTCGAGCTCCGGAGAAATCCGCATCACGGTCCCCGATACGGCGCTGGAGCATGAAGACCTCAACCTGCTGGGAAGCGGGGAGACGCAACTCGGCGCCGTGGTCGCAAACGGCTTGGTGTCGGCGCCGCTGAATGTTTCGCTGTTCGCGGGCGATGACGTCAATCTGCTCAGGAACACGCTGGTTTCGAGCGCGCTGTCGGTGCTGATCCGGGGCGACGCACAGAGCGTGGATCCCGATCCGAACGTTGGCACGACCATTGATATACGCGGTGACGTGCAGGCGCCCAACGTTGAGATCGCGGGCGGCATGGATCTCGATTACCTGCAGATCGACAATGCCAGCGGCATTAACGCCGGCGGCAACACGCTCGTCCGTGGATACGAAGGCGACGACCGCATATTCATCCGCGCCACCGCAGGTCCCACTACGCTGCAAGGCGACGCAGGCGCGGACCGCTTCTTCGCATCGAGCAACGCCAGCAAGGCCCAGTTCACCTAT
>Ga0082335_1002570_pt1 | contig 33486 bp, 32 predicted proteins | sample Subgrocontami58m_FD_72375 | JGI IMG/M metagenome (GOLD analysis project Ga0082335, IMG submission 72375) | Subsurface groundwater microbial communities from S. Glens Falls, New York, USA - GMW37 contaminated, 5.8 m (SPADES assembly) (version 2) ... | reverse complement strand
TAACAGCAGAAATTAATCGTCTCACCGGTCATTTTGAAGCGCATAAAAAAGATCATGCTTCAAGACGCGGATTGATGCAGATGGTTGGAAAAAGAAGAAGGCTGCTTGATTATCTTGCTAGTAAAAACATAGAAAGATATCGCAGCATAATTAAAGAATTGAACATAAGAAAGTAATGGAGTTGCTAAATGGTTTATACCAAAGAAGTACAAATAGGAAAACAAAAATTAATTTTTGAAACAGGAAAACTTGCTAAACAGGCAAACGGAGCCGTTATGGTTCGCTACGGCGATACAATGGTTTTAGTTACTGCTGTTGCAGGAGAATTACGACCGGATGTTGATTTCTTCCCGCTCAGCGTTGAGTATAGAGAAAAATCATTTGCTGCAGGAAAGATCCCGGGTGGATTTTTCAAAAGGGAAGGGAAACCGACCGATAAAGAAGTTCTTACAGCACGATTGATTGACCGCCCGCTTCGTCCGCTCTTTTCTGATAGTTACAGAAACGATACTCAAGTTGCGGCATTCGTTTATTCTTACGACAGCGAAAATGATTCAGATGTAATTGCAGCTTGCGCAGCTTCGGCAGCACTTGCAATTTCAGATATTCCGTTTCTTGAACCGATCGGTGAAGTTAGAGTTGGAAGAATCGAAGGCGAGTTCGTCATTAATCCTACACTACATGAAATTGAATTAAGCGATATTGAATTAGTTGTAGCAGGAACTGAAAGTTCGATCATGATGGTTGAAGGCGAAGCAAAAGAATTGAGCGAACAGGTTATGCTCGATGCTCTTAAATTTGCTCACACAGAAATCAAAAAAATTATTGAAGTTCAGAAAGAACTGCAGCAGCTTTGCGGCAAAGCAAAAATGGTAGTTGTAGAAAAAGTTGTTGATCAAAATTTACTGAACGAGATCACAGCACTTGCTCATGATAAATTCAAAACAATAGTTTCATCAGTTTTAGCAAAAGAAGAAAGGTTGGCACAGAACCACGCTTTAACAGATGAAGTTCTAGCTGCTCTTGCTGAAAAATATCCTGAACAAGAAGGAGCCATCAAAGAAATTCTTCATGATATGGAAAAAGATTTGATGCGTAAAAGAATTCTTGATGAAGGATTACGTCTTGACGGAAGAAATACAACTCAGATAAGACCAATAACAATTGAACTAGGAATTCTGCCGCGCCCCCATGCAACAGCACTTTTTACACGCGGAGAAACTCAAAGCTTAACAACTTTAACTTTGGGTGCTAAAGGCGATGAACAAATTATTGACGGACTTCAGCCGGAATATAAAAAACGATTTCTACTTCATTACAACTTTCCGCCGTTCAGCGTTGGTGAAACCGGAAGATTCTCCGGAGTCGGAAGAAGAGAAGTCGGGCACGGTAATTTGGCAGAGCGCTCGCTTAAAAATATTATTCCTTCAGAGGAAAAATTTCCATACATCATTCGCCTAAACTCGGATATTCTTGAATCGAACGGATCATCATCAATGGCAACTGTTTGCGCAGGTTCTCTTGCATTGATGGAGGGCGGAGTTCCGGTTAAAAGTGCAATTGCCGGAATTGCAATGGGACTTGTAAAAGAGAAAGAAAAATTTGCAATTCTTTCCGATATACTTGGAAACGAAGATCATCTTGGTGATATGGATTTCAAAGTTGCAGGTTCTGAAAGTGGAATTACCGGATTACAGATGGATATTAAAATTCAAGGCATCTCATACGAGATTATGGAAAAAGCTCTAGCTCAAGCTAAAGAAGGAAGATTGCATATTCTTAAAATCATGAATGAAGCATTAGCTGAAGCAAGACCAAATATTTCCGTTTATGCACCAAGAATTTATACAACTAAAGTTCCTACGGAAAAAATTGGAGCTGTCATCGGGCCTGGCGGTAAAGTTATTCAGAAGATGCAGAAAGATTTTTGTGTAGATATTAATATTGAAGACGATGGAACTGTAAGTATAGCAGGACAAGATGCAATACTTGCCAAAGCTGCAAAAGAATATATTAAACTATTAGTCTCAGAACCGGAAGTTGGAAAGACTTATACCGGAAAGATTATGAAGATCACAGACTTTGGCGCCTTTGTTGAAATTATACCTGGGACTCAAGGACTTCTCCATATTTCACAGATAGATAGCAAACGTGTTAATAAGGTTACAGATGTTTTGAAAGAAGGAGAAATGGTAAAAGTTAAATTGATTGCAGTAGAAGGTGGAAAGTTCTCTCTTTCTAGAAAAGCATTATTAAATGAATCTGTAAGTCAGGATGCAGAAGAAAAAGAATAGTTAAGTAAAAGAGGTTGTCTCTAAAGAGCGTTTGTAGTCACGATCCCGATACTGAGTTTATCGAAGTATCGGGAGAAGTGATCTCGATTGTTGATTAAAATAAAAGATTGCTTCGTCGCAGGCTCCTCGCAATGACAGTCTATTTTACTTTTGAGACAGCCCCTTACAATCATGCAAATTGTTTTTTGGAAATTTTGGTAAGAGTTATTAAATGAAAGTCGGAAATCTCGATATAGGTAAAAAACTATTTTTAGCCCCAATGGCTGAGATTACAGACTCTTCTTTTCGAAAAATATGTAAAGAGCAGCAGGCAGGAATAACTTTTACACAGATGGTAAGTGCGGATGGCGTCGTAAATAATAATTTTGAAACTCTTCGTCATTTCTCATTTAGCCGTTCTGAAAAACCAATCGGTGTTCAAATATTAGGTAATCATCCGGAAACTTTGTTTGAAGCAGTAAAAGAAATTTCTAAAATGAAACCGGATCTGATTGATCTAAATTGTGGCTGTCCTGTAGATAAAGTTTGTTCTAAAAAAATGGGTGCTGCATTATTAGATGATCCTAAAACACTTTCTAACCTGGTTCGCAAAATGGTGGATGGATCAAATGGAATTCCCATTTCGGTTAAACTTAGGTTAGGAAAAGATAAATCAACAATTAATGTTTTGGAAAATGCAAAAGTAGTAGAAGATAACGGAGGAGCTTTAATTTTTGTTCATGCACGAACCCGCGCGGATAAATATGATATGAACGCTGACTGGAGCTGGCTTAAAAAAGTTAAAGAAGCTGTAAATATTCCCGTTGTAGGAAACGGATCAATGTTTACGCCTCATGATGTTAAAGAAATGATTGATTCAACCGGTTGCGATTCTGCAATGATAGCACGTGGTGCGTTAGGTAATCCGTTTATATTTTCACGTTTTAATGTTTTGATGGAAAATGGAATTGATCCCGGGGAACCGGATGCTTTTGTTGTTAGAGATACTTTGTTAAAACATATAAAAAATTTGGAAGAAGAATTCGGCGAATTGCTGGCTCTGGATAAAGCTAAAAAACATTCTATCTGGTATTTCAAAAATTATACCGGAATTAATTCTCTACTTGAAAAAGTTTTTTCTGTAAAAAAATTGGATACACTTTGCAGACTCATTATTGATCATACGGAAAAAATAATGAGAAGTTCTAAAGAAATTCATATTAAGGAAGAGATCCACAAAAAATTTCAAAAGAAAGTTCTATTCTGGCTTGCTGATCAAAATATCAGTTCACTTGGATAAGAACTAAAAAGGTTTTTAAATGAATAAAGAAATAATTATTAGTTCTTCAACATCGCAGAATCATGTAGCGATAACTGAAGACAGCAATCTGGTTGATTTCTTCGTAGATCATCCGGAAAAACGTAGAATGGTGGGAGATGTTTTTTTAGGAAAAGTTGCAAGAGTATTACCCGGCATTCGTGCAGTATTCATAGACATCGGATTAAAGCATGATGCATTTCTTCACTTCTCTGATATTGGTGATCGTACAGACGCCTTAAAAGATATGCTTGATGAAGATGAAGAAACTGATGACGGAACTGACGAAGAAGAAGCTGAACCTCAAACTCAAGATCAAATCACAACTCCAACTAAACCGCAGGAACAAAAACCGGTACGGGATAAAGATAAACACGAGTATCGAGAACAGAGGCAAATTCCTAAACTGCATAAAGGGGAATCAATATTAATTCAGATTATTAAAGAGCCTGTTAAAGATAAAGGTGTTAGATGTACTTCATCTATTTCTATTCCCGGAAGATTTTGTGTTTTACTTCCATTAGATAATAAAGTTGGCGTCTCAAAGAAAATTTACGATTTTAGAGAACGAAAAAGATTACGAAGAATTGCACGGGGAATAATTCCTTCCAATTGCGGATTGATAATTAGAACAGCAGCAAAAGATCAAACAGAAGAATCACTTTCCGGTGACTTGAGATATCTTGTAAAGATTTGGGAAGACATGCAGGAAGATGCGAAGAAACAAGATCCGCCTTCTCTTTTATATAAAGACCTTAGTACAACAATCAGTGTAATTAGAGATTTATTTACACCGGATGTATCAAAAGTTTTTGTTGATTCTAAAAAACTTTACAAAGAAGTACGCAACTATGTTCAGTTCATTCAACCGGGTCTTCTTGATAGGATAGAATTATTTAAACAAGATGAACCGATTTTTGAAGCATTTAAAATTGATGAACAGATTAAAGGATTAATGGGACGAAAAGTTTCTCTGCCAAGCGGAGGACACATTGTAATAGAACATACCGAGGCGATGGTTGTTATTGATGTAAACAGCGGTCGTTATGCAGCTAAAAAAGAACAAGAACTCAATTCTCTTAAAACTGATTTGGAAGCGTCGCGGGAAATTGTCCGCCAGCTCCGTCTGCGTGATATTGGAGGATTAATAGTTGTGGATTTCATAGATCTTGAAGATGAAAAAAATCGTAAAAAGATTTATGATGAACTCAAAAAAGAATTCAAGAAAGACCGTGCAAAGATTGCAATGCTTCCGATGACTGAATTCGGATTGATGCAAATTACACGACAGAGAATTCGAGAGAATATTGTTCAATCTATGAACGATGCTTGTCCGTATTGTGCAGGCACCGGATTGCTTACTAAAAAGTCAAATTTGATTCATGAAATTGAGCATTGGTTAAAACGTTATCATGTTGAAGGAAAATCCAAATCGTTAACATTAAAAGTTCATCCTTCACTTGGCTTAAAACTTAAAGAAGGATTTATATCACGGCTCTCGAAATTCCAATTAAAATATTTTGTAAAAATAAAACTTCAAGAAGAAGAAAAAATAAATCCTCAGAATTATTATTTCTTAAAGACTAAAACAGGGGAAGATATTACCAACGATTTTAATTAAGAGAATTATATTATCAAATTATAGTATTGAGATTATTAATTGATTAGCCACGATCTTAAGAGCTTGTGTGAAAATGTTAATTGTAAAACGAGATTCATCTCGTTAATTGCGGAAAAAATAATATTTTCACAACATTTATGAGCGAAATAAATTTCGCAATACAATTATCACACAGCCTCTATAAGTTGTGGCTATTAGCAATCTAATTGTGAGTAAAGTGAGTCGTCGGATAATTAAGATCAATTTTTGTTAATTTTCAGACAATAAATTATTTACTAATATAGTACAGAGTAATATTATGAAATTCTTTATAGATACCGCTAATATTAACGAGATTAAAGAAGCCGCTTCATATGGTTTACTGGATGGAGTAACAACCAACCCATCTCTTGTTGCAAAGGAAGGAAAAAACTTCCGTGAACTTCTTGATGAAATTATAAAGATTGTTGATGGACCAATAAGTGCAGAAGTTGTTGCTACCGATTACGAAGGAATTATGAAGGAAGCACGTGAACTGGCAAAAATTCATAAAAATATTGTTGTTAAGGTTCCTTTAATTAAAGAGGGAATTAAAGCTGTTAAATCTTTAACTGAAGAAGGGATCAAAACGAATGTTACTTTGTGCTTTTCACCTTCTCAAGCTTTACTTGCTGCAAAAGCCGGGGCAACTTATATCTCTCCGTTTGTCGGACGATTAGATGATATAAGCCATGACGGTATGGATTTGATTCAACAGATAGTTCAGATATACAATAATTATAATTTTAATACTCAAGTTCTTGTTGCAAGTATCCGGCATCCGCTTCACGTAGTTGATGCAGCGCTGATGGGCGCACACGTTGCAACAATGCCGTTTGACGTAATAAATAAATTATTTAGACATCCGCTTACTGATCTGGGTCTTGAAAAATTCTTGAGTGATTGGAAGAAATCGAATCAATGAGAGTTATGAAAAAGACTAAATTTTATTCTATTCACGAAAAACTTGGTGCTAAGATTGTAGATTTTGCCGGTTATTATATGCCTGTTCAATATTCATCAATAATTGGCGAACACAAAGCAGTTCGCGCTTCGGTTGGAGTGTTTGATGTTTCCCATATGGGCGAAGTATTTATTAGAGGAGAGAGAGCATTAGATTTTATACAACACATTACAGTGAACGATGCATCTCTTCTAACAAACGGAAGAGTACAATACTCTGCAATGTGTTATCCTGATGGAGGAATTGTAGATGACCTTCTTGTTTATAGAATCAATGAAAAAGAATTTATGCTTGTTGTAAATGCTTCAAACAAAGAAAAAGATTTTAATTGGATGAAAGAGAACAATAAATTCGGTGTTCAGATTGATGATGAGAGCGATGAATATTCTCTTCTTGCTGTTCAAGGACCAAACTCGAAAAGTGTGATTGAAAAAATATGCGATAAACCTCTGAATTTAGAATACTATCATTTCTTCTTTACCAAAGTTGCAGGAATTGATATGATCGTTTCCCGCACCGGATACACAGGTGAACTTGGTTATGAATTATATTTCAAAGGTAATGAAGCTGAGGCGGAGAAAGTTTGGAACGCAATTTTCGAAACCGGAAAGCAATACGATATTCAACCAATTGGTTTAGGCGCCCGCGATTCTCTTCGTTTGGAAATGGGTTTTTGCCTTTACGGAAACGATATTGATCAAACTACAAATACTTTGGAAGCCGGACTTGGCTGGATAACAAAATTGAAGAAACAAGAATTTATTTCTAAAGATATTTTGGTGAAAGTAAAAGAAGAAGGTTTGAAAAGAAAATTAGTACCAATTGTTTCCGACGAGAAAGCATTTCCAAGACATGGTTATGATTTATCAATTGACGGAAAAGTTGTTGGACATATAACAAGCGGAACAGTTAGTCCTATACTTGAAAAAGCTATAGCGTTGGGTTATGTTAAAACTCAGTATGCTAAAGAAGGCGGCAAAATAAATTTTTTAATTCGCGGCAAGGAAATACCTGCTATTATTACAAAACTACCATTTGTGAAAAACTAATATGAAAGTAAACATACATTATACACATCAACAATTTGATGAGCTCTATTTTACAGGAAAAACTTCCGTTGTAATTGATGTTCTGCGTGCTTCAACTGTAATAGTAACAGCATTAAAGAGCGGAGCGCGCGAAGTTATTCCGGTTGGCACTGTTGATTTTGCCATGAAGGTTTCCGGTAACGCTTTTGGCGGACAGACTATTCTTGGCGGTGAACGTAATACAAAAAAGGTTGAAGGATTCAGTCTTGGTAATTCTCCGTTAGAATATAAACCGGAAACCGTATCCGGTAAATCAATTATCCTTTATACAACTAACGGTACTAAAGCAATTGTAAAAGCAAAGTTCTCGGAAAATCTTTATATCTGTTGTTTTAATAATCTGCCGGCAATTGCTGATCAACTATCGAAACTAAATAAAGATGTGGAAATTATTTGCGGCGGGACAAACGGAAATTTTAATATGGAAGATGCAGTTTGCGCCGGCAATTTAATCAGCGAATTACAAAAAGTTGATAATGCAATTGAAATTACAGATTCCGGAAGAGCCAGTGCAATTCTTTTCAAATCTTTTGGAAAAAGTATTGCAAAGATGTTAAAGCAAACCGAGCACGGTAAACTTTTGATAGAAAATGGATTCACTGCCGATATTAAAGAATGTGCTCAGTTTGGAACTACAGATCTGATTCCGTATTATATCTCAGGTGCAATTAAAAAACTGGAAATAGCCGCACCGCTGAACGATAACGTTAATGAAACCAAAACGTCATAAAAATGCCGAAGAAAAATAAATCAAAAGAAAATTTTTCTTCTATGGGAGAAAATTTTTTTGTTGTTTCTCCGGAAAAGAAAAAAAAGCTCCTTGGTATATTCTTAGTTATTCTTGCACTTCTTATTTTCTTAAGCATTCTTACATACTCAAGATATGATGAATCGTATTTCTCATATAAATTTTTAGATCTATTTGGATTCGGGTCGAATCCCGAATTAACAGATAAAGCAGCCACTACACATAATTGGCTTGGAATATTCGGCGCATACCTCTCCCATTTTTTGATTCGCTCAACCATCGGTTACTTCTCTATTATCTTTCCGGTAATAATGTTCATCTGGGGTTATTCTATACTACGTAAGCTCAATGAGTATAAAATTGCCCTTTATCTATCCAATTTTTTAATCGTAATGGGAATCTTATTCTCAACTTTTTTCGGCATGATTCAATTTACTCCTGAGATTTCTCTATTAACTGATTATTATGAGCTATCAGGTAAGATCGGATTTTTCTTTGGAACTGTGATAAGCAGATTGTTGGGTGGTGTAGGAAGTATAATATTTCTTAGTACTGCTATGTTAGTTACAATGATAATTGCGTTCGATTTTAAGTTTAGCTCGATATGGGAATTCTTAAAAGGCCTTTTAAGCATGGAAGAAAATGATGAAGAGATAAAGATAAAAATTCCCACAGATGATAAATCAGATGAAAATCTTACGAAGATTAAAAATTTACGCGGCGAGAGTAAATTAAAATCTCTGTTCAAGAGTAAAAATATAGAGTTAGATGCAGAGGATGAAGTTCCTCCCGAAACAAAAATTACAATCGTTAAAAAAGATCAGCCGGAAAAATTCTTTGAATCTTCTGATAAAATAGGTGATCAGTTTAAATCTAAAAAAACCGAATCAAAACCGAAGGATGATGATGAAATTATTCATGCAGTGGATAAAGATGCGGAAGCTGCTATGCCCGATCAATGGGACGAAAAAATTAATTATACTCCTCCAACTTTAGATCTTTTAATTCCACCAGGTGATGAAGAAATTAAAGTGAACGAGAGTGAATTAAAGAAGAATGCTGCTCTGCTTAAAGATAAATTGGCTCTGTTCGATATTCAGATTGATGATATAACTGTTACACCGGGACCGGTTGTTACTCTTTATGAAATAGTTCCTGCACCCGGAGTAAAAATCAGCCGCATTGTAAGTCTAGAACATGATATTGCATTAGCATTGGCTGCACGCGGAATCAGAATAATTGCACCAATACCCGGAAAGAGTGCAATTGGGGTAGAGATTCCAAACGCGCATGCAACCATAGTAAGAGCAAGCTCTGTTCTGAAAAAATTAGGTGAATCTAAAGATGAATTACCTATGGCATTAGGTAAAACAATTTCCGGCGAAGTTTACATTACAGATTTAGCCAAGATGCCTCACATGCTGATTGCCGGTTCAACAGGTTCGGGTAAGAGCGTTGGCATTAATATGATTCTTGCTAGTTTGATTTATGCAAAACATCCTTCTGATGTAAAATTTGTTATTGTTGATCCTAAAAAAATCGAGCTTTCTTTCTATAAAAGATTAAGTAAACATTTTCTTGCAGTATCACCGGATCTTGAAGAAGAAATTATAACGAATCCATCAAATGCTCTTCTTGTTCTTAAAGCTGTAGAATATGAAATGGAAAAACGTTATGATAAACTTGCTAAGGTCGGAGTTAGAAATATTGTTGATTACAATAAAAAAGTTCTGAATCCGAAATCGAGACCTAAAGACACAGACGAAATGAAATTTCACAAACTGCCTTACATTGTTATTGTTATTGATGAGTTGGCAGATCTAATGATCACTTCAGGTAAAGAGGTTGAAGAACCGATTACCCGTCTTGCACAACTTGCCCGTGCAGTTGGAATACATTTGATACTTGCAACGCAAAGACCTTCCGTTAATGTTATTACGGGAGTGATTAAAGCAAACTTCAGCGCAAGAATGGCTTACCAAGTTGCAACAAAAATAGATTCAAGAACCATTCTTGATATGAACGGTGCTGAACAGTTGCTGGGACAGGGCGATATGTTGTTCTTACCTGGAGGAATGCCTAAACCGATCCGTATTCAAAATGCTTTTATTTCTACTGAAGAAGTTGAAAAGTTTACAAATTTCATTTACGTTCAAAAAGGATTTTCAAAAAGATATTTTCTTCCGTCTTTGTATGATAAAAAGAAAGAAGCGCTGGGTGATTTTCTGAATGATCTTGATCCTATGTTTGAAGACGCTGCTAGAGTTATTGTGCGGCATCAGCAAGGTTCTGTATCTTTGCTTCAGAGAAGATTAAAATTAGGTTATTCACGAGCGGCTAGAATAGTAGATCAACTTGAACAAGCAGGTATTGTTGGACCTTCGGAAGGAAGTAAAGCACGGGAGGTTATTGTTGATAGTGAAGAACAATTGGAAACAATTTTAAGATCGTTATAAAATGAAAACTAAACTAATATTTTTTCTTTTTGTAATATCATCGTTAATCTTTGCTCAGTCAGCTAACGATGTACTGAAAAAAATTCAGAGCAAGTTTAACTCAATAAATAATTTTACAGCCAGCTTCTCACAAAATTATTTTAATGCACAAGGTAAAGACGCCGGAAAGACAAAAGGCAAATTTTCTTACAAAAGGAAAAATAAATTTATTGTTGATTTAAAATCCCAATTAATCATTTCCGATGGTCAAACAGTTTGGAATAACGATAAGAGATTCAACAGAGTAGTTATTAGTAATTTATCGGATGATCCGACATCTTTTTCGTTGGAACAATTTATCTTCGATTACCCGCCGCTTTGTAAAAATCGAATCGTTAAAGATGAAGCTGAATCAAGTGGAGAAATTTTATTAGAAATGATTCCTAAAGACCAGGATCTTCAGTTTAATAGTGTAAAAATTTGGAGCTCTGCAGACGGAATGGTAAGCAAATTAGAAATTGTGGATAGAGGTGAAATGCGTTATGCATTTCAGTTCTCCGATATAAAAATCAATCAAGATTTACCTGACTCAAAATTTACTTTTACAACTCCCAAAGGGATTCAAGTTATTGACCTCAGATAATGTAAATAATAATCAACTCGCAAAGGTTGTCGGTTATACTTTTCCAATCCTAATTACAATTTTGTTCCTTTATTTTGCCTTCAGAGGTATAAATCTTAATGAATCATTTTCGATAATTGCAAATTCTTCAATCCTTCCTCTCTTTTTATATATAATTATTTTTTTTCTATCACATCTCGCCAGAGCAATCCGATGGAAATTCATTGTTAATTCTGTAAAGAATGATGTTTCAATATTTCATCTTTTCGGATCGGTAATGGTTAGTTATGGCGTTAGCTGTGTTGTACCAAGATTGGGAGAATTATACCGCGGATTATTTTTGGGCAGGTGGGAAGGAATCTCGCGTTCAACGATTATTGGAACTATTGTAGTTGAAAGAATTATTGATATTGCAGCGTTTGCTTTAGCGGCATTATTAAGTGTAAGTATTTTTCAAGTTAATCTTTACGATAAAATTATTTGGTTAAAGACATCGCTCATAATCGGGTTCTCGCTAATATTTTGTCTTACAATATTTTTAATCTTCCTTGTAAAATTTCAAGAAATATTCAGAAACGGATTAATTAAAATTTCTAAAAAATTTAGTGATAAAATAGCAAACCGTGTGAAATCAATTTTCGATACTCTTCTAAGCGGGCTATCAAGTATAAGGGGAACAAAAAATATTTTTTTCATTTTAGTGTGGACTATAGTGCTTCTTCTTTTATATGCACTTAATTCATATGTTGGTTTTTATATTATCGGAATGGATTCTTCCGGTTCAGTTACATATAAGATGGCTTGGATTGTAATGACAATCAGTTCTTTCGGTGTAATGATTCCTACTCCGGGAGGTACCGGACCCTACCATGCAATTTCTATCTTAGTACTCACACAATTATTTTTTTTCAGTAATGAAATTAGTGCCGCTTATGCTATCCTTACTCACTTTATTAATTATGTATTGTTCATTCTATCTACACTTCTTTTTATTTTCATAGTCAACAGACAACGAGAAAAAAAAGGTTTGCAGAAAGAAACATTTCTTTCTGTGTTTAATCTTAATAAGGAAGAGAAATGAAACGGATTATGATTTTATTTTTTGTTTTAACTTCGATTGGTAAAGTTAATGCACAATGGGATTTGAATTTTGCCATGGGTCTCGATTTTAAATCCTCACCGTCATTTCGAGATTACGTTAATTCAAGTTATGCTTCTCAGGGTAATCAAGTTACTTCTTTTAAAAGTTCTGTAGGATTTTCGACTGAAGTAGATTATAAGATCCACGAAAACTTTGCATTAGGTGTTGAGTATAATCTCCAAATTGATTCTTACACAGCTCCGTCTGGTAATGGTGGCGTGTATGAAATTTCCTACAACGAGCATCGCCCAAGTATTATTGCATATTATGTTCTTCCAGGGAATGGTTATCAATTCAAATTTGGGGGAGGGCTTGGTTACAGATACGTTGCACTTAATGAACGAGTAAATATAAGTACAAATTACAATGCTTCCGGTATAGGATTTTTATTGAGGGCAATTGGAAATACTTTACTCAGCAAAGGTTTTTATGCTTTGATTGGAACCGACCTTAGATATGATCTGCCGGGCGAGTTATCAAATGGAAGTAAGACTTTAATTAACAACGCCAACGGTGAAAAATTAAATTTGAATTCTATTTCAATCGGAATTTATTTGGGTATTACTCTTACATTGTAAAGGATCGATTTTGAATATTATTGAAGCAATTATCCTTGGTATAATACAAGGCATAACAGAATTTCTTCCAATCAGCAGTACCGGTCATTTAACAATTGCCGGAAAGCTGATGAATTTTATTTCATCCGATCATCCCGAACATTGGACAGCATTTATTGCCGTTATGCAGCTCGGTACTTTGATTGCAGTCTTAATCTTTTTCCGGAATGATTTACTGCTTATTATAAAAGATTTTTTAAGCGATAATCTTTTGCAAAGGAAAAATTTTAGTGATCAAACAATTAATTCTAAGATGGGCTGGTATTTAGTTATTGCTACAATACCTGTTGTAATAATTGGATTAGGATTCAAGGATATCATAGAAGGAGTGCTGACAAAAAATTTATATGTAATATCTGCAAGTTTAATTATTCTTGCCATTATTCTTACGATTGCAGAAAAACTTGGTAAATTTAACCGCGAAACAAAAGATATAAAATGGTACGATGCATTAATCATCGGAATTGCACAATCATTTGCGTTAATACCAGGTTCTTCACGTTCCGGAACAACAATTACAGCAGGGTTATTCCTTGGATTTAAGCGGGAGACCGCTGCTCGATTTTCTTTTTTGATGAGCATTCCTGCAGTTGCTGCAAGCGGTCTGTTGGAATTTTATCAATCTCTCAAATACATCAATTCTGTCGAGATGATTAATCTTATTGTGGCTACTATTGTCTCTGCAATCATTGGCTATATCTCAATTGAGTTTTTACTTAGGTACCTAAAAAAGAATTCCACTTTAATATTTATTGTCTACCGCATAATTGCCGGTATCATTATAATTTTACTTTTAAGTAAAGGAATAATTCAACCTTAAGGATTATAAATGATCTTGCGTAAGATAATTTTAACTTTTTTAATGACGTACTTATTAATTTCGTGTCAGAGAAATTATAAAACTATTATTCTTAATAATGAATATAAAAAAGGAGTTACCTTGGATACATTAATGGATCTTAAAGACAACGAACAACTTGTTGCAACTATTGAAACCAGTCTTGGTAATATTGAAATTGAACTATATGCAAAAGAAGTACCCAAAACTGTTAAAAATTTTGTTGGTTTAGCACTTGAAGGATATTATAACAGTGTAATTTTTCACAGAGTAATAAAAGATTTTATGATTCAAAGCGGAGATTCAACCGGTACCGGAATGGGCGGAAAAAGTATATATGGAAATGATTTTGAAGATGAGTTTGTAAATAGTCTACATCACAATAAGCCTGGTATTCTTTCTATGGCTAATGCAGGACCAAATACAAATAGAAGCCAATTCTTTATAACTGTGGCAGCTACTCCATGGCTTGATAGAAAACATACAATCTTTGGCAAAGTTACCGATGGTATGGATGTTGCGTATCAAATCAGTAACGTGCAAACTTCTCGCGGTGATAAACCAACAAAAGATGTTGTAATGAAAAAGGTTACTATTGAAAAACATATTTTTTAATTTTTTACGCATCAATGGCAAAAAAAGAATTACCCTCAATAACTGAAGTTGCAAAATTTCTTTCTAAAGAAAAACTTCTTCCGATTTATTTTTTATGCGGAGAAGATCAATACACAATAGATCTTGCAGTTGATACGTTAGAAAAATCTGTAACTCCATATCTTCTCTCAGATTTTGATAAAGAAATCATATCAGCGGAAAAGAATTTAAGTCTTACACAAGTTTTAGATCTTGCATACTCATTTCCATTTGGCGGAGGGAAGAAGTTAATTATCCTCAAGAACTTTGAAAAATTTGGTGATAAAAAAGAACTCACATCATATGTTAATAGTCCTTCTGAGTTTACTGTTCTTATAATTATTCAAGCAGGTAAAATTTCTGATATTTCAAAGGAACCATATTCAAATCTATTAGATAAAAAAGAACTCTTTGAAGCACGTGTTGTAACGGGTGAAGAATTAGTTGATTGGGTTGTAAAAAAAACTAATAAACTTGGAATAAAATTTTCACAAGATAATGCAAGAGCTTTGATTGAAATTGTTGGTGAAGATAAATCGCTTCTCGAAATGCACTTCCAAAAAATAATTGATTACATGAACGGTAAGAGCGAGATTACATACGAGGATATTAAAAAAATCTCTTCTCCGACTAAAGAATATTCAATATTTGATTTGCAAGATTCGCTTGGAAAAGGTGATAGATCAAGAGCAATAGAAATCGCTTACAATCTTTTAGATGCCGGTGTTGAAATAGTTTTTATAATAAATATGCTTGCGAAATTTGTTCTTACTGTCGCTCAAATTACCGATCTGGTCAGATCCAATGTAAATGATAACGAAGGAGTTAAACTTGTTGGCGTTAGTTGGGGGTATTATTTTAATTGTAAAAAAGCAAAATATCTTATGTCGGATGAACGGCTTCTTAATGCTTCAAGAGCTTTATTAAATGCAGATTTAGCCGTAAAAACGACTGCTACAGATTATCGTACTGTTTTATTAATGTTAATTTGCGAAATTTTGGGTGAGGAAGTAACATCAAGCATTGTTTCCTGAACAATTATTGCATTTTATTTATGAATGGCTAAAATTAAAGCGAATAATTTGAAACATTTTTATCCAAAAAAGGTATAAATTTTGTTGAATAAGCTTTTGACAGAACTTTCGGATGAAGAATTAATTAAAGAGTATCAGGATAATAATACTCCTGAAGCGTATGATATTTTAGTTAAACGTTACAAGGATCCATTGATGAATTTTGTTTACCGATTTGTTGGTGACCGCGATATTTGCACAGATGTTGTTCAAGATACTATGATAAAATTTTATTTGAACAAAGATTCTTACCGCTCGTTTGCAAAATTTTCAACATGGATTTATACAATTGCAGGAAATCTTGCCAAGAATGAACTGAAGCGAAGACGAAGAAGAATTATTTTTTCGATTGATAACAGTGATGATGAAAGATCGCCTCAGATTGAAGACAAGATGTTTTTAGCTCCGGATAAAGCTGCAGATGGAGAAATGCGTAATGAAATTATTCAAAAAGCTCTTTTGAAAGTAAAACCGGTTTATCGCGAAGTTGTAATTTTAAGAGACATACAAGATCTTTCTTATGAAGAAATTTCCGAAATAACAGGACTTGCGATAGGTACAGTTAAATCAAGAATTAACCGCGGAAGAGCGCAATTACAAAAACTTTTAAAACATATCTACAGAGAGTAGCTTATGAAAAAAATCTACAACGATGAAGAAAATAAATATTCAAAACTGCTGAAGGATCTTAAAGAATTACCCAAAATTAAATCACCGGATAATTTTGAATACAATCTATTAACCCGTATTCAGAATAAAAATTTTGGAAAGATGATTATAGAAAGACCTCAATTCAGTTGGGCAAAATTCCTCGCACCATCAGCAGTAGTTGTTACAACAATTACTCTCTTTTTTATTTTCTTTCCTGCATCACAGGAAAATAATAATCAATTATTACAGCAAACTAAACCCGGCAATAATCAATCTGTAACTGACAAAACCACACAAGATCAAATTAAATTAAATAGTCAGCAATCAGTTTCTCCTAACCAGAAATTACAACCTAATTCATCAGTTCTTTTAGAGTCAAACAACCAAACAGCTAAACAAAGTGTACGGTCTCCATTCTATGATTCAAGATCAATCAGACTTGATGATTATATCTCAGGATCAAATAAGAATCAAAGTAATACGAACAGAGGTAATATTGTAAACAACGGCGAAGAACCATCTAGGTATGATGGTTTTATTGTTTCAGAAAAACCGGACAAAAAAACACTTGAAAGATACCGAGCCGTAGTAGACTCAATAAAAAAAGCGCAATTGAAAGCTGATTCATTAAAAAAGGTTCAAAAATAAGCTTTATCTAAACAATAGCAGTTTGTTTTTTAGCCCCAGCATAGCTAAATTTGTACCCAAAATAATCAAGGAAGTTTTAGTAAATGAAAAAAGGTATTCATCCAAATTATAAGAGATGCGAAGTTACATGTGTTTGTGGAAACTCTTTTGTAACACGTTCAACTGTCAGCAGCATTAAGATCGAGCTTTGTTCGAATTGTCATCCTTTCTTTACCGGAAAACAAAAAATTGTAGATTCAACAGGAAGAGTAGAAAGATTCAAGAAAAAATACGGTTTGAAAGAAGCATAAATTTTTCAGCTTTCAGTTAGAGGGCTGTATTATCAGCCCTTTTGCTTTTTAAATACCCTTCTCGTTTTCAATGTTTTGATTAATTAATTTACAAGCACCTAAAATTATTGTTTGATATGGAACAGAATACAGAATCATTTGAACTCAATCTTTATCAAGGCGTTAGAGGACATGCTGTAAAAATCCTAAACCGCATTGATAGAACAGATGCTTATCTAGATAAACTCCTCGATATAGAGATAAAAAATTCCAACCTCTCAGGTCTTGATAAATCATTACTCTTCGAAATCGTTCATGGTGTAACCCGCTGGCTTGGTAGAATTGATTGGATACTTAATGGTTTTTATAAGGGTCAATTCTCAAAATGTATTCCAAACGTTAAGAATGCAATGCGGGTGGCTTTGTATCAAATTTTATTTCTTGATAAAGTACCGGAATATGCAGCAGTTAATGAAGCCGTTGAGTTTGTAAAAAAACTTCAAGGACAAAAGCCAGCAGATTTAACTAATGCCGTATTAAGAAATATCATTCGAAGCAAAGATTCAATTAGATATCCGGATCCTAACGAAGATATAATTGCATATTTCAGTGCTTATTATTCTCATCCAATTTGGATGGTTAAAAGATGGATCAACAGATACGGAAAAGATGAAACTGAGAAACTGTTAATTTCGAATAACAATAAACCCTTATTAACGATTCGTGTTAACGGATTGGTTTCCAATTATGAAGAAATGAATTCTTTACTAAACAGCGTTGATTTGAAATTTACAAATGGAATATTTTTGCCTGAATTTATTCGTCTTAGCGCTCTTACTAATATTACAGATTGGGAATATTTTCATAAAGGTTACTTTACTGTTCAGGATGAAAGTACCGGATTGCCGATTAAATTATTAGATGTAAAACCGGGAATGAGAGTGTTGGACTTATGTGCCGCTCCCGGTGGAAAAACTGCCTACATAGCCGATGTAATGCAAAACTCCGGAGAGATTATTGCTTTAGACAGATTTGAAAGCAGACTTAAAATATTACAGAAAAATTTGAATAGATTGAAAGTAACAAATGTAAAAACTATTACAATTGATGCAAATGAATATGAAGATGAACATGGATTTGACAGAGTTTTAGTGGATGCACCTTGTTCAGGTTTAGGAACATTAACAAAAAAACCCGACCTAAAATGGAAAAGAGACTTGGGGGATATCAGAAAAATTGTTAATATTCAATACGAGTTACTGAAGAAGGGCGCATCATTATTAAAAAACGGCGGCTTTATAGTGTACAGTACTTGTACTATCGAGCCCGAAGAGAATTTTGAAATCATTAAAAAATTTTTATTAGATTTCCCCAACTTTAAGTTGATTAATCCCGGTAATGCGCTTTCAGCGGAGCTTATAGATGAAAACAGCTGCGTTAGAACTTTACCTCACTTACATGGACTTGATGGTTCGTTTGCAGCAAAATTAGAAAAGAGTTATTAAGAATTAAGTTAACTCAATGGCAACAGAAGCCCTTAAAAAATTTGCAGATGAATTAAAAACTGCCCGCGAAGTTAAAGAAATTTCTCTATTACAAGTATCAGCAAAAACAAAAATTGATCCTAAATTACTTCAAGCAATTGAAGATGCAAATTTTGATGTATTACCCGATATTTATATACGTGCTTTTATAAAAGAATTTGCACAAACTTTAGATCTCAATCCCAAAGAAGTATTACAAAAATATGATGTTGCAAGATTGGGCAAACCTGAGGAAAAACGACAATCGCAATCAGAGAATGCAAATAATGAGGATTCGGTTGATTTGCCTGAGGCATCAGAGACAAAGGAATTTGATTCTACCGAAGTAGTTCAACCATCAACTTTAGAACCGGGAAAAGCGGCAAGGAGTTTGAAACTAAATTATATTATCGGCGGATCAATATTATTTGTAGCGCTGATTATTTTTTACTTTGCGTTTATTAAAAATTCATCACAAGAAATAATTCAAGAAAAATTTGATCAGGAAACTAGTGCAGAAAACACTCAACGATTTGAAATAGATAAATCGTCACAAGATCAAACAACTTTACTAACTTCCGGTCTTGTTGATAAATCTGTTGTTACACCCGATAGTCTGCGTTTATCTGTATTTGCAAATGCCCGTGTTTGGATTAAAGTTTCGACCGATGGGAAAATCGTTCATCAGAATATAGTTCAAGCAAACACAAAACTAAATTATGCTTCAACAAAAAACTTCAGTGTAAGTGTTGGAAATGCAGGTGTAGTTCAAATATTCTTTAATAATAAACAAATTGAAAATGTAGGCAAGTTAGGTGAAGTAAGAAATATTTTTATTACTCCTAATAATATCCGCTATTTGACAATAGTTCCCCAATCAAAGAATGAATAAAAATCTTCAAAAAAGAATTGAAGAACTTCGCGAGCTAATTAGAGAACATGATTATAACTACCATGTTCTTGCTCAGCCATCAATTACCGATTATGAATACGATCAACTATTAAATGAATTAATCCAACTCGAAAAGGATCATCCACAATTAATCACACCAGATTCTCCCACTCAGCGTGTTGGATCTGATCTAACTAAAGAATTTAAGCCGGTTCAGCATAAAATTCCGATGTTGAGTTTATCTAATACTTACAGCGAAGAAGAATTGTTTGATTTCGATAGAAAAGTACGCGAAGGTTTACCTAAAGAAGAAACCCCGGAATATGTATGCGAATTAAAAATTGATGGGCTTTCAGTAAGTCTCAGATATATTAATGGAAGATTTAATGTTGCTGCTACAAGAGGTGATGGTACAATCGGTGAAGAGGTTACAAATAATGTTAAAACAATTCGTGCCGTACCTTTAATTATCAAGAAGCCGTCATCAATAAAAATGAAACTAACAGAGTTTGAAGTTCGCGGCGAAGTATTTATGGAGGTGGAAGCTTTCAATAGATTAAATGATGAACGCGAGTTGAATGGCGAAAAGACATTTGCTAATCCGCGTAATTCATCGGCAGGTACATTGAAATTACAAGACCCGCAGATCGTTGCGAAACGTCCTCTTCAAATATTCCTATATTATTTCTATTCCGAGAATGAAGAATTAAAATCTCAGTATGAAAATTTAAAACTTCTAAATAAACTTGGTTTTAGAGTAAATAATAATTTCAAATTGTGTAAGGATTTATCGGAAGTCTTAATTTTTTGTAGGGATTGGGAAAATAGAAGATCGGAATTACCTTATGAGATAGACGGAGTAGTAATAAAAGTAAATTCATTACAACATCAAAAGATACTTGGCAGCATAGCTAAATCACCACGATGGGCGGTTGCATTTAAGTTCAAAGCAAAGCAAGCAAACACAAAATTAAATAAGATCACCTGGCAAGTTGGGAGAACAGGTACTTTAACGCCCGTAGCTGAGTTAGAACCGGTTCTACTTGCCGGCTCTACAATAAGTCGTGCAACTCTGCACAATATTGATGAGATAAAACGTAAAGATATTCGCGAAGGTGATTGGGTTGTTATAGAAAAAGGCGGAGATGTAATTCCAAAGGTTGTTTCTGTTGATCTTTCTAAAAGATTAAAAAATTCTGTTGAAGTAAAAATTCCATTAAAATGCCCGGTATGCGGTTCAAAATTATTTAAGCCGGAAGAAGAAGTTGCTGTTTATTGTGAAAATAATTTATGTCCTGCACAAGTAAAAGGAAAGATTGCACATTTCGCAGCACGTGGAGCTATGGATATAGAAGGATTAGGCGAAGCATTGATAAATTTATTTGTGGATTTAGGTTTCTTAAAAAATTACTCTGATATTTATTTACTTAAAGAAAAAAGAGATGAATTGATAAAGATAGAACGATTAGGCGAAAAGAGTATTGATAATCTTTTGAATGCAATTGAAACAAGTAAACAAAAACCATTTGAAAAAGTTTTATTTGCTCTTGGAATCCGGTATGTCGGTTCCGGTGCTGCAAATAAAATAGCAGAACATTTTCTTTCGATCGATAAATTAATGAACGCTTCAAAGTTTGAAATTGAAGCTATTCATGAAATTGGACCGAGCATAAGTGAAAGTGTAATCAGATTTTTTAACAATGATCAAAATCTTAAGATAGTTGAAAAATTAAAGAAATCGGGATTAATTCTTACTTCAAAAGAGAAGTTAAAAAAATCTAACCGTTTGGAAGGAAAGTCCTTTGTTTTAACTGGAACGTTATCTACAATGTCACGTGAGGAAGCAAAAGAAAAGATACAAAATCATGGCGGTTCTGTCGTATCTTCAGTAAGTAAAATTACGAATTATGTAGTTACTGGGGAGAACGCAGGTTCCAAGTTAGATAAAGCAAAAAAACTCGGGATTGAAATAATCTCGGAAGAACAATTTTTAGAAATGATTAAAGAATGAAAGATGTTTGAAGGTATAAAACGAAAGATTGGACATTTTATTGTTAAAAGAAAATATTTGCACAAAAATAATGAACAACTTGCTTATAACAACGTCATAAGTAGTGCAAAAGATTTCTTTTTTATAATGCCGAGTTTCGACAAAGATTTTTATTATACTCTTGATGTATTAAAATATTATCTAAACCAGAAAAAAGTGATAACATTGTTTTTACCTGAACATAAATACAATTTGATCCCCGATAAAGAGAAATTCAAGTTTATTTCTTTTCTTCCGCACCAGATATCAAGGTTCTATTTGCCTAAAAAAAACCTTGTTGCAAGATTAAACACAAAAGAATTCGATGTGGTTATTGATCTAAACCGTTCTGAAAACATTTTTTTCAGTGCAATTTCAAATATTGTAAAATCAAATATTCGTATCAGTTTTGTAAAAGAGCTGTCTGAAAGTTATTACAACCTTCAAATAGTTGATAAACAAGGTGATTCTGAGACATCATATAAAAGCTTTCTAAATTATCTTCAAATGTTCTAATTAAAAACGTTTGGAATATTTAACCGAATTTGTAGATTAGAGGTGTAAAATTATAATTTATAGAAGTGAAAGATGAGCGAAAATTTCAATTACGAATTAAAAAAAATAGGCGATAGCGCAATTTTTAAATTAAACGAAAAGCGTTTTGATGCTTCCATCGCCGGATTTGTAAAAGGTGAATTTACAATACTACTTCATACTGAAGATGTAAAAAAACTTATTATTGATCTTTCCGAAGTTGATTATTGCGACAGTTCGGGATTAAGTGCTATCCTGCTTGCTTTTAGAATACTCCAATCAAGTGAGGGTCATATCCGCATTGCTTCTCCCACAAAGAATGTTAAGACTCTTATTGAAATTTCTCAACTTGATAGAGTTCTTCATGTTTGTAATACTGTAAACGAAGCATTAAAAGAACTTGAAAATTTGTAGAAGACTGCAACTACTTTTCTAAAACACCCGCATCAGAACAAGTGGCGAAGATTATAAATTGAAATCATCACAAGAATTTAACCTCAATTATATTTGAAATTATTATTTTTACACAATCTTACCTGTCATTAATAATTTTTCTCTCTTAGTAATAATGAATATATTATTCATATGAATATGATAAATAAAGAAATTCTGAAAAGAATCCGATTAGTTGTTATGGATCTTGACGGTACTCTGTTAGATGATAACAATCAGATTGGAGATGAAACTAAGAATCTGGTTAATGAACTTTCCGGTTTGGGAGTTCAATTTTCAATCGCTACAGGAAGATTGTTAAGTGCAGTAACAGAACACGCTGATTGCTTAAAAATAAAAATTCCTCTTATAACATTAGATGGAGCGTTAATTCAAAGGTACCCCGGTGATAAATGTATTTTTGAATCCAGACTTTCCGAAAGAACTGTTTTACGTGCTTTAAATTTAGCCGATAGGTACTTACTGAAATCAGCGCTATGTCATGATTCTGCGATTTATTTTACCGAGGATAATGGAGTTGTTCCGTTATTGCTGGACAAATTTGGTGTGAAGTACAAACAAATAATATCTTACGAACATTTTCTGAAAGGTACCTTAGAAGTATTAATCGTTGGTGATTATCAAAACAGTGTAAAACATGTAGCAAGTAAAATGGCTTTTCCATATACATTCGGTGTTCGTTCGTCATTTTATAAATCGCAAAGCCAGGGCGGTACTTATTATTTAGAAATTAGAAAAATGGGATCGAATAAGGGCGATGGATTAAGAAGATTAATAAAGCACTTAAAAATAAAAATGAAAGATGCAGCTGTAATAGGTGATTGGTATAATGATAAATCACTCTTCGATACAGACGCTCTTAAGATTGCCGTTGCCAATGCTGTTCCCGAATTAAAAAAAATGGCAGATATTGTAACTAAGAGAACGAACAACGAAGATGCAGTTGCAGAATTTTTAAGAATGCTTCTTCAAGCTAAAAAATGAAATAATGAATACTAGAACAATTGACAAATTAAGATCAAGTTTACGTGTTAAATTCGTGATAATTTTTATCACTGCATTTTTAATTGTATTAATGTTTCCAAGTGGTGAATCAATTGAATCTGAAGTAACTGTTGGTTCGGTTTGGATTCATGAAGATCTTATTTCATCAATCACTTTCGAAATCCTTAAAGATCCCAAGACTTATGAGAATGAAAAAAATCAAGCCGCAAATACGATACTGCCGATATTTCTTAGAGATCTAAGTTTAGAAAAATTGTATTTGGATTCACTTAAGGAATCAAATTTATTTCTTTCCAAAGTGTTATCTAAAAGCTATAATACTCAAAACCCCACTAAATTACTCAGTAACGAGTCTTACTCAACGCTATATAAATTTATTCACAAGAAAAAAACTTTTACCGGTTCAAGAATCATTTCAACCGCACAAGTCTTTACTAATGCTTCACAAATATTAAATAAGATTTATCAACACGGACTTCTAAGTATTACCTATAAAGATATTCAAAGGGACAGCATTGCATTAAGAGACGGCAAGTTTGAAAACGCTTTTCCTAAGACAAATTATCTGGATCGTAATTCTGTAAATGATTTTATTCGATTCTATATAAATGGAAATGTTGGAAGTAATTCTGAATTAAATGTTGCTATAGAAGAGTACATAGCCAACTTTATTAAACCAAACTTAATATTTAGCCGGCATTTAACTGAGTCTGCAATTCAAAACGCGAAAGACAAAATTCCTCTTAATGTTGGTATTGTAAATGAAAACGAACGCATAGTCGCAAAACATGACCGGATTACACCCGAAGTAAAATTAAAAATAGATTCGTATAAAATTGCAAAGGGGCAAGGAATGGGATTCCTGGGGCGCCTCTCTCAAAATTTTGGAAAGTTTTTACATATTCTAATTGTTCTGCTGCCATTCATGATTTATATCGTTCTTTTCAGAAAAAAAATTTATGGCGATAATCTTAAAATTGTTCTCATAGCATGCATTATTCTATTCATAAGTTTTCTAACTTTTCTTATTTATCAACTTGATATCCCTTCACCTGTAGAATTGCTTGTACTTGTTCCCGTTGCATCAATGCTCTTAACAATTATTTTTGATTCACGAGTAGGCTTTTATGGAACTGTAATTATTTCTCTAATTGTTGGAGGTCTGCGCGGTAACGATTATGCCTTTGCACTGACTAACATTATTGCCGGGGGACTTGCTGCTTTTACTGTACGTGATATTAAGAATCGTACTCAAATATTTCGCTCTTTCTTTTACATACTTATCGGATATTCACTTAGTATAATTGCTTTTGGTTTTGAAAGATTTGATTCTTTTAATCAACTCCTCTCTTCATTTGCTTTTGCGGTTTCGAATGCTTTAATAAGTCCGGTTTTAACTTATGGACTTATAATTTTTGTAGAAAGAATTTTTAAGATCACTACAGATTTAACTTTGCTGGAGTTAACAGATTTCAATCAGCCGTTGTTAAGAGAATTAGCAAAGAGCGCTCCCGGTACTTTTAATCATTCAATTACTATGGGAACGCTTGTTGAAACAACTGCTGAAGCTATAGGAGCCAATTCTACTCTTGCACGTGTTGGAGCATATTATCACGATATAGGCAAAACGATTGATCCGGCAAGTTTTGTCGAAAATCAGATTGATTCTAAAAATATTCATGAACAATTATCTCCTGAAAGAAGTGTTAAGCTTATTCTAGATCATGTTAAGAAAGGAATAGAGTTAGGTCAAAATTATTCCCTTCCAAAAGAGGTAATTGATTTTATTCCGATGCATCACGGTACAATGATAATTTCTTATTTCTATGAAAAAGCAAAAGAGCTGTACGGAGAAGATAAAATTGATTTGAATGATTTTCGCTATCCCGGACCTAAACCGAACTCAAAAGAAACTGCGATCGTTATGCTGGCTGATGCTTGTGAATCAACTGTACGTTCTTTAAGTGATGCCGATTCACAGAAAATTGAAAATGTTATTAACAATTTGATCAACAGCAGGATAGATGACGGACAGCTTGATGAAGCCCCGCTTACGTTTAAGGATATTAAACAAATCAAAGAATCATTCTTGAGTATACTCGTTGGTCATCAGCACAAGAGAATTAGATATCCAAAACAAGAGGAACTGGAAAAAACTAAGAGTGAAGAATAAAAGATTATGGAGGAATTTCTAAAAGAATATCTAACCATTCTTCGTTACGAAAAAAATCTTTCCGAGAATACTACTAAATCATACAAAAGCGATCTTCAAAAATTTTTAACATTCCTCACCAAAACCAAAGTAAAAGATTTTAGTGAAGTTACTTCAGTCATAATAGCAAAATTCTTTGAACGTCAGCGGGATTCAGGTGTAGACAGCGCAACATCAGCTCGTTATATGTCGTCCATTAAAGGTTTTTTCAGATTTTTGGAAAACAACAAATACATTGAAAAAAATCCGACCGAAAAACTTTCTCGAGTTAAAAAAGCCCGTAAGCTGCCCTCCGTGTTAACTCTACCGGAAATAGAGATGATTCTTAACGCACCACAGGTAAGTGAAATAACTGGCTTGCGGGATAAAGCAATTCTCGAAACATTTTATTCTTCCGGGTTGCGTGTATCCGAACTTATCAATCTAAAAATAAACGATCTTTTTTTTGATGATGAAGTAATAAGAGTTTTAGGCAAGGGTTCAAAAGAAAGAATTGTCCCGATAGGCAGCAGTGCAATCAATTGGGTAAAAGAATATCTAACCCGTTCCAGACCACACATGGAAAAAAAATCTAAGAGTCAGAATTTTGTATTTCTTAATAAGAGAGGTACTAAACTTTCACGTATGTGGATTTGGAAAATTTTTGATCATTATGCTAAAGAAGCAGGCATAAAAAAAGACATTCATCCTCATATTTTCCGGCATTCTTTTGCTACTCATCTTTTGGAAGGAGGAGCTGATCTTAGAGCTGTTCAAGAAATGTTAGGCCATGCTGATATTTCTACCACACAAATCTACACACATGTTGACCGGAACTATATAAAGCAAGTACATAGAGACCATCATCCGCGCGGTTAAGTGGTGTGTGAAAATATTAATTGTAAAGCGAGATTCATCTCGCAGATTGCGGAAAAAATAATATTTTCACAGCATTTATGAGCGAAATAAATTTCGCTATACTATAATTACACACCTAATTAATATTGAATCTGTATTTCTTATCTTTAAATCATGAACCGGAAGTATTTTAATATATTGATATCGTTTCTGTTTGTGATTTTTATCTTGAACGGATGTACAGTATCGGATCATGATATTGATCAAAAAAATAGAATTACATATTCAATATCGTTTGGTGAATTCAAAACTCAAGAAGATGCTGCTAAGTTAAGATCAATTCTGGGAAGTAAATTAAATTTATCATTAAGAATTGAAAAAACTGTTAAAAATAAATACCAACTCTTGTTAGGTAATTTCAGTTCTTCGTACGAAGCCGGTGAAACTGCTTATGATCTTTATTCTAATTCATTGATTCAAGATTACAGAATAGTGCATAAAGGAAAACCTGTAGAAGATAATTTTACAAATGTGTTGTTTGTTGCAAAGTATTTGGGAAGACCCTCGGTTTATAGTTACAATTTATTAACAAAACAGATTACGGTGGAGTGGAGCAGATGGGGAAGAAAAGTAATTTCATTAAATCATTCTGTTGATCATAAGAGTGCATTCATTACAACCGTCCTTGGATATGGAAAACAAAGCGGGTTCCCGTATATTCACGAAGCAAGAGTATATTTATTGAAAAGAGGAAGTGATCAAGCAGATGAACTTGCAGAACCGGGAGATGGCGTTCAGCTTTATACATATTGGGAGTCAAGCGATTCGTTCAAAGTTAATTTCTCTAAGATAGATTCTGTTAATTCTAAAATTGTAATACAAAATATTTATTCATTCGATATAAATGGTAAATCCGGTTTGATTCAAAAAAGAAAATATGATTTACTAAAAGAAGGTTTTCCTTTGGCACCAAAACGAAAGCCGGTTGAATTTTCTCCGAACAAGCAATTCCTATTTAGAAATGTTCGATCAAATGACGAATCAAATATCTACTTAAGAAATATAAAACAACGTTCTGAAGAATTAGTAGTTACAACTAAAAGAAATATTAACGATGCACGATGGTCAGAAGATGGGAACTACCTTTTTTTAATTACAGAAAACCAGATTAATAATTCTAAGGGCGTTAAATCAGAAAAAACGGGGGAATTAATCATAATAGATGCTTTTAAGATGAAAATTGTCAGATTTTTTTCCGGTTTTCACTTCGAAAATGTATTAGTTCATGGAAAGTTATTATTTTTTGATGAACGCTTAAAAGATAAAGCTCAAATTGCGGTTTATGATTTTACTCGTGATAAATTATTGAATACAATTTCTTTATACGGCGGCTGCGGTATAAATAATCTTCCAATGTGAGAAATAAATGACTACCTACAAGAGAGTTCTTACTTATATTAAACCTTATCGGAAACATTTATCAGCGTCCGTACTTTTTTCAATTCTCTATGCTCTTCTCAATACTGTCTCCGTTTATATGCTGATTCCATTACTCAATACACTTTTCCAGGAGAAAGGAGCGATACCGTTACAATCTAAAACAATCACACAAACGGTAGATATTCCGGTTGCTAATTGGTTTTCAAAAATTGGAAATGAAATTGCCGACTCGTTTAAGAATTATGTTTTTAGCGGAACTGAAAAAGAAATTCTTCTTAAAATTTGTATATTAATTTTACTAGCATTCTTTCTAAAAAATATTTTCGGATACTTACAAGCATATTTTCTTGCTTATGTTGAACAGGGGATGATCCGCGATTTACGGAATCAATCTTATATACACTTACATAAATTGCCGATGAGTTATTTCAAAAATGAAAAAACGGGTAACTTAATTTCCAGAATAACAAACGATGTTAATGTAGTTCAATCGAGTGTTTCTGCAGTGTTTCTAAATTTGATTCGTGAACCTCTTACGATATTATTTTTTATCGGATTGGCAATGTCAATAAGCTGGCGGTTAACACTTTTTTCACTTCTGGTATTGCCTCCTACTATTGGAATCATAAGCTGGATCGGTCTTATACTTAGAAAACAGAGCGGCTTTCTTCAAGAAAAGATGGCAGATATAACTACATTATTACATGAGACAATTACAGGTGTAAAAATTGTAAAAGCTTTTGGAATGGAAGATTATGAGAATGGAAAATTCAAAACTCAAACACAAAGTTTTTTCAAATTAGTTTTGAAAATGGCGCGGGTTAGAAATACTGCATCGCCTCTAACAGAATTTATGAGCGTTGTAGTTGGCGGAGCGATGATTTATTACGGAGGTGAACTTGTTCTTGTTCAAAAAACTCTTAATGCAAGCGAGTTCATTGTATTTCTACTTGCAATTTTTCAAATGATGCCGCCGATAAAAGAATTAAGCAGTGTTAATAATAGAATTCAAGAATCCAGTGCTGCAGCAGAAAGAGTTTTTGAAATTCTTGATACGGAACCAAGAATAAGAAATATCGAATCGCCAGTATCTGTTACTGAATTTGAGGATATGATCGAATTTCAAAATGTATCATTCCATTATGATGATTCAGAAGAACTCGTTTTGGATAAAATCAATCTACAAGTTAAAAAGGGAAAGGTATTAGCAATTGTAGGCAGCAGCGGTGCAGGTAAAACATCTCTTGCAGATTTATTACCCCGGTTCTTTGATCCAACAGAGGGTAGAATTTTGTTAGATGGAATTGACATTCGTACTATCCGTATTGAAGATCTGCGTAAGTTTATGGGCATTGTTACACAAGAAACCGTACTCTTCAATGAATCTGCCCGCAATAATATTGCTTATGGATTAAATGATTGCTCTGAAGAGAGATTAGTAGCAGCAGCAAAAGCTGCTAACGCTCACAATTTTATTCTGGAACTTCCATATGGTTATAATACAATCATTGGCGAGAAGGGAACAAAGCTTTCCGGAGGTCAGCGTCAGCGAATCTCAATTGCCCGTGCATTATTAAAGAATCCTCCAATAATGATATTTGATGAAGCAACATCATCACTTGATAATGAATCGGAAGTTTTAGTTCAAGAAGCTATAGAAAGATTAATGCACGACCGCACGACATTTGTTATTGCACATCGTCTAAGTACAATTCGAAATGCAGACCGAATAATTGTACTTGACCGCGGTAAAATTGTTCAGGATGGAAAACATGAACAACTTCTTTCTCAAGAAAACGGCATTTATAAAAAATTATATGAATTACAATTCAGAGATTAAATGGTGCTTACACAAATAAAAACTGTTAAAACGATTGACAAGTTCATAGAACTGGTTTACTCTTGGTTTGAACATTGCATATTATCAATCACAAAGGAAGATTAAAATTAAGATGGCTGAAAAAATTAAAATATCGTCCATAATAATTGCACGCGATGAAGAACGCAATATTGCGCGCTGTATTAACAGTCAGGTTAATGTTATTGATGATATTGTTGTTGTTGTAGATTCAAGAACTACTGATAAAACAAAACAGATAGCATCATCATTCCAAAATGTTAATTGCGGGATTGTAGAATGGAAGGGATATGCCGGAACAAAAATTTATGCTTTATCTAAAACAAAATATGACTGGGTTCTATGGATTGATGCCGATGAGAAAATTACTTCCGGACTTGTTGAAGAACTGAAACAATTCAAACAGTCCGAAGCTGAATTTCATGCTTATGATGTCGCTCGAAGAGCATTTTTTCTTGGTAAATGGATTAGACACAGCGGCTGGTACCCGGCACGTGTTACAAGACTTTTTAACAAAAAATATGTGTCGTTTAATGAAAAAGAAGTTCACGAGCATTTAACGGTTAAAGGAACTGTCGGCAAACTTCAAAATGATCTTAATCATTATACCGATCCTTCAATTGAGCATTACTTCACTAAATACAATTCTTATACTTCACTTGCAGCTAAAGAACTATTTGAAAAAGGTAAACGTGCAACTGTTATAGATATTCTCTTTCGCCCAATTTTTCTTTTTTGCAAAATGTATATCTTTCGATTAGGATTTCTTGACGGACTTCACGGATTGATACTGGCTGTGTTTTCATCTTCGTATGTATTTACAAAGTACTGCAAACTTTGGGAATTGAATAGAGAAAGATCAAAATGATAATAGGAATAATTCCAAATATTTCGAAAAGCGAAATTCTCATCATTGTAAAAAAGATTATCGAGCAGATTCATCAGAACGGGTTCCGCTTTATTCTAAGCGAATCTCTTCTTAACTTCAAGGGGGAGCTGGGCGGAGAATCAAAATTTCTTTCACATGATGAGTTGAGCAAAAATTGCGATATGGTCGTTTCAATTGGAGGCGATGGTACAATGCTTAACACCGCTTACGAAATGCGCCATTCAAGCACTCCAATCATTGGCGTTAATTTTGGTAAACTCGGGTTTCTTGCAGAATTTGATCTTACCAGCTTTACAGAACTTCTACACGATATAAAAACAAAAAATTATACAATTGAAGAAAGAATGGCTTTGATTGGAAGCAGCAACGGAAATAACAATAATGAGCTCTATGCAATCAACGATATTGTTATTGATAAAGGTCCGTGGCCTAAGATGATTGAACTGACAATCAAAGTTGATGATGATTACGTTTCTACATTTTCAGCCGATGGTTTGATAATTGCAACTCCAACAGGTTCCACCGGCTATTCCTTATCCACAGGCGGACCGATAGTGAACCCTAAAGCTGATGTAATTACACTTAGTCCCATAGCTCCTCACACCTTAACAATGAGACCACTGGTAATCTCAAGTCAACAAAAGGTAACTGTGATTGTGAATTCACCGTCCGAAAAAATTCAAGTAAGCTGTGACGGGCAGCGTGTTAACTTTTTTAGTTCACCGGCGCAGCTTACAATAGAAAAGAATAAACAGCCGGTCAGATTAATTCATTCCAACCGTACAAACTATTTTGAAATCCTGCGCAATAAATTGTATTGGGGACTCGACGTTCGCAAATCGAATAATTCTAAATAGAGGAAGTGATGAAAAAGCTTATTCTTTTATTAATGATCCTATCAACGGTAATTTACACACAAGATAAAAACAAATTGGTTACAGATGAAAAATCTGGCAAGCCAATGCTTATCGGTCTCTGCGATAGAACTGCATTTGCAGATTCAAATTTTTCCTGGTGGTTCAATTCCGAATATGATAATTACACACCCGATTCGGTTACTGTTATGAAACTTTCAAAAGAAATTAATGAAGTAAAGATTACAATTGTTATGGGCACTTGGTGCAGCGATAGCAGAAGGGAAGTCCCGCGCTTTTATAAAATATTGGACAAAGCCGGATATAATTTTGATTATTTAACTTTAATCTGTGTTGACCGGAATAAAACAGCTCCGAATAACTTAGTCGAAAAACTCGATATCAAATTAGTGCCGACTTTTATCTTCTACAAGAATGATGTTGAGGTTGGAAGAATAATTGAAACACCAAAGGAAACTTTGGAAAAGGATTTAGTAAGCATAGTCTTAAAATAGACAACAAAGGAACAACTATTATTATCCGCTGATAACAGATGGGATGAAAAAATTTACACTTGCAAACTGTTTTAAGAGAATCACGGAACAGAAACAGGTTACTAATTAATGACAACAATTACACTCTCATCACGCAATGATTTTTCCAAAGTATTCCGGCTTATCAATACCGGTGTTTCTAGTAACGAAGAATTTATATATGATTTAAGTAAATTTATTTTTTTTGAACCGATTGATATTTTACTCTTTACAATGACTGTTATTTATTTTCAAAAGAGAAATATTACACAAAAATATTATCCGCCTTCAAATAAAAGAGTGCAATCTTATTTGCAAGATATCGGTTTGTTAGAATTTTGTAAAACTAATTATTCTCAGCCAGCTACTATTGAAGTAATACAATCACGTTCTGCTATGCCTCTTCGTCGCATTACAATCTCAACAATGAATCAATATATTGAATTAGCCAAAGGTTATTTTAGTAAACTCTGCACAAATAAGGATTTGGATTTTTTAAATATTACTATTAGTGAGTTAATTAATAATGTACACGATCACTCACAATCTGAAATTGATGCTTATGTTTTTTGTCAATTTTACCCCCGGTTAAATATAATTAAAGTTGTCGTTGGTGATTTGGGTATAGGCATACCTGTTTCTGTAAATAATTTTCTACATTCTGGAAAACAACCACTATTGAACGATAAAGATGCAATCAAGTGGGCAATAGATAAAAATACTTCAACTAAATCTCAACCCCATAACAAAGGTAAAGGTTTTGATAATCTTATTGAGTTTATCAAATCAAACCGTAGTATTATGTACATATACTCAAATTCTGCAGTTTTTATGGTATCCAAAGGTGAAGGGCGTCAGTATTTTTTCGATAATGATGTTACAAATTTTAAAGGTACTGCTGTTCAGATGGAAATATATGTTGACAATTTACCTGATAATGATAATCTTATTACAGACTTTTGGGAACAATTACCGTTTTAATAACGTTTTATAATTATGAAATTATTTATAAAAGATATTGTACCGGATACTTATACTAATGCCGCTGGTTATACATTGTTAACAGTTTTGAAAGATTATTTTGTTTCGAATCAACCAATAACTATATCCTTTAAGGATTCTTCTCCCCCCTCTTCTTCTTTTCTTAATTCTTCAATTGGTGAACTGTTAGATCAATTTGGGTTTGCTCGTTTCAAAAGTATTATTAAATTCACAGATTTAACATCTACACAGGCACAAATGCTCAAAAATTATTTCTCTACTTGTGATACAAAAAGCTGATTTATTTTTTTTAGTATGAGTCGTCCTGAAATAGGTTGACTGTTATTTAGTTTACCTCTCTACGTAGGAGAGAGGTTTTTTTATTCCATTTTTTAACTGTTAGCGTATTCTGCTGATGCATTTCTCTGGGTGTTAACATCGAACAACTTAAATGAGGTCTCTTATTATTGTAGATCATTATCGATTGCT
>Ga0082335_1002568_pt1 | contig 33504 bp, 29 predicted proteins | sample Subgrocontami58m_FD_72375 | JGI IMG/M metagenome (GOLD analysis project Ga0082335, IMG submission 72375) | Subsurface groundwater microbial communities from S. Glens Falls, New York, USA - GMW37 contaminated, 5.8 m (SPADES assembly) (version 2) ... | reverse complement strand
TTTCACGGATTTCACGGATGGACGGCCGATGTGAGTCCGGTGGACATCAGGGACGGTCACAGCGACACGCCACGGTCTCGCGCAGTTACGGTCATGCACCCGCCCGGTCGCCCGGTCGCCACCGGTTGCAATTCCCCCGCTCCCGCCGCTAGAATGCGCCCACCTCGTACCGGGGCGGAGCCGCCATGGTCAACCAGGACGATGTCCTCTTCTGCGAAGTCGCCGTCCGACTCGGCAAGGCCACCAAGTCCCAGGTCGAACAGGCGCTCTGTCGCAAGGCGGATCTCGAGGTGCAGGGATACCGCTTCCGCATCGGCGAGGTGCTCTCCGCCCTCGGCCTCATCGACCGCGGGGACATCGACGTCATCCTCGAGGTCCAGAGCCGAGAGCTCTTCTCCTGCGGCCAATGCGGCTCGCACTTCCTCATCGGCAGCCTCAAGGCGGGCTCGCGGGTCAAGTGCGGCAAGTGCGGCATGGTGATCGTCGTCCCGGAAAAGAAAGTCGCCCCGGCGCCCGTTCCCTCCGGCTCCGATCCTGCCGCCGTCCCCGCCGACCCGGCCGCCCCCGCTCCCGCCGGGGCCGGACGGCGTATCGCCCCGACGACTCGCTTGCGCGTCAGCCCGGCGGGACGGAAGGCGGGGCTAGGCTCGCGGCTCGGCGTCGGCCCGGCCGAGAAGGAAGGCGCCGCCGAGGACCAGCTCGTCGGCACCGTCCTCGCCCGCTGCACCCTCTCTCAGCGCCTCGGGGTCGGCGGCTGGGGCGCGGTCTACCGCGCGCGCCACCAGGTCACCGGCAAGGACTTCGCCATCAAGGTGCTCTCGCCCGCGCTCGCGACCTGGGAGGAACACGTCCAGCGCTTCTACCAGGAGGCCAAGCTGACCGCCCAGCTCAGCCATCCCGCGATCCGCCAAGTGTTCGACGCCGGCGTCGAGCGCTCGCTCCACTTCATGGTCATGGAGTACGTCGACGGCAACGGCCTCAAAACCCTGGTCGAGCAGAACGACCCCTACGACCCCGAGTCCGCCGTCCGCATCATGCTCCAGGTCGTCTCCGGGCTTTCCCTCGCCGCCGAGGCCGGCATCACCCACCGCGATCTCAAGCCCCAGAACATCCTCATCGACCGCCAGGGACGCGCGAAGATCACCGACTTCGGCCTCGCCAAGGCCTCGCACGAGTCCGCCGAACTCACCGCCACCGGATCGATCATCGGCACTCCGGAGTACATGGCCCCAGAGCAGTTCGAGGGCCGGCCCTCCGACGTCCGCTCGGACATCTACTCGCTCGGCTGCACCTTCTTCTACATGCTCACCGGGCGCCCGCCATTCGAGGGGAAGGACCTCTTCACCCTCATGAACAAGCACCGCAACGAGCCGCCCCCCTCCCCGCGAAAGTACAATTCGCGCATCCCTTACGCGCTCTGTCGCGCGCTCTCGAAGATGCTCGAGAAGCGGCAGGAGAACCGCTATCCGGATTACCCGGCGCTCGTGCTCGACCTGCAGACGCCCGGCGCCACCGGCGCGGTCGCAGTGGCCTCCCCGGAGCCCGCGGCCGGCGTGGAGGACGGCTCCCCGCTCCAGCGCTGGATGACCGAGGAGCGGATGAATCAGTGCACCGAGATCCAGTCCGAGTTCGTCGAATTGGGGTTCGTCCCGCCGGCCGCGGCGGAGATCCTCCCGCGCCTGGGGATCGAAACCGGGATGGCGCCCCGGGAAACGGACTCCGGGGGCGGCGACCCGGTGCTCGCCTGCGGGCGGTGCAACCGCAAGACCGCCTTCACCCGCGCCGTCGCCGAGGGTGGATTCTGGTGCGCCTGCCGTGGGCCGCTGCGCTTCGCCGGCGCCGTTTCGTTGGTGCGGGAGCAGTGCTACGTGATTGCGGGGCCCGCCGACGTGAAGATGGACGCCGCCGTCATGGGCGACCTGGTGTCGGTCTGCGAGCACGCCTTGTGCAAGCTCGGCTTCAACGTGGTGGTCGACCTCAAGGGGGCCGAGGCGCGCTCGGCCGGGGACGTCAATGCGTTCGCCGCCAGCCTGCAGCGCCTGATGGACGTGCCGGGCGCGGTTCTGCTCGCCACCGGGGAAGGGAAGCTGCGCGAGAGCCTGATCGCGCTCGGCATCGGCGAGTTCCTGCGGGTGCTCGACCCGGGTCGCCCGTTCGCCCCGGCGCTGGAGACCGCGGCGGTGTGCCCACATGCTCAGGAGGGGATGGGGCTGCTGCGCGGGCTCGCGGGCTATTCCGAGGCCGAGTTTCCCGACCGCATCGGCATCGCCTGCGCGCCCTGCCCGCGGGGGGAGCGTTTTCAGGAGTTCTACATTGCCCTGCCCGACCTGGTGCGCAAGGGAAGCCTCGACGGCCTGCGTGCGGCCTACGACGGCCTGCTGCCCGAGCTCGACGCTCCGTGCATGAAGGAAGCGGCCGCGCGCGTGCATCGGCGCGCCGAGGAGGGGATCCGCATCGGCCTGGACAAGCGCGGTCGCGAGTACCTCCGCCAGGGAGACCGCGCCAAGGCGGAGAGGTACGCGGGCATGCTGCTCCGGCACTTCCCCAAGCACGCGGCGTCCCACGATCTCGCGGGCTGCGTCGCGCTTGCGCAGAAGGCGTACGGGGAGGCGGGCAAGGCCTTCACCCGGGCGATCGAGCTGGCGGAGGAGCCGCGCGAATTCCTGCTCAACCGCGCGACCACGTTGCAGGCGGCGGGGGACCGCTCAGGCGCGCTGCGCGACCTGGACGCCGTGGTGAAGAAGGACCCCGGCGACATCCTCGCGCTGCTGCGCCGCGGGCTGCTGCAGCTGGACATGCAAGCCTACGCGGAAGCCGGGAAGGACTTCGACCGGGCGGTGGCGCTCGCGCCCGACAGTCCGGCCGCGCTGAACGGCCGGGGCAAGCTGCGCCATCGCGCCGGGAACCTCAAGGGGGCGGTGGAGGATTTCGAGGCGGCGAGCAAGCTCGACCCGACCGACGCGACCTACCACGCCAACTGTGGCGCGCTCCTGGTGAAGCTGAACGAACTCGACCGCGCGACCCGCCACCTCGAGCGCGCGCTCGACCTGCAGCCGGCGCTGAGCACCCCGCGCTACAATCTCGCCTGCATCGCGGCCAGGCACGGCGACGCGCCGCGGGCGATGGAGTTGCTCGAAGCCGCGGTCGCGGGGGGCTTCACCCGCGCCGACGTGATCCGGGGCGACGCCGACCTCGCGCCGCTGCGTGCGCTCCCCGGGTTCGCCGCCGTGCTCAAGCAGGCGGAGTCCGCGCGCGCGGAGAAGAAGTGAGATCGGGCCCGCGAATTCAGTAGTTCGCCAGCACCCACTCCCGCCAGGCGCGGTCGAGCTCGTCCTGGCTCGAGATGTGGAAGGCGGCGGCCAGCGCGGCGTCATGGTCCTCCCCGGCCGCCAGCCGCGCCAGAAAGTCGCGCAGTTCCTTGCGCCGCTCGGCCAGCAGGTGGTCGCACAGGCTGTAGGTCTTGATCCGGGCCGCGCTCGACATCGATTCCACCCGCGACCCCACCACCTCGCGGATCGACGGCGTCGTGCCGTCCACCACCGAAGCGCGGATGCGCGCGCGCCAGGTCTGCGGCGGCGCCAGGTCCCAGGCCGCGTCCTCCGCGGTCGGCTCGCCGGGGATGCAGTAGTTGCTCGCGGTCCCGAGCAGGCCGAGCTGGAAGACGTAGGCCACGCCCTCGTTGAGCCAGAGCGGGGATTCCTTGCCGCCCTGATGAAAGTGGAGCAGGGCATGGGCGACATCGTGGACGGTCAGGTCGAGCTTCCAGCCGCGGTCGGCGTTGAACGTGCGACCGACCAGGCGCGGGCCGTTCTCGTACAGGAGCACGGCGCCGATCCGCTGCCTGGCGAACTCCCAATTCTCCTCCGGGTAGGTGGTCTCGACGAAGCGGTCCCATTCCTCCTGCCTGCCGAACATCTCGATCCGCATCGGCGCCGGGAAGAGTTCGCGCGAACCGGGGACCTCGAACCACCGGAGGAACAGGTCGCGGACCGCGAGCGCGTGCGTCCCCTGCTCCGGGATCATCGAGCCGCCGGAGATGGCGAAGTGGGGTGACGGGTCGCGCCCCTCGGCGGCGTGGAGCGCCGCGGCGATTTCGTCGCGCCGCGCCTGCTCGGGCGGTCGGAACCAGGAGTCCGTCGTCCCGGAGTAGCCGAGCGCCCGGCGCGCCGCCTCGTGGTCCGGCGCGTGGTCGAGCACCCGGCTCCAGGCGCGGGCGGCGAGGTCTTCCCGCTTTGCGTCGCGCGCCGCGCCCGCGGCCTCGGCATACGCGGCGGCCGCTCGATCGGAGAGCGCCCGCACGCGCGGCTCGATCGCCTCCAGGGCCGCCTTCCGCGAATCGTCCTCGCCCCGGTCCGTCCGCTCCACGTCCGCTCCGGGGTCCGGCCGCCAGCCGCCTTCGGCGCGCATGTGGCCCAGGCGTACGCGGGCCGCCTCGTGGTCGGGCGCGAGCGCGATCGCCCGCTCGAACGCGCGCAGCGCCCTTCCGTGCAGTCCCCGCCGGTCGAGCGCATCGCCATAGGCCGCGAACTCGTCCGCGACCGCGCGGTCAGCCGCCTCCAGGCGCGCCTCGGAATCCCTCGGCGCGACCGGCTCGGGGCCGGCTTCGATCCGCACGGACGGCCCGGTGGCGTCGAGCCGCAGCGCGATCCCGGGGCGGAGGTCGAGGAGGCATTCGGCGACCGAGAAGTCGTCCTCCCCGTATTCCCCCGCGGTGCGCTTCGGGTCGTAGCGGGTGAGCAGGCGCACGGCGATCCGGCTGGTCCCGGGCAGGACTTGCGCGGTCGTGCGGGACTCGCGCAAGAAGTTCATGGAGGGGACGGTCGCGAGGTGGTCGACGACCGGCGCGCCGTCCACGATCACGGCGAGGAAGGCTCCGGAAAGCCCGGGTCCGAAGAGGACCGGGACTTCCACGCGACGCTTCTGCGCCTCGGTCTCGGCCAGGAGATCGAAGGCGTTGGTGACTTCGCGCCATTCATCCGACCAGGCGGGGGAGGTCCACGCGCCGCCGGGGGGCACCTCGATGCGGTTCGCGTCCCAGGCCAGCTGCAGCGTCCCCCCCTGGACCATATTCCCATACTCGAAGCGGTCGATCCGGCGGCGGCGCAGCAGTTGCCAGAGCTCGTCCAGGCGCGTGGGTTCGATCTGGAAGGCGAACCCCTTGGCCGTGGAAGGTTCGCCGGCGAAGCGGCAGGAGCACTCGGCGTCGGCGAGGACGATCCGGAGCTCCCCCGTTCCGCCCGCGGGAAACCTGGTGCGGTATTCGAGCCGCAGGCCGGGAGGCCGCTGCTCGGGGAGCGCGCTGGGCCGAGGGGCGAGGAGTGCGCCGAGCAGGACGAGGGCGACCAGGACTGCGCCGGCCCACAGGGTGCGTTTCATGGAATTGTGCATCCAACGCGTCGGGCGCCGCAGCCAAAGGATATGGCCATCCGCCGCGGAGCCCCAAGTCCAAGTCCCAATGCCGTCGGCAGAGTCTTCCCAGGCAACCGTCGCGTCGCGACCCGCATGCCTCCGCCGCCGGGTCGAGTTCATCCGCGGTGGCGCGGCCCGGCGACGCGCCGTGCGCCCGGATGAGCTACGCCTGCGGCGTGGTGCGCCACGGCCGCAGCGAGCCGCAGCTGCCGCAACCCGCGCTGGGCCTTCGCGCCCGGTGCCGCCGCCATCGGGCGTTACTCTCCCGTCACTTCCTTCCAGATCGCGTCGTAGGTCTCCTGGGCCGACCCGATGTTGTCGAGGAACTCGCTCTTGTCCATCACCTTCTTGGGCGGGAAGATCGTGCGGTCGTGCAGGATATCGGGCTTCACCAGCTTCTCCGCGGCCTCGTTGGGGGAAGCGAAGAACGTTTCGTTGGTGATGGCCGCGCTCACTTCGGGGCGGAGCAGGTAGTTGATGAAGTTCTGCGCCAACTCGACGTGCTCGGAGCCCTTGAGGACGCACACATTGTCGGTCCAGAGGATCGTCCCCTCCTCCGGCACGAAGTAGAAGATCGATTTGTCCTTCTCTCGCGCGGTCAGGACGTCCCCGCCGTAGCCCATGGCGATGTAGATCGATCCGTCGAGCAGCGAATCGGTGTATTTCTCGCTGTCGTACTTCGCGACCAGCTCCTTCTGCTTGAGCAGCAGCTCGCGCACGGCCTGGAGGTCTTCCTTCTTGCGCGAGTTCACCGACTTGCCGAGGTACTTGAGGGCCATGCCGATGCCGGAGCGGGGGTCGTCCAGCATGGCGATCCTGCCCTTGTACCTCGGGTCGAACAGGATCGCGAGCGTGTCGACCTTGCCGGTGACCTTGGTGCGGTTGACCGCGAGGCCGGTGGTGCCCCACATGTACGGCACGGAGTAGTTGTTGTTCCGGTCGTACGGGAGCTTGAGGAAGCGCTGGGCGATGTTCTTGAGGTTGGGGATCTTCTTGGTGTCGAGCCGGCCGAGCACGTTCTGGTCGTAGAGCTTCTTGACCATGTAGTCGCTGGGAAAGATCACGTCCATCCCCAGCAGGCCCGAGAGCAGCTTCTCCTCCAGTTCCTCGTTGCTGGCGTAGGTTCGCAGCTCGATCTTGCAGCCGAACTCCTTCTCGAAGTCCGACAGGGTGGTCGCGGCGAAATAGTTCTCCCAGCAGTAGACGTTCAGGACCTCGCCCTTGGGCGGGTCCTCCTGGCCGAGGACGGAGACCGGGCGCGCGAGCGCGATGACGCTGAGGAGGAGGGCGGCGCGCAGCATCGTGAACACCTCGAACAACCGGGGCTTCCTTCTACCCAAAGCCCGGTCCGAACGCAACCTCCGCGACGCGCGAATGGGTTGAACTGGGTGCGCGGCATTGGGTATAAGTTCCTGACTCTTCCTCAACCGCAACGACTTCGGGAGCATTCCCGTCATGCTCGACATGGAATTGATCCGCCGGGAGCCCGACCGGGTCCGCCAGGGCCTGCGGGACAAGAATCACGCGGTCGATCTCGTCGATAAGTTGCTGGAGATCGACGCCCGGTGGCGCACGAATCGCATCGAGTTGGAAGCCCTGCAGCAGGAGCGCAACCTCGCCAACGACGAGATCAGCAAGCTGAAGAAGGCCAAGCAGGACGCGGGGCCGCTGATCGCGAAGATGAAAGACGTCTCCACGCGGATCAAGCAGATGGAGGAGCAGGACGCGGCGCTGCAGGCGGAACGCCAGGGCTTGATGCTCTACGTGCCGAACCTGCCCCATGCGAGCGTCCCGGTCGGCGCCGACGCCGCCGCCAACGCCGTGGTGCGCGAGTGGGGCGAGCGGCGCACGTTCGCCAAGCCCGCGCTCGCCCATTGGGACCTGGGCGAGAAGCTCGGGATTCTCGACATTCAGCGCAGCGGCAAGATCGCCGGCAGCGGCTTCATCCTGCTGCGGCATCACGGCGCGCGGCTTCAACGTGCCCTGATCAACTTCATGCTCGACCTGCACACGCGCGAGCACGGCTACACGGAGTGGCTGCCGCCCTATCTCGCACTGCGCTCCAGCATGATCGGCACCGGCCAGTTGCCCAAGTTCGAGAACGACATGTACAAGGTGGGGGACGAGCACTTCCTGATCCCGACCGCGGAAGTGCCGATCACGAACCTCCACCGCGAAGAGATCCTCGCCGGCGCCTCCCTGCCGATCCAGTACGTCGCCTTTTCCGCCTGCTTTCGCAAGGAGGCCGGGGCCGCCGGGCGCGACACGCGCGGGATCATCCGCGTGCACCAGTTCGACAAGGTCGAGTTGGTGAAGTTCACCGCCCCCGAGACTTCCTACGCCGAGCTCGAGTCTCTGCTCGCGAATGCGGAGACCGTGCTGCAGCGGCTGGAGATCCCCTACCGGGTGCTCGAGCTGTGCACCGGCGACATGAGCTTCGCGTCCTCCCTGACGTACGATATCGAGGCGTGGTCGCCGGGGACCGAGCGCTGGCTCGAGGTATCGAGCTGCTCCAACTTCGAGGAATTCCAGGCGCGGCGGGCGATGATCCGCTTCCGCGACGACAAGGGGAAAGTCCGCTTCGTGCACACGCTCAACGGCAGCGGCCTGGCCCTGCCGCGGACGATGATCTGTCTGCTGGAGAACCACCAGCAGGAGGACGGCTCGGTGACGATCCCGATGGCGCTGCGCCCCTACATGGACGGGCGCGAGCGGATCGAACTGCCGAAGTAAGCGAGGTGCATGAGGTCGCTCGCCGTTAACCGGCGGGAATCGCCGCGCGACCGGCATCGGGACCGCGCAGCCCGGCGACACGACCGGAGGGGAGGGGAGAGATGACGCGTTCGGCCCTGTGGCTCGCGCTGGCGACGGCGGCGGTTGCGGCGTGTGCCGGCTGCGCTTCGGCCACGCCGACGGACGGCGCCTTCATCCGCGATCTGGCGGTGTCCGACGCCGGCGGCGCGGGCCGAGCCCCGACCCTGACGGTGCGGATGGCCGTGGAGCGCAACTGGGATCCGTCGGCGGTCTATCGGCTCTTTCTCGATGTCGACCAGGACGGCAACGCGGACCACCGGATCGAGACCCGCTTCCTCGACGGTCGCTGGTTCACCGCCGGAGGCCCGAAGGGCACGACCGGCAGCAACCCGAAGAAGGGGCCCGAAGCGATCGTCTGGCGCGTGCCCGGGTCGGAGCTGGGCGCGACGAGCGGGGCGCTTCACGTCTGGGTCGAAGCGGACACGCCGCAGGGCCTGTTCCGGAAGCCCGCCGCAGGAGGGGATCTTCACGTGCTGGGCGCGAAGTAGGGAGCGCCCGATTCGCCCGGGCCTGAAGCCGGGTGCCGCCGACACGGGAATCGGCAAGCTCGGCGCCGTGGCGACGGCCCGGACGCAGATCGAGAAGACGCGCCGCGTGCAGGAGCGCGCCGCAGCGCGGTTCCATGAGGATCCGGAAGCGGGACGGCCGTTCGCGCAAGTCCCAACGCGGCGGGCGCCGCAACCAAACCGCGCGGCTGCCCGCCGCGAATATCCGCGGGGGTTTTCCCGACCCTGCCCGTTCAAAGGGAACGGAATGACGGTTCGGCCCTTTGACAGGAGCAGGAGATGAAATCGCTCGCTCGTTGGTGCTGGATTCTGGTAGTGCTCATGGCGGCCCCGATCCCGACGCACGCGCAGTGCTCGGGAAAGCAAGGCCCGCGCGAGGTGGTGGACGAGCTCAGGGCCGGCGGGCCGCTGGGCCCCGGCGAAGCCCGCTGCGCAGACGGGGTCGATGCAATCGACCCCGCACCCGCTCCTCCCAGCTGTCGCAAGGGAGACAAGGGAGATGATGACGGAGACTGCCGCAAGCAACCCGACTGCAAGCACCGCGCGACTCCGGCGGGCGACTGCCGCCACCGGCGCACGCCGGAGTGCCACGGCGACGGTCCCGCAGAGTGCCGCGGCCAGGGCGGCGCGCAGTGCCGGCACGGCGACGGTCCCGCAGAGTGCCGCGGTCAGGGCGGTGCGCAGTGCCGGCACGGCGACGGTCCCGCAGCGTGCCGCGGCCAGGGCGGGGCGCAGTGCCGGCACGGCGACGGTCCCGCAGAGTGCCGCGGCCAGGGCGGCCCGCAATGCCCGCATGGCGCCGGTCCGCAGTGCCGCGGTCAGGGCGGCGCGCAATGCTCGCACGGCGCCGGTCCGCAGTGCCGCGGTCAGGGCGGCGCGCGATGCCCGCATGGCGACGGCCCCGCAGAGTGCCGCGGCCAGGGCGGCGCGCGATGCTCGCACGGCTCCGACGAGGGCCCGAAGGCCTCGGCGGCCGGCGCGTGCGAGCACGGCCGGAACGCGCCGGAGGGTCGCTGCCGCTTCGTGCGGCGGTTCCTGATGTAGCGCGGCGACCGCCGTGACCGGCGCGATCCGGGAGGCGAGCCCGATGGCTCGGGTGCGCATCGGCGCACCCGAGACCGTCGTGTTTCAAACCACACGGGATGATGCGATGGCGATGGCCGGGCCCACCGACGAGGACCTCATGCTGGCCGCGCGCCGGGGCGACCGGGATGCCTTCGCCCGGCTCGTCGAACGGCACCAGAGCCGGGTCTGGGCCCTGGCTTCCCGGTTCCTGCAGGATCGGACGGAGGCGGAGGACGTCGCGCAGCAGGCCTTCCTCAGGATTCTCGAGGCGGCTCCGCGGTACGAGCCTTCGGCCCGTTTCACGACCTATCTGTACGGCGTGGTGAAACGGCTGTGCATGGATCACGCGGAAAAGCGGCGACCGCGGGTCACAGACGACCTCGAAGCGACGGCCTCGGCGCCGTCGCCCGCGGACGCGGCCGCCCTGCAGGAGCAGGAAGACCTGGTTCGTCGGGCCCTGGCCCGTCTGCCGGAGAACCAGCGGATGGCCGTACTGCTCCGGCACTACGAAGGGCTGGGCTACCGGGAGATCGCCGGCGTGCTCGAAACGACGGAGAAGGCCGTGGAGCGCCTGCTGGCCCGGGCGCGCGATTCGTTGGAGGGCCTTCTGGCGAAGGTCTGGCAGACATGAGCGAAGGACGATCGATGCGGGCAGCCGACGATACGTGCGTTGCGGTGCGGGAGCGGCTGAACGCGTGCCGGGACGGGGAACTCACGACCGACGGGCGCGCCCGCGTCGAAGCGCACTTGAGGAGGTGCGAGGACTGCCGGGCGGCGGACGCGCGCCTCGACCAGCTGGCGCGCGTGCTGGACGCTTGGCCGGCGCCGCCGGTCCCCGACGGCCTGGCGGAGCGCACCATGGCGCGGGCGGCCGCCGCGTTGTCGGCGCGGACCGCCGCGACCGCCCCGGCCCGCACCCGGACCGCGCACGCCGCCTGGGCTGCGGCCGCCGCCGTGCTGGTCGGGCTTCTGACCGGCGCGGCCATGGCGAACGACACCTGGCGCCGCCGGGTCCAACCGGTCTCCGGGGACGCGGACCGCGCCGCGGCCGACGGATCCTCGACTTTCCGCATCGACTACCTCGGTGACTCGCCCGACGGTTCCCTGGTCCAGGCCTACTGGTCGATGGGCACGGACGTCGCTGAACGGGGAGATTGAACCATGCGCAGACCCGGCGCCACGATTCTCCTGTCCCTATCGCTCGCCTTGAACGTCGCGTTCGCGGGCACCTGGGTCGCCCACGCCTTCGCCGCGGGTCGGCCCGGGACGCACGATCCAGCCCCGCGCCCGGACGATCGCTGTCCCCTCTATGCCCGGCTCGGCCTGAGCGAGCAGCAATGGCGCACCATCGAGCCGCGCTGGGCCGAGTTCCGCGCCGCCTCCGACGCCCGTTGCGCGGAGATCAAGCGCCTGCACGGGGAGCTCTACGACCGGTTGGCGGCCGCACCGCCCGACCGGGCGGCCGTCGGAGCGCTGCTCGACCGCATCTCCGCCGGACAGCGCGCCATGCAGGACCTGGTCGTGGCCTACCTGATCGACCAGGGTGGCACGCTCTCCGCAGAGCAGCGCGCGGAGATGATCGGCGTGCTGCGCCGACGCAGCGGATGTCCCGGCCATGGCGGCCATCCGACGGACTGCCCGGAGAAGATGGGCGGGTGCGACGAAGACGGTCGCCGCCCGGACGGGAAGTAGGCGGCGCAGTGCCGGCGGCCCGGGGACGCGGGGTTGGCCCCTCCCCGGTGCGCAGAGTCCCGGCGCGCTCAACGAACGGCGGTGAGGTGAAACGCCGCGGTGTACTTCGAAGTGATGTAGCCGGTCGGACCGAGGATGGAGGCCGCACGAAAGCCGGCCGCGCGAAGCCTGGCCAGGTAGTCCCCACCCGGCAGCGCGCCGGCGATTCAGGAGGACCATGCGTCCAGGTTCGCGAGGACCTCCGCGGGGACCGACTCGACGACCAGCAGGTCGGCCGCGGCCAGGGTGCCGCCGGGGCGCAGGACGCGCCGGATCTCGCGAAAGACCGCACCCTTGTCCGGGACCAGGTTGAGAACGCCATTGGAGATCGCGAGATCGAAGCTCTCGTCCGGGAACGGAAGGGAGCCGGCATCCCCCTCGAGGAACTCGAGGCAGGCAAGGACACGCGCCTCCTTCCCCCGGCGCGCTGGGGCGAGCATCTCCTGGGTGAGGTCGATCCCGACCACCCGCCCCTGCGCGCCGACGAGTCCGGCGGCGACGAACGCATCGAGCCCGCAGCCGCACCCGAGATCGATCACACGGTCTCCGGCCTGCGGAGTCCGGATGCGGAAGGGGTTGCCGACGCCGACGAAACGGTCAACGAGGTCGGGCGGGACCGCCTCCAGCCACTCGGGTTGATACCCCAAGTCGAGCGCGCTCGTGCGCCCGACGGGATACGGGAAGTGTCCGGCGGTCCGCTGCGCCACCGCGCGATACCGGGCGCGTACGGAGTCGCGCAACTCCTCAGAACTCTTCACGGATGGATGCCCCGAATCTGGATCGCCGCGACCTCCTGAATGCCGGGTTCCGCGCGGTTCCGTGGAAAAGGGAAACATCCTCCCGGTTCCGTGAGCGACCGGGATTGCGGAAATCGCCGATGGGAGGAAGGGGATCGCAAGGGCCGGCCCCGCGCCGAGAGTGGAGTTACCCGAGTGGATCTCCTCGTGAACTGTACACCATTGAGCGGGGCCGGTGGAGGGGCTCGAGCGCCGGTCTTCGCGAGATACGCGACCGTTCAGGTATCCATCGTTCGAGAGTGGATCCGGCTTCCCGCCGGTCTCCCAGGTCGCATCTCACCGCCTCCATTTTTCCCTCTTGCGTCCGCCCCACAAGAGAGCAAGCGACGTGCCACCGTCCGCGCGGCCGCCCTCGCCCAAAGTCCAGGCGTGAGCACGAGTAGGGAGTTCGATCGGGCGCAAGCGGGCGCGTCCGGCCCGGGCGGTGGAATCGTCCTCGCGTCACGGGGAAAAGGCCGCGGCCTCCTGACAGGAGCGGACGAGTTGTAGGGAGGTTGGGGGGCCGGCGTGGCTGGGGCTACGGCACCACGAGGACGTCATTCTCGGACCCGAACACATTGACCACGCGCCGGCGCGCTGTGCTGTCGTTGCACCACGCTCCGTCGACGCGCAGGCGATACTGGTACTCGCCCGGGGGCAGCGCAAGAACGGCCTTCCACACCCCGTCCCCGGCCGGCAGGAGCTTGATCCGGTCGAGCGCCCACTGGGTGAAGTCGCCCGTGACGACGACTTCTTTCGCTCCCGGTGCGATAGGCCATGCGCACTTCCATGCTGGGTTCGGCGGCGAGTCTATGGCCTTCCGCGGAGCCGTTCGATCTCCGCCTGGAGGCGACGCACTTCCTGCTCGGCGGCCTCGGCGCGAATGCGCTGTTCCTCGGCGCGAATGCGCTGTTCCTCGGCGCGGGTGCGCTGTTCCTCGGCGCGGGTGCGCTGTTCCTCGGCGCGGGTGCGCTGTTCCTCGGCGCGGGTGCGCTGTTCCTCGGCGCGCTTGCGCTCGCGCTCTGCGGTCTCCACGTAGGTCGGCAGCGGCTCGGCCGCCCCCGGGGAGAAGAACCGCACGTGGCCCTGAACTACGCCGATCTCCAGCCCGAGTTCCCGGCTCGGCAGCCGTCCCGCCGGATTCGCGACGATCGGCTGGTAGACTCCGGCTTGCAGGGCGAAACCGCGCAGGTTCTCGCCCACCCAGTCGCGTCGCGGATCGAAGAGGAAGTACTCCTTCACTCCGAGGTCGTCGCGATACTTGGCCATCTTGTCCCCGAGGTCCTCGCGTCGCGTGTTCTTCGATGTGATCTCCATCACGAAGCACGGTACGCGATCGCCTTCTTCCCACACCTTGTAGATGTCGCGCAGGCGCTTCTCCACCCCCTTGATCACGTAGCTGTCCGGCGAAACGCACGTGTGCGGATCCCCCTCCACGAAGTAGAGGAAGTTGTTCCCAGACACGTACACCGCCGGGTCGTCCCTGAAATGATCCTCGAGCACGTTGATGACCCAGTTCTGCATCTCGATTCGATGCTCGTCGGTTTCGGCCATGGGCTTGCCGTCCCTCGTGGGGTACACGACGGCCACCTCGGGGGGAATGGCTCTGTGACCGTCCATCGTTGCCGCCTCCGCATGGGCGCCCATCGGCGCGACTCGCTGCCCTGATCCACTCTAGTGCCGTTCAGTCGAAAGATCAAGCCGCCCGTCACGCACTCACCCACTCACGCATAGCGGGGAGATCGCGCGGAAGATGCAGTCGCGACCGCCCATCACTCCCCGCTGAGCGCGTTCTCTTCCTCCATCGTCGCCCGGCGCACCGCTTCCACGGGGTCCGCTTGCATCGTTCCGAGGAGCTCTCGCAGCTCGGCATCCCCGGCGGCCAGCGCCCCCAGGGCCCGCACGGCGAAGCGGCGTACGCGCCAGCGCGGGTCTCGCAATGCGGCGCAGACTCCCGGCGCGCACTCGACTGCGGCCGGTCCCAAATCGCCGACCGCGAGCAGTGCCGCCAGGCGAACGGCCAGATTGCTCTCGTCCAGCGCCGCGGCCACGCGCGCGCACCCGTTCGGACCCATCCGTCCCAGCGCGAGTGCGGCTTCGCGCCGGGCCGGCCACGGTTCGTCGTGCAGGATCCGGTCCAAGTCGGCGATCGCCGCGGCCGCCGGCGAACCGATGTACCCGAGCGCCCGCGCCGCGTCCGCGTGCGACTCGAAACCGCTGTTCAGCTTCTCCCGCAAGTCGGGGATCGCCGCCGCGGCGGCCGCTCCGAGATACTCCGTGATCCGGCACCAACCCTCCGAACCCATGGACCCATAGGTCGCCAGCTTCGCTCCTGCCAATCCGTGCGCCGCCAGATCCAGATCGGTCGTGACGGACCCGGGTCCCCCGATCCGGTCGCGTGCCGCGCGCAGCGCATCCGTGTGCGCGATCCAATTCACGAGTTCGGAGTCCCGCCCCGGCACCCCGCGTGGCACGGATTCGATCGCCTCCCAAAGCGGTTCCCGGTCGCCGCGCCCATCGTGTCGCAGCCACCAGAACAGCAGCGGCACGGTCTCGCCGAGGCAAAGCCCTTCTCGAGTCAGCGCTGCGGCGGCGAGCGCGCGCGAATCCTGGTTGACGCCCGCCCCGTGCAGGAGGCCGAACAGCACCTCGCGCGCTGGGAGCGCGTGGGGGCAGAAGGCGGCAGCTCGAACCCGCACCGCCGTGGATTCGTCCGCGTCCAGGGCAATCGCCAGCACCCGCGCTTCGTCTGTTCGCTCCGGTCCACCGAGCGCCCGCAATACTCGCGCCACCGCCACCCGCCACCATGTCGGTTCCTCCCGCTCGGCGAAAAGCCGCACGAGAATGGGGCGCGCCGCGCGCGCGCACCGGCCCATGTCGCGAATCGCATGAAGCGCCTGGAGCCGGTAATCGTGATTGTGACCCGATTGCGCGTCCATCACCCGGTCCAGGAGAATCGGCAGCGCCTCCTCCGCCGCGGGACCGAGATCTTGCAGGACGGCCAACGCGTCGCATAGAGGGTCTTCCGCTTCGCCGGCTACGGCCGCGAGCGCATGCACCGCATGCGGCACCGCCTCGGGACCGATCGCCAGGAGAGCTTGCTTGGCGTAATCGACACAGCCCAGTCGTTGAGCGATCTCCGGCGCCGCCGCGGCCGCATCGGGCCCGAGTGCCGCGAGCAGCTTCATGCCGAGGTTGGGCTCCAGCCGATCAGAGTCGTTCCCGTCCACCCAGCTCAAGGCGAGTTCGCGCAATTCTGACCGCGACGTGTGCACCCGGACCAGGGTTGCAATCGCGAAATCCATTTCCCGCCGCTTCACGAACCGCAGCACCGCCGGGGCCGCAGTCGCGATGGGGAAGTAGACGGTACGTTGGGAGGTCGCTGGAGATGAATCTCTACCGGAGGCCCGGATTCTCCCGCGCGAGCATGCGCGCGGGAGCGATCGTGGACACTACGCCGGCGTCGGCGTTGCTGGGGGTGATCATGGCGCTCGCCTGTCCCACTCTGGTGCGGAACGGGTACGAAGTCACCGCTTGGGTGGTCGGCGTGGCACTCGGAATCGGCATCGTGCTGTTGCTCACGCACCGCTGGTGGGTGGGGCAGTTCGCCGAGTGGCGCTCGCGCGGGTCCCAGCCACCGCCGGCTCAGCCACCGCCGGCCCAGCCACCGCCGACCCCGTGACGGTCTGGCGACATCGAAGGCGCCCGGCATCACTTCAGCTCGAACTCGAGCACCACGCCGGAGCGCATGCCGACCAGGAAGCGCCCGCCCGTGGGCGCGGCCGCGAGAGAGTGGGGGAAGTCGCCGCTCGTTTCGAGGTGGAGGCAGTCGAGCTCGTTCCGCTCGCCAGGTCCCAAACCCGTACGGTCTGGTCCCACGAGACGCTGAGGGCGCGCTTGCCGTCCGTGGCGAAAGCGACTCCCGAGACGAGGTGGCCGTGGCCTTCGAAGGTGCGCAGCTCGCGGCCGTCAGTGAGGTCCCAGAGCTTCGCGGTTTCGTCGAAGCTGCCGGTCAACGCGCGGCGGCCGTCGGCAGACATCGCGACAGAGTGGACCGTCGCGCGATGCCCGCGCAGCACCTGGAGGCACCGGCCGTCGCGCAGGTCCCAACAGCGCGCGGTCTCGTCGCGGCTGCCGGTGACGAGCCGCTCGGCGTCGGCGGAAGGCGCGAGGGCGAGGACACCGCCCCGGTGTCCCAGCAAGTCGCGCGGTTGAACGCCGCTCCAGATGTCCTCCACGATCATCGACCCACTCTCGTGGGCGTACACCACCCTGCCTGGCTTCAGGACGTGCTGGATGAAGGAATGATTGGGCGCGACAGAATGCTCGAAAACTGTTTCGCCTGTGCCGAGATCTACCAACTGCCAGACCAAGCGGCTTCTGCTCCCTTCCTGCGGCCGCCCGCGCCCCAACAACCCCCGCTCTACAGTCTCGACAGTTCCCGTCTCGACTTCTGACTCGACGATTGCGGCGCGACCGTCAGGAGACCAGGCGACTTTTGCCGGCACGGAGGCAACCTTCGATTCGAAACTCCCCCAAACCCGGGTGAGGCGGGTACACCGGCCGGAGAGAAACCCGCTGCACGATTCCGGAAACTTCGGAGGCGGCTCTTGTGCCGCCGAAGCGACCGTCGCGCACGCGAGGATCACCGCGAACCCGGAGTACCGAGGGACAGCGCAATGCAGCATGCGACGTTTTCCCTCGCAGATGGGATCTGGCGCTGCGGGAATTCGGCTGACGGATCATCGTAGCGAATTCCCGGGCCTCCGGAAAGGGTCCGAGCCGGCCCGGCAGCGGCAATGTGGCGGTCGATGGGAGTAGCGGGAGGTGTTCGGGCTGTCGGGAGGTCGACGGGGTTGACCCTCTCCGGCAGTCCGAGTTACGATCTCTGGTGCCGGCGAAAACGCCTATTCGACCGGTACCCGTCCACGCTCGATGCATCCGCGAGGGAATCCATGTCCCCTCAGCTCCCGCGCAGCTCCGGAGGCGCACGTGCGGGCCCCGCGCCCTTGGGCCTCGGACTTGCGGTCGCGCTCCTCCTGAACGCGTCCGCCTCGGCCCAACCCGCCCAGGACCACCAGGCGGATTCGGATGCGAGGCTGCGGGCTGGGGCTGAAGCCGCGCGTTTGCAGACGCGCGAAGCGCTCCGCAGATTCCGGCGGGAGGACCCGGCCGACCCGGGAGTCGCCGAATGCGAGAGACGTCTGGCGGAGACTTTGGTCCGATTCGATGACGAACAAGCAAACCTCTACGACCTTCTCGAAAACATCCGGAACAACCTCCGCCTCAGCACGGAGGTCGGTCCAGAAGCGAAGGCCGAGGGTTTGGCGACCCAGAGTATGCCGATCCCGACCGCTTCGGTCCCGGCAGGTGAATTGCTCGACAGCTTCTTGGATCGGCTCGGATTGAGCTATTGGTACCAGGACCAACTGCTCTACATCGGTCGCCTGCCACCTAACGCGGTCGACCACCCGTGGACCTGGACCACGACCTCCGACCTGATGTCCGGCTCGCGTTGGAGGATGCCGATCGCGACCGCCGCGACGGAAACCCCTGAGGCTGACCGTGCCGTCCGAGGGCGCCTGGGAGCATGCAAGCTCTCGCTTCGCTTCACGGACGAACCGCTCGTCGCCGCGATCATCCACATTTCCACGCGCGCGGGTGTACCGATCATGCTCCATCCTGCGGTGGCCCACCGGCTGCACCGTGCACGGGTCACCTCCTGGTGTGAGGACGACCCTGCAGACCAAATCCTGAGCAGGATCGTCGGCTGGCACCAACTCGAGTTCCGCGTCCTGGGCGGCATGCTGGTCGTTCTGGACGAGAGCGTCGCCGGGGCGGAGATGGGCGACCCGGATGAACCCGACCTCCCGTCGGCCGCGGCCCTCACGGCCTTGGGCCGGAACGCGCAGGGCCGCGACGAGTACCGGCACGAGCGAACCGGGATGGTCTTCGTCTCCGTTCCCGCCGGCGAGTTCGAATTCGGCTCCACGGCCGACGAGTTCGGCGCCTCCAAATTCGCAACTCGGCGTCCGGTCCGAATCGACCGGCCGTTCTTGCTGGGCAAGACGGAGGTCACCAACGCGCAGTTCCGGAAATTCTCGGCCCTCCGCCGATACCGGCGCGCGCACGCCTGCGGTTCGATCCAAGGGGTCACCCTCGACCGCGACGAGCAGCCCGTGGTCCGAGTGTCGTGGGCGGAGATCCTCGGATTCTGTCGATGGGCCGGAGTCCGACCGCCCACCGAGGAGGAGTGGGAGTGGGCAGTTCGCGGTTCGAATCCGGCCCTCTTCCCTTGGGGGACCGCATGGCCTCCCCCTGACGGGGCCGGCAATTTCGCGGATCGGTCGCTAACGGATGCGAAATGGTTCCCCGGATCCATCGAAGGGTTCGTCGATGGTCATGCGTTCACGGCCCCGGTCGGCAGCTTTCCGGCCAATGCTCTGGGGATCCACGACCTCGCAGGAAACGTGTGGGAACTGTGCTTGAACCGGTCCCCGTCCCGGATGGACTCTCGGTCCGTCCGGGACGAGGCCACGGGGATCGTCCGGAGGGAAGAGGTTGCGACCCCCGGCACTCTGCTCGGTCCGGAATGGCTCGATCCGGTGGAGGAATTCTCCAGGCTCGAGCCGACGTGGCGCGGCGGCGCATGGTGCGAACACCACCCGGCGAGCCTCCGGATTGCCAGCCGCGCCGGGAGCGGGGACTGGGATCCGGGTCGGGGCTTTCGAGTCGCGCTCGACTACCCCGCGCCGAAATGATCGCGCAACAATTCGGCTCAGCAATGCAGGCACACCTTCCCCCGCTCCCCGTCCCGGCCGGATCGGCAGAGTGCCGCCGGGGGTCATTCGCGACCGCGTCCGGCGCGGTCGGCGGGCCTGCGGGAGCGAAACACTTCAATATCGCAACTCGCGGATGCTGGCGAGGCCGTCGAGAGAGCTGCCGGCCTTCCAGTTCTCGAGGGCGTTGAGCCAGCCGCAAACCAGGGCCACCACCTGACGGCACGAGGCCGGCGGCGAACGAGGATCGAGATGGATGTATTCGATGCCATCGAGCGCCTCGATCTCGAGCCTGACCGGGGCCGGCGTCCCGCCCTCCGGCGGCACCGAGTCCTCGGAATCGAGCGCTGCGACCGCCGCGTTGAGCGCGGCTCTCGACGCGGCGGTGAACTCGCCGTGCAGACCACTCGAGCGAAACGCCAGGCGCCAGGTTCCGCCCGAGTGGGCGACGAACTCGCGGCCGGGTTGCGTGTCGTCCGTCCACGTCAGGAGCGTGCCGTCGGTGACCGGTGACACCGTCGCGTCCTCGTCCAGCGTTCCGGGATCGGGCAGCGAATGGGGAAACAGCCGGCGTGGGTTCCCGACCGGTTCGGGATGACCGCAGTCGATCTCGACCGTCCAGTCCCCCGCGCTCACCAGCCACCGGACCAGTTCCAGGGCGCCCGCAAGGCCGACGTGATTGGCACTGGGCGCGACCACGACCCGGTCGGCACGGACGAGCACGCGCACCCCCGATGGAAACCGGGTGGGGAGATCGAGCCTGGCCTGGCGACTTCGGGCCGCCGTCCGGGGGTTGGGGCTCAGGTGCCAGCCATCGCCGGTGACGGGGTCATGGAAGCCGTAGGGCCGGGCGTTCAACCACGCCGCCACGGCTGCCTCATCGACGGCGCCCGACGCAGGGTGACCGGCCAGCCAGCGCAAGGACTTGCGGCTGCCATGTCCAGAGGTCTGGAATCAGTGGCGTTCCTTCGCGCGGAGGGCGCGCAGGGCCTCCTCGAGCGGCCGCCTGGACAGTCGCATTCCTGGGCGTCGAAGACCCTTCTGCTACGATCTGCCGCGCGTTTGATGGAGCGGCGGGTGCGGCAGGTGGCACGGGCCGACTGGGTTGCGGGCGCGTGGATCCCCTGGCTCGCCGCCGCCGACAGCCTGACACCCGGGCGACAGCGGCTGCGCCCAAGGCGACACCGCCTGACGGCAGGGCAACAGCGGCTGCGCCCAAGGCGACACCGCCTGACGGCAGGGCAACAGCGGCTGCGCCCAAGCGACACCGCCTGACGGCAGGGCGACAGCGGCTGCGCCCAAGGCGACACCGCCTGACGGCAGGGCGACAGCGGCTGCGCCCAAGGCGACACCGCCTGACGGCAGGGCGACAGCGGCTGCGCCCAAGCGACACCGCCTGACGGCAGGGCGACAGCGGCTGCGCCCAAGGCGACGCCGCCTGACGGCAGGGCGACAGCGGCTGCGCCCAAGGCGACACCGCCTGACGTCAGGGCGACAGCGGCTGCGCCCAAGGCGACACCGCCTGACGTCAGGGCGACAGCGGCTGCGCCAAAGGCGACACCATCTGACGTCAGAGCGACAGCGGCTGCGCCCAAGGCGACACCGTCTGACGGCAGGGCGACAGCGCCTGTGCCCGGGGGAACTCGCACTACGGCGCAGGCAACGGTGGCTGCGCCCCGGGGAATTCGGCCTCCGACGCGGGCGGCAACGGCTGAACCACAGATGCCTCGCCCAGAGGCACGTCTCCCGATACTGTGACAGGCCCATACGTTACGTGCACCCAACGCCTCATAGTCGCCGGTGGCGCACGGCTCGACTACCTTTCCCACCAGATTGGGTGTCCGCTTTTTCGGTCTCGTGCGTTGTAGCAGGTGAAGGTCGTGAATGTGAGTCGCCCAGAGGGGCGGCGCACGACCTCGACGCGCGTCCGACGGCCTTACGGCGTGTGGGTTGTATGACGGGAGGCGCATCAAGGAGGGACGCCATGCGTTCAGCCAGGGTCGACTCGCAGCGCGTGCTGGCGCGGGCGAACGCGCAGCTCGAGGGGTTCAAGATCCGCTCGGGACTCGAAGTGGGGATGCCGATCCCCGCCGATGAGATCGCCGCGTCGGTCGCCAAGGTCGGGGAGAGCAAGTCCAAAGTGGAATCGCTCAAGCAAGCCTTGCGAGCGGCGACGCGGGCCGCGCACGAGACGGGGTTCGAGCTCAACAGGAAGCTCGGCGTCAACATCGTCTACGGCGAGCTCAAGTACGGATTGAAGTCCGACGAGGTCGTCGCCCTCGGCAGCAAGGTCCTGCTCAAGGCATCGCGGTCGAAGTCGAAGGGGAGGGAGATCGCTCCACCGCAGGACTCCAGTGCACAGAGCGGCGCGAGCCCTTCGGACGCGACCGCGAAGGTCGCGTGATCATGGTCACGCGGGTACGCAGCAGGCGCTCCCGGGAAATGGGTCTCGTGGGCGCCTGCCCTCATTTTCGGCCAGGAGGCGCCCGCTTCCGCCGCCGGATCGTCGGGTAAGAGAGGCACGACCCCAGCATGGAGGAACGGCGATGCCCAGCATCGAAATCACCCTGCCCCGGACCGACGCGGCCACGCGGGAGCGCCTCGCGCACGAGATGACACGGGCCTTTGCCGCCGCGGTCGGCTGCGAATCCGAGATTCTCGGGATCCACTTCCGTGAGTACGGCCCCGGCGAAGCCGCCGTCGGCGGGCGTTTGTGGACCGGCGACGGGCCCGCGTATCTCCATATCGCCATCTCCAGCCCGCGGCTTCCCCGCGCGGCGAAGGTCCGCATGGCCACCGACCTCACTGCAGCGTTCACGGCTGCGCTCGGCCGACCAGACTGGCAACCGGTGATCCACCTCGCGGAGCACCCGTACGACAACGTTGCGGTGAACGGGAAGCTGCTTTCGGATGCGTTCGAGAGCTGCGCGAAGCGTCCGTTCTACTACGACCTGCCGCGCGCGTGAATTGGGAAATGGAGCCCCCGAACGAGGCCGACCGATCGACCCGCCGAGAGCGATCGATTCGGCGCGCGAAAGTACCGTGGTTCCTGGCGTCGCCGAAACGCATCGTCCGATGCCGACGGCTTTTCGCGTAGTGTGGTATGATCCGCTCGGAATTGCCGAGGGCGCATTCGCGTCGCCCGGCCGCCGAACCGAAGCCGTTCCCCGAAGTGCCCGCATGACCGCCGATTCGGCCCCCGACCTTTCCTCCTTCGTGCGCGAGTCCCAAGGCCGCCTGCTCGCGCACGTCGCCTGGTTCGTGAATCTGCGCTGGTACGCCATCGGCGCGGCGGCGGGTCTGACCGCGCTGTGCGGGCCGATCCTCGGCGTCCTCCCGCCCCATGCCTGGGGGCCCCTGGGCGCGTGCGTGCTGGTCCTGTTCGCGGTCAACCTGCTCTATCGTCGACAGCGCCGACGCGCGGGCGACCCGGCCCGGCGCCTGGTGCTGCAGGTCTTTGCCGACATCGCGGTCCTGACCGCGATGCTCCATTGGGCGGGCGGCGTCACGAACCCGCTCCACGGCATCTACGTCTTCCACGTCGTGATCGCCGCCATCCTGCTGCCGGCGAATCTCAGTCGGGCGGTCACCCTGGCCTGCTGTTCCTCCTTCACCCTGCTCGCCGGTGCCGAGTTCGCCGGCGTGCTGGAGCGTCATCCGCTCGTTCCCACCCTGGCTCCACTCGCGACCGACCCCTTCCTGGTCGCCTCGCATCTGCTCGCCTTCAATCTCGTCCTCCCCTCGACCCACGCGCTGGCGACCATAGTGGTGCGACGCATGCGCTCCGCCGAAGAGCGCCTCGAGAAGCTCGCGCGCGACGCCCTGCTCGAGCTGCGCCGGCTCGAGACCGTGGTTCACTCGGCGGGCGCGGGGATCCGCCTGCTCTCGCGCGACCTGGTCGTCCTCTGGTGCAACAAGAGCATCGAGGACTGGTTCGGCCCGGAAATGCGCGCCATCGGACGCGCCTGCATGAGCGCCTTCGGGGGCCCGGTCTTTTCGTGCACCACCTGCCTCTGTCAGGAGGCCCTGCTCAGCGGCAGGACTCTCCGCTCCGAGCGCCGCTCCTCCGGGCCCGACGGCAAGACCCGCATCTTCGAAGTCTCTTCTTCGCCCGTGGCCAACGAGGACGGCGAGGTCCATCAGATCGTCGAGCTGATCCGCGACGTGACCGAGGAGCGCGCCAAGGAGGCCCAACTCGCCCGCGCGGGGAAGATGGCCGCGATCGGCGAGCTCGCTGGCCGCGTCGCCCACGAGGTCAACAACCCCGCTGGGGTGATCGCCATGAAGGTCCGCCTGCTCCAGGACGAGGCGCGCGAATATTGCCTGCCCGAGAAGATCCACGCCGGGCTGCAGATGATCGAGCGCCACGTGACGCGCATTTCCGCCATCACCCGCGGTCTGCTCTCCTATTCCAAGCCCTCGATCGAGCGGAAGTCGCGCCAGGACCTCAACGCGATCATTCGCGCCACGCTCGAGCTGATCGGCGACCACGTCCAGGGCCAGCAGGTACGCCTCGAACTCGACCTCGCGCCCGAGCCGCTCGAGGTCGTCGCCAGCGGCAACGAGATTCAGCAGGTCCTGCTCAACCTGATCAACAACGCGGCCGACGCCATGCCCGAGGGGGGTCGCCTGCGCGTCTCCACGGCGCTCGCCGACGGGGAAGCCCGGCTCACCGTCGCCGACAGCGGCGCAGGGATTCGCGCCGAGAGTCTGCCCCACGTCTTCGACCCCTTCTTCACCACCAAGCCCGAAGGCCGGGGGACCGGGCTCGGCCTTTCCATCAGCCAGGGGATCGTGCGCGACCACGGCGGGACCATCGAGGTCCGCAGCGAGCCGGGTCTGGGTAGCGCCTTCACCGTCGCCCTGCCGTGCGGGCCTCAGGGAGTCGCCGTGTGAAGATCCTGCGATTGCTCGTGGTCGACGACGAGCCCGACATGCTGGAGGTGTGCCGGGAGGCGCTGTCGCGGCTTTCGGGACTGAGCATCGAGACCGCCGGCCGGGTCGATCAGGCCCAGGAGCGCCTGCGTGCCGAGCCGTTCGACCTCCTGATCACCGACCTGCGGGTGCACGACGCCAGCGGGCTCGACCTGCTGCGACAGGCCAAGCAGGTCGATCCAGGAATCGTGGTGATCCTGATCACCGGCTACCCGACCGTCGACAGCGCGGTGGAGAGCCTCAAGCTTGGCGCGTACGACTATGTGGTCAAGCCGTTCGCCCCGGACCAGCTGAGGGCCACGGTGAGCCGCGCCCTGGACCAGAAGCGCCTGCGGGACGAGCATCGCTTCCTGGCGCGCCAGTTGTCGCGGGACTACCGCACGGCCGAGTTCATCGGCACCAGCGCCCCTATGGTGCGGCTCTTCGAGCAGATCGCCGTGGTGGGCTCGACCGACGCCGACGTGCTGGTGCTGGGGGAGACCGGGACCGGCAAGGAGCTGGTGGCCCGCAACATTCATGCGCGCAGCGCGCGCGCCGGAGGGAAATTCGTGCCGATCGACTGCGGCGCGATCCCCGAGGCGCTCCTCGAGGCCGAACTGTTCGGCCACGAGCGGGGCGCCTACACCGACGCGCGGACCTCGAGCCCTGGGCTCATGGAGTTCGCCGACAAGGGCACGCTGTTCCTGGACGAAGTCTGCGAGTTCCAGCTGCCGCTCCAAGCCAAGCTCCTGCGCGCCCTCCAGGAGCGCCAATTCCGCCGGCTCGGCGGTCGCGAGCTCATTGCCGTCGACTTGCGGCTGGTCGCAGCCACCAATCGCAACCCCGACGAGGAAATCGCGGCCAGGCGCTTCCGCCAGGACCTCTTCTACCGCCTCGCGGCGGTGACCCTCCGCGTTCCCCCGCTGCGCGAACGGAGCGAGGACCTCCCGGTCCTGCTCGACCACTTTCTGCGCCGTTACGCGCAGGAATGGAATCGCGAGCCCAAGCAGGTCGGCGCCGACGCCATGGAAATCGTGCTCGCCTATCCGTGGCCCGGCAATGTCCGGGAACTGCAGAACGTCGCCAAACACCTGGTCACGTTCGCACCCGGCGACTCGGTCCGGGCCGAGGACCTGCCGGAAGAGCTGGTCGAGAAGAGCCGCCGCACCGAGCCCGGGTTCTACTTCGAACGCAGCCTGTGGGAGGAGCAGTTCCTGCGCGCCCTGCTCCAGCGGACCAAGGGGGATCCCACGGAGTGCATGCGCCAGGCGCAGCTCCCGCGCGCGACCTTCTATCGCCTGCTCAAGCAGTACGGCCTGCGCCCGGAGCAGTTCCGGTCCTGAGTACCGGCCCCCGCAGATCCCTGGCCCATCGGCTCGGCGCTCTTGGTCGCCGGCTTCGTTGCTCCGCCTCCGCGACGACTCTGACCCCGCTCGCGGTCCGGCCGGCACTGCCCGCGACCAGGAGCGCTCGGTGGGTTCGCGGCCGGTCTGGACACCCCGGGTCCCATCCCGGGTCCGGAGTGCGGGATCCGGGAGTGCGCTCCCAGATTCGGGAGTAACCGGTCGCTGCCCGCGACCGAAAACTTTCCCAATCTGCGCTCGAGTCGGGAGAAGTTACATGACCTGTGCAGAGGGGTCCGCGTTCCACGGTCGGGATCGGGAATCGCAGCGGTTCTGGAAGCCCCATCTTTGCTTTGGGTCGCTCCGGCACGTGCTGTGCTTAACCGGGTTTAGCAATGTCTTCCGGGTTTGCGCCTGCGTCGCACCCTGGCTCCTCGTGGTTCAGGGAACCAATGAGCGGGGTGGAGCTATTTCAAGGAGGGTGTCTTCATGCGCTCCATGCTTCGGTATGCCCTCATCGCCGCGATCCTGTGTACGCAAGGAGCGCCGTCGACGCTCGCGCAGGAATCTCCCGGGGGCGGATCCGTCGACGATCTGTGGCGGCTGGTCCGGGAGCAGCAGCAGGAGATCCGGCGGTTGCGCGACCGACTGAGCGTTGTCGAGGAGAAGAAAGCCGCACGTGCGCCCGTCGGCGAACACCCCGCGTTGCCGGCCTCTGCGAAGCCGGTCGCGGCCGTCGAGAAGCCCAGCGACTTGGCGGCGCGCCTGGGATTCCTGGCGGGCGCGGCGAGCGGCCAGTTCGGCACCGGTTGGGGCCCCGCCGGCGCCGCCTTCCTCGACCTGACGCTCCTCCGCGAGGAGCCGCTCCTCGGGCAGCGGCTGAGCGGCGAGATCTTCATCGGCTACCACGAAAGTTCTGAGCGGCTCGACGTGGTGACCTCGGCGCTGTTTGGGGCCGACAGAGACGTGATGCTGAAGTCCTCCACGCTCACCCTGTCCGCCGCCTTCAAGTACACGGTCGAGGATCTCTCCGACCTCTTCAAGCCGTACCTCGTCTTCGGCCCGGCGTACTACGTAGAGGGAATCGAGTCACGCAATGGGCGCATCGCCGGACAGGTGTTCGTGTCGCCGGAGCTCGGCGATCGCGCCGTGCCGGACAGTTGGTTCGAGCCCGAGGTCGGGATCCACATGGGAGTCGGCTTTCACCTCGACGTCAGCGAGCGCTTCTTCCTGGGGGTCGACGGTCGGTACAACGCGGTGGGCGACAAGAACAACGACTTCGGGACGCTGTCCGCGGAGTTGGGTTTTCGCTTCTGAGCGTGCCGCGACGGCGAGTGAGGTTCCTGGGAACCAACCGGATTCGGAGTGCGGAATCCGGGAGTGCGCTCCCAGTTTCGGGAGTGTCCGGTCGCTGCCCGTGCAGCGAAGCCTTTCCCGACCCGCCCACGACATGGGTGAAGTTCCGCGCTCGTTGCGGAGATCTCCGCGATCTCCAGCCTCTTCGGGGGTCCTGGGGCACGCAAGATCAATGGTTTGCGAGGAATCCCGCGGGGTGGTGGACATCGGCCCGCGGATTGCTATTCCCCGCCCCGGTACCTTGCGCAGAATCTCTACGACATGAGGAGGCGATGGACATGACGAGTCGTTGGACTTCCCGGGCGCTGGCCGGCTTGTGCGTGGCTGCCCTCGCGAACTGGACCTGGGCGGACGCGGCGGGCAAGCCGTGGGACCCGGCGATGGGCACGGCCGCAGTGAAGGGCAAGGTCAAGCTCAACGGCGCGGCGCCCAAGCGCAAGCCGGTGGACATGGGCTCCGATCCGGCGTGCGCCGGGATGCACCAGGAACCGCTGCTCACCGAGACCACGATCGTCGGGGACGCCGGGCAGATCAAGAACGTCTTCGTCTGGGTGAAGCGGGGACTGGAGGGGTGGGTTTTCAAGGCGCCGGCCGAGCCCGTGGTGCTCGAGCAGAAGGGCTGCCAGTACGTCCCGCGCGTGTCCGGGGTGATGGTCGGCCAGTCGTTCAAGATCCGCAACAGCGATCCGCTGGCGCACAACGTCCACGGGATGCCGAAGCTGAATTCCGAGTTCAACATCGGCCAGGCGACCCAGGGCGGGGAGAACGTCGTGACGTTCACCGAGCCGGAGGTGTGCATGAAGGTGAAGTGCGACATCCACGGCTGGATGGTCACGTACGTGGCCGTGGTCCCGCATCCGTTCTTCGCGATCACCGCCGACGACGGCACATTCGCGCTCGCAGGCCTGCCGCCGGGCGAGTACGTCATCGAGGCCTGGCACGAGAAGCTGGGCAAGTCGGAGCAGGTCGTGAAGGTCGAGGACAAGGAGTCGAAGGACCTCGAGTTCACGTTCGAAGGGAAGTAGCTCGTGAAGAGAACGACGAGAGGATCGGCGGACGCCCACTACCTCACGATGTTCTTCGCGGTGCTGACGGTGGTGACCGTGGCCGGGTTCGCGATGGACTTCCGGCCCGCGGTCGTCACTCCCCATGGCCGGAGCATCGACGGGCTGATCAACTACCTGATGGTCGTGACCGGCCTGCTGTTCGTGCTGGGGCACGCCGTGCTCATGCACTTCGTGTGGAAGTACCAGGGCGAAGGCCCGGCCGACTACACGCCGGAAAAGCCCCGCACCCAGTGGCTCACCGCGTTGATTCCCGTGATCGTGATGGCGGGGATCGCCGAAGTGGGAGTGCTCCTGCTCGCCCTGCCGGTGTGGGGAGAGCTCTACGGACCGACGCCCAAGGACGCGCTCGTGGTCGAGGTGACCGGCAAGCAATTCGAGTGGATCGTGCGGTATTCGGGCGCCGACGGGAAGTTCGGCAAGACCGATCCGAAGCTGGTGGACGACGCCGAGAACCCGCTCGGCCTGGACGAGAACGACCCGGCGGCGCAGGACGACGTGGTGAAGCGCGGCGTGCTGACGATCCCCGAGGGGAAGCCGGTGGCGGTCAACCTGCGGTCGCTCGACGTGCTGCACTCGTTCGCGGTGCCGGCGTTCCGCATCAAGCAGGACGTGCTCACGGGCTTCACCGCGCGCGCGCAGTTCGTCCCCGAGGTGGCCGGCCGGTACGAGATCGCCTGCGCGGAGCTGTGCGGGCTCGGCCACTACAAGATGCGCGGGTTCGTCGAGGTCCGGAAGGCCGACGAATTCGTGAAGTGGCTGGCCGACCAGCCGGGGATGTTCGAATAATCTCTGGAACTCGCGACCCGGGCTCCCGGGGGCGGGGAACAAGCTTCGAGAGGCTGATCCATTGAGCGACGCACACGCCGCACATGCGCCCCAGAGTTTCTGGAGCCGGTACGTCTTCAGTCAGGACCACAAGATCATCGGTCTGCAATACCTCATCACGGCGATGGTGATGGCGCTGGTGGCCGCCGGGCTCGCCGTGCTGATCCGGATCCAGCTCGCCTGGCCGGGAAGCCTCGGGATCATGATGACGCCGGAGACCTATATTGCCATCGTGACGATGCACGGCTCGCTGATGGTGTTCTTCGTAGTCTCGCTCGCCCTGGTGAGCGGGTTCGGAAATTTCCTGATCCCGCTGCACGTGGGCGCGCGGGACATGGCCTATCCGTTCCTCAACATGCTGTCGTATTGGGTCATCGTTCCCGCCTGCCTCCTGATGCTGATCTCGTTCTTCGTGCCCGGGGGCGCCGCGGCGGCCGGCTGGACCTCCTATCCGCCGCTCTCGGCGCTGAAGGAGGCGGTGCCGGGCTCGGACTGGGGCCAGACGCTGTGGCTCCTGGCCATGGCGCTCTTCATCGTCTCGTTCACGATGGGCGGCCTGAACTACCTGACCACGATCCTCAACTGCCGGGCGCCGGGCATGTCGATGATGCGCATGCCGCTGTCGACCTGGACGTTCCTGATTTCGGCCGTGCTGGGGCTCCTGACGTTTCCCGCGCTGACCGCGGCGGCGGTCATGCTGCTGTTCGACCGCCACCTGGGGACCAGCTTCTTCCTGCCCTCGGGGATGGTGATCGGAGGCAAGGTATTGCCGCACGAGGGCGGCACCCCGCTCCTGTTCCAGCACCTGTTCTGGTTCCTCGGCCACCCCGAAGTGTACGTGCTGGTGCTCCCGGCGATGGGCATCGCCTTCGACGTGAACTCGGCGATGAGCCGCCGGGCGCCCTTCGGCTACAAGGTCACGGTGGTCTCCCTCCTGGTGGCGGCGGTCCTCAGCATGATCGTGTGGGGCCATCACATGTTCACCACGGGGATGAACCCGTATGTGGGCGAGTACTTTTCGATCATGACCGTGCTGATCACGGTGCCGTTCGCGGTGATCGGGGTGAACCTGATCGCGAGCCTGTTCAAGGGGAGGATCAAGTTCACCACCGCCTCGCTGTTCGGGCTGGGGCTGATCTCGGCGATCGGCCTGGGCGGGTTCGGCGGCCTCTACCTGGGCACGGCGGCGTCCGACCTGTACTTCCACGAGACCTACTTCGTGGTCGGCCACTTCCACATGATGATCGGGGTGGTGACGTTCTTCGGGACGTTCGCGGGCCTCTACTTCTGGTTCCCCAAGATGTTCGGCCGGCTGATGAACGAGCGCCTCGGGCGCGTCCACTTCTGGCTGACCATCGTGGGCACGTTCGCCACGTTCCTGCTGATGCATTTCCAGGGGATGGGACACCTGGTCCGGCGGACCTTCGAGTCGGCATACGACTTTCAGAAGCCGGTGACCGGGATGCACTACGCGATCACCTTCTTCTCGGTGATGGCCGTGGCCGGGCAGTTCGTGTTCCTCTACAACTTCTTCCGGAGCATCTGGCGCGGCGAGAAGGCGGCGCGGAATCCCTGGAACGCCGCGGGGCTCGAGTGGACGACGGAGTCTCCGGCGCCCCACGGCAACTGGCGCGGTCCGGTCCCGCAGGTGCAGCGCTGGGCGTACGAGTACGGGCGGAACGGGCACGCGGAGGACTTCCAGCTGCAGGCGGAGCCCGACCGGGTCGGCGCGACCGAGCCTGCGGCGCACTAGGGAGGGTCGGCGATGCACGCAGCGGCAATGGCGGCGGGGCGCCGCGCGCCGACCGTCCCGCTCGGGCTGGTCGGTTTCCTGGGGACGACCATCATGCTCTTCACCACGTTCGCCGCTTCGTATCTGGTGCGGCGCACGAGCGCGGACTGGCGGCCGGTGGACCTGCCGCTGCTCGCCTGGGCGAATCTGGCGCTGCTCGCGGGAGCGAGCGTGACGCTGGAGTGGGCCTGCCGGTCGGCCGCGCGCGAGACGCGGGGCAAGTGGCTGGCGGCGACGGCGCTATTCGGTCTGGCCTTTCTCGGCGGGCAGACGCTGGTGCTGGCCCAGTTGCGCGCGGCGGGGATCTTCGCGCAGACGAGCCCGCACGCGTCCTTCTTCGTGGTTCTTTCGCTGGTGCACGGAGTGCATCTCGTCGGCGGCTTGGGCGCCCTGGTCTACGGGGCCCTGCGTCCGGCGGCCCTGCGCGGCTGCGCCGTCTTCTGGCACACCATCGGCGTGATCTGGCTGGCCCTTCTGGTCTTCATTTCCGTGATGTGAGATGAGTACGACTGCAGCAACCGCTTCGGCGCACCCGTCCGGCTTCCCCCTGGGGTGGAACGGCGGGGCCTCGCCCTTCGGCATCACCTGGCAGAAGATGATGATGTGGTTCTTCATCGTCACCGACGCCCTCCTGTTCGGCGGCTTCCTCACCGGGTACGGGTTCAACCGGCTCGCGGCGGAGTCGTGGCCCGACCGCCACCAGGTCTTCCACTTCTGGTTCATCACCCTGATGACGTTCATCCTGATCTCGAGCAGCGCGACCATGGGGACCGCCGTCGAGGCGGCCGCGCGCAAGGACTTCAAGCAGGCCATGCGCTTCCTCGCGCTGACCATCGCGGGCGGGCTTTGCTTCCTCGGGATGCAGGCGTTCGAGTGGGTGACGGTGATCGGCGAGGGCGCGCGCCTCAACGGCAACCCGTGGGGGACCGTGGGCTTTTCGTCCTTCTTCTTCCTCATCACCGGGTTCCATGGGACGCACGTCCTGATCGGCCTGATCGTGCTGGCGGTCGTGACGCTGCGCGGCCGGGCAGGCCGGTGGAGCGCTGAGGGCGTCGAACTCGCCGGGCTCTACTGGCACTTCGTCGACCTGGTCTGGGTGTTCGTATTCGGCTGCTTCTACCTGATCTAGCGAATGGGGAGCGGACCCCGATCCTGAAAGGGCATCCACGATGAGCGAGACTCCGGCGACTCCCGCCGTTCCGGGGACGGCTCCCGCTGCGGCGCCTTCGCCAGCAGCCGGATCGGTTGCGGCCGTGATCCAGGGCCTGCTCCAGGACCCGGGCTATTCCAAGTACTGGAAGGCCTGGGGCGTCCTGCTGGTTCTCACGGTAGTGATGGTGGCGATGGCGAACCCGGTGGTGCTGATGACCGGGATCGCGGTCAAGGCCGCGATCATCCTGTTCGTCTTTATGCACCTCCAGTACGAAAAGGCCGGGCTGGTGCTGTGCATCCTGATCGGCACGTTCGCCACCTCGGTCGTGCTCTTCGGCCTGCTGATCCCGGATGGAAGGGCGATGTGACCGTGCGTTGGCTCCGCGTTCTCGCCGCGGCCGCGGCCGCGTGGGCGACCCCCGCCCTGGCTCTCGCGCAGGCGTGATGACTCACCGAGGTCGGGCTGAACCCCGACATGGCGGACCTGGCCGTGGGCTTTCGGTGGTCATCGATGGTGCTCGTGAGCGTGCCGCTTCTCCTCGTGGGGGGCACGGCGCTTTGGTACGTGCTGCTGGCGCGGTCGGCGGAACGCGCCGGCCTCGGGGATGACGTGGCGCAGATCCCTGCCGATGAGGGCGCGCCGTAAGCGTTTCGTCACGCCTCTTCGCCCCCCGACCCCGCGAGTTCGGCGTCTATCGCTGCGTACCCGGCGCAGGATTCCGAAGGTCTCAGGATCCGGGCGATGCCCTAACGCGTAACGCGACGTTCAGCCGCTTCTCCCCCCTTCCTGGTTGATCGGGCCGAAGTTCATCATCACCTTCCCGTCCGGTCCCGGCCCGTAGCACACGCTCAGGATCACCACGTACCGCTCGTCCCCCTGGATGTTCTCCAGGTTGCCGGATGCCGAGCGGAGCGAAACCCCGCCGAATCGGAGTGCGTGAACCGTTTCCTCCGCAGCGCCGGTACCTCCGCGATGGAAGCCCGCTCGGATTCCCGGGCGCGCTCGACTTCCTCGGCGGAGAGTCCGGCGAGCCGATCGGGGTCTGCCACACCATATCGCCGGTCTTTCCCCGGAGCGGTTGCGCGGGAATGACTCGGTGATCGCACGCTCCGAGGTGCGGGAGATGCGGGGAGCTACTTGGGTCCGGTCGCGCCGACCGCGTCGATGAACCGCTCCGCGGCGCGGTGGACGCGAAGCAGGGCGGGTTCACGAGCTTGGTCCTTGAAGCGACGGAACTCCAAAGTGCCGACGTGAGCGCGCGCAGGGTCGAACACTCGATAGAGGGATTTCCCGACATTGAGTGGGTCCCGGAAGCAACCATAATCTCGCACGCGCACGATGAGCAGGTGCCCAGAGCGGGGGAGGGGCCACCACGGCGAGGGTGATCGCGGATCGTACTCGAGGTGTCCCCCCATGATGAGGAAGTTCAGGGGTTGAGGGCCTCCTGAATCCACTTTGGTTGCCGTTCGGCAGGGGCATAGCCCGCCGCCATCACTACGACCGGTCCAAGCCTGCGGGGTGAGGCCGCGATCGTCTAATACGGAGGCGATGGCGCCCGCGGCGTCTTCCGGCGATAGGGGCGGGAGGCGACCGCTGAGGGGGATCCCGTCGAGCGGCGATTGATCCGAGTCCAACTCCGGACCTTGCGCGGCCGGAGGCGCCCAGATCGCGAGGGCGCAGGCACACCACAGGGTCAGGATTGCCGCCCCGCCGGCGCCCGTTGCGTAAGGCGACTTCGCGTGCGGAACGTGGACCGGGGTGCCCTGGGACTCGCCGAGACTCGCGTGCCTCTCGGTCCGCGAGCGGCCGGCGAAGTAAAGCAGCAGGCACGTGGTCGGCACATACACCAGGGGCTCCAGGTACATGTGCCAATAGAGCTGTCCGGTGCCCTGAGGCGTTTGAAACCACCCGGAGAGCGTCAGCCAAGAGGCCCGGCTCGCGAAATCGACGGCGCCGGCGGCCGTCACCCGCCGC
>Ga0082335_1002567_pt1 | contig 33514 bp, 28 predicted proteins | sample Subgrocontami58m_FD_72375 | JGI IMG/M metagenome (GOLD analysis project Ga0082335, IMG submission 72375) | Subsurface groundwater microbial communities from S. Glens Falls, New York, USA - GMW37 contaminated, 5.8 m (SPADES assembly) (version 2) ... | reverse complement strand
TACACTTAAATCTTGGGCGGTGCCTAAAGGTCCCTCATTGAATCCCACACATAAAAGGCTTGCCGTCCAGGTAGAGGATCACGATATCGAGTATGCCGATTTCTAAGGACAAATAGGCGAGGGCCGTTACGGAGCCGGGCAGGTAATAATCTGGGATAAAGGGACGTACGAACCGATTAAGGTTAATGAACAAATGCCAATGAAAGACAGATGGAGGAATCAGGTCGCTTCGAACTTGTGATGGCGGCGATGCCAAGCCAGGCATGTTGGATCGGGCCAGAAGTGAGGATTACCAGGGCGGAATAATTCGCGGCCTGCCAGCTTTTTAAGTAGATAAGCATCTTCGCCCGCCTCCTCAAATCGCTGCTCGGCCACGATCACTTCCAAATCATTTGTGATTGACCAAAAGCCGTGGTCAAAGAGCCAGTGTGCAGTTTTCGACAGCGCGATTCCATTGGTTGGGTGGTTGCTGCCGCCCTTCTTGAATTGGTGGATGTGCGCCGCATCAAGCGGGGTCGTTCCGTCGATCGAAATCATCCGATAGCCTGTGAGAGCGCAGGTGTAGTCGTAGGCTGGGAGCACGCGAACAGAGAACTTAGCATCACGCTTTGCTTCGGACTCTTCGGACCGAAGAAAGCGAGTCGCATCCGCGGCAACGATGTCATCTGGCGGCACTTCGAGTCCTACGAGACTGTAGAGTTCAGCCCGTTCGTGCGGCTCAAAGTATTTTGCGATCAGTGTTCGGCGGGCGAGTGTACGGAAATCTGCATTGGTCAGGCAGACGAGAAACGGGACATCTAATTGCGCCAAGACCGCGCGGTTTCTGTCTTCGGCGGGTCGGCCGTCGGCTTCGAGCGGTTTCCATACCCCTTCGGTCCGCAAATGGAAGAACGGGAGTTTGACATCGGGCTTCGTGCGCCGGCGTTCTGCAACAATTCTCCAGTAAGAACTGAAGCGAAACACAAGATCGCCATCACGGTGGAGAATCGCTCCTGCAAGCTTATCCTCCTCAACCAAATCGCAGACAACGAGTAGAAGAAGGGGCTTATGCGGCGCGACTCCGCTTGCAGGGTCGTAGTTAAGATCGCTCAGTACGTGGAGCCATCGAGTCCAATCAGGAGATGCCGAACTGACAGCGGCAGGAGACATTTAGCGGATCTCAACGCTGCATTCATCACGCTGCCACAGATCATCCTTCAAGATGTTGAGCAAGTCATCAGGAAGCCCGAGGGCACGGTGGCTTTCGCTGTATTCCTCCACCTTGGCGAGCATCCGCCGCAACGTCTCTGCATCGATGCCTTTTTCGCGTGCTACTTCTTCCTCCATTTCGCGCAGTCGATTCAGTTCATTCAGGTCCGTGCTCATGATGACACCTCGTTGTTTGTTGACAATGCGGGCAACACCTCTCCCATCGTCAGGATCACGAGCTGCCTTCCATAATTGCTGGATGAGCAGCAGTTCTTCGGGGCTGATGACCTGTAGGCCGATTTCTTCCTGCAGTGCCAGCAGACGTTGTAGCAGTTCTCGGCGTGCCGCGATGGTAAGTGGGCCGGGGCCCTCGTTGCCATTCATGCGGCGGTTGTCTCGTTTGCCATTAGCCGGCTCGCGATAGTACAGCAACGTCTCGCGGAACTCGATCAGCTTTTCCATTCGCTCGTCGCCGCTGGCGAGCAGCCCTTCGCTTGCCTTGTCGCGGTCAACAACGGTGCACGTCCAGCAACCGAAGCGGCTATTGCCGCAGCTTGGCGTACTCGTATCGATTTGGATTGGACATTCCCCATTGCTGGCGCTGGCGTAGAGTTTGTAAAGCGAGCGGTTGTCGCCGCCCCATGGATTGGGTTTCTGGAGCAAGTACGCCCAGACCTCTTCCGTCGACAGAAACTCAATCGGATTAGACACCCAGACACGAGGCAAATCAGGATGCCGATGCAACCCATTGCGTGCCTCACGACTCGCCATCGTCTGCGCGCGGCTGGCGCTTTCCGCACGCCGTGCACCGAGGTGGAGAATCGCCTCTCCCCAATGACCAATACGCTGCTGAACAAACGTACTGACGGGGTCGATCTTCATCCGCTGCGTGCACCACCGAAAGGTGCGATTTGGAGGCGGGTAGCCCCGGCCGATGATGTTAACCCAAAACGATTCTTCGACAGTTGGTTTCAGTAAATTGACATCAACGTTGAGATTGTGCTGGAGCGAGCATTTGCGCATACGCTCCAGTGTGCCTTCCACCATTTCCACGATGGCAGGAATTTCTACACGGGTGTCGGTGCAAACTACGGAGATTGGCTTTGAGTGCCTGTCCGGGGGTAGTGACAGGAGGGTGTCAAACACGAGTGAGGCCAGCATGGTGCTGTCCTTCCCGCCACTGAATCCGACCAACCAGGGTCGGTCGTCCTCTAAATAGAGCTGGCGAAGAGATGCTTTAATGTCCTGGTAAATGGTGGTGGCCCTCCGCGTGAGTATGGCTGGCTACAGTCGATTTCTACACCCGCAGGCCGGTCCCTGTAAAGCTAAAACGAGACTCCTGGAAAAGCCTCCCTCTTTTAACTGTCGGGCTAGATTTGTATACCAGGGTAGCAGAGAGCAGTTAGGTAAAAAATTCCTACCGGAAAAACTCAATGGACCACGCCAAATATTGTTTAAGCTAAGATCGCATTCAGCGACGCTTGAACCGTCCTTCATTTTATAACGCAAGATCAGTTGATTCCTAGCTGCTCTTCAATCCGCTGCAACCGGCCCTCAAGGTTGTGCTCCTTGAAGACCGTCTCACGCAGATGCTGGTTAATAAGAGACTGGTACTTACTTCCCTCTCGCTTGGCCTTTTCTTTGAAATAGGCCACAAGATCAGCGTCCAGTCTGATATGGATGTTGACCTTGGCGTTAGAGAGTGCGATTTCTCGTTCCTCAAAGATTTGAGGCCGCGGAATCTTCCGGAAGCGAGGATTAACCCTTTCCGCCTTTCTTTGCCTGCTCATATTCCCTCCTTTCACGGCGGCGCTCCTGCGCCGAGATGAGCCGGATGTTATCTCCTTGAAGCGTATAAACCACGGTTATCATTCGGCCACTTTTGAGCTTTCCAGTTCGCCATAACCGCCTCTCTTTTAGTGTTGAGTGGGTGAGATCCTCTTTTTCAATTCCACTTGGATCAGTAAACACCTGTAATGCTTCCTCAAAGGAGACGCCGTGTTTTTCGGTGTTGGCAACGTTTTTAGCATCGTCCCACTCCCACTGCATTATGTACATACTGTATCCATAACCGCTGTCAAAAGCAAACGCGATAAAGGGGTAATTTCGGTGGGAGCTCTAGAATGAAAATCGATGGCGCTTCCATTAGAACGGTAGCCACATAGAGACGGCCTGACAGAGTTACGTTGCTACCACGGTGAAAATTCAATTTGTGGACGCGGACGGGGGAAATAGGGTAAACCGAGATGAGACCGGCAGAGAGAGGAGAAAACTATGGAGCAAATCCATCCTCGGGACCTCCCTTGTCAACAGGCATCGAGAATGCAATGGTAGAGCCCCGGATAGCTGACTTTTTGATCCCGGCCATTATACGATAACTGCTTGTGTCGCCGACATCTAAAAATCCATCTGAGACAGAGCGCGAGGAGATCCAGCCATCGGGACAGGTAGCGCGTTCCGCCGGAATTATCGGTCTGGCCGTTATGGTCAGCCGCATCTTCGGCCTGGTGCGAGAGCAGGTCTTCGCTGCCTTCTTCGGCGCCAGCATGGTGTACGATGCCTTCCTGATGGCGTTCCGTATTCCCAACCTCTTGCGCGATCTTTTCGCTGAAGGGGCTTTGAGTGCGGCGTTCGTTACGACCTTCAGCCAACACATAACGCAAAAAGGCGAGGCCGCCGCCTGGCGCCTGGCTAACCTGGTGCTTAACGCGCTGATCCTGATTCTCTTGCCGCTGACCATCCTGGGAATGATTTTTTCGCCCCAAATCGTTGACTTGATCGCGCCTGGATTTAGGGCGATCCCGGGCAAGACGGAACTGACGGTGGAGATGACGTCGATCATGTTTCCTTTCATCTTGTTGGTGGCCCTGGCGACAGTGGCGATGGGAATCCTCAACACCAAGGACAGATTCGGCATTCCGGCTTCGGCTTCGACCTTCTTTAACCTCGGTTCGATCGTAGGGGGATTAGCCTTTGCCTATGCTATCGATCCCCATTTTGGACCACGGGCCATCGTGGGGATGGCCATCGGGACGCTCATTGGCGGCATGCTCCAGTTTCTCGTCCAGCTCCCTTCGCTGAGGCATGTCGGATACCGCTATCGGCCGTTGGTCGATTTCACAGACCCGGGCGTAGTCCAGATCATGCGCTTGATGGGTCCGGCCATCATCGGAACCGGCGCGGTTCAGATCAATGTCCTGGTCAACAGCGGCTTCGCGTCCTACCTGGGAAATGGTCCGGTGTCCTGGCTCGGATATGCCTTCCGTTTCATGCAGTTTCCCATCGGCCTCTTCGGTGTGGCCATCGGAACGGCGACGTTGCCCAGCATCTCGCGTGCGGCCGCTCGGGGCGACCTGGTCGAGTTCCGCAAGACACTGGCCTCTTCGCTAGGGATGGTGTTTCTGTTCTGCATCCCCTCGGCCTTTGGTCTGGCTGTTCTCGGTGAGCCGATTGTCAGTCTCATTTATCAACGGGGCCATTTCACTGCCGCGGACACCCGTGAGACGGCCGCGGCGCTGGCCTTCTATGCGGTTGGATTGACAGGATATGCGGCCATCAAGGTGCTGGCGCCTGCCTTCTACGCCCTGAAAGACGCGCGCACGCCGATGATTGTCGGCGTGGTATCGATTGCGACCAATTACGTTCTGAATTTACTGCTGGTGGAGCGGTTCGGACATCGCGGGCTGGCAATGGCGACATCCGGGGTCGCGCTGGTGAACTTTCTTGCCCTTTTTTTTCTGATCAAGAGAAAAATCGGGCATATTGAGGGCCGCCGGATTTTCCAGTCGCTCTGGAAGATTCTACTCGCCTCGGCTGCTATGGCGGCTGCTTCTTGGACCGTCTACGCTGGAATCTCCCCGCAGATGGGGCCGGGTCTTGGGGGACAATTAGCCAATGCCTTGATCCCGATTGCCGCGGGCACAGCGGTCTTTTTTCTGCTCGCCCGCCTTTTGGCGGTAGCCGACCTGGAATCAGCTGAGCGGGCGCTGCTCGGCAAATTCCTTCGCCGTTCGTCCAAATAATGATTAGTTTACGTGGCTCCAGGCGTGGTAGGAGCTGCGCACCAGCGGATTGGACTCCACGTGGCGAAAGCCGAGTTTCTCGGCTTCTTGCTTGAGCTGCCGGAACTCGACCGGCAGGACGTAGCGATCCACGGGAAGCTGATCCGTGGAGGGTTGAAGGTATTGCCCCAGAGTGATGATATCGCAGTCGTGCCGGCGCATATCTTTAAGAGTAATCAGGACCTCTTCCATGGTTTCCCCCACTCCAAGCATCAACCCCGATTTGGTAAGGATATCTCCCCGAATCTCTTTGGCAGCTTTCAAAATATCCAGCGAACGCTGGTAAACGGCACCCGGCCTTACCCTTTGGTAAAGCCGCGGCACGGTCTCCATATTGTGGTTCAGGACGTGAATCCCCGAGCGCACCACCGTTTCAAGGGCTTCCCGGTTCCCCTTAAAATCCGGGATCAAGACTTCGACGCGGGTACCAGGACTGAAATTTTTAATCCAAAAAACCGTCCTGGCAAAGTGCGCTGAGCCGCCGTCGGGAAGATCGTCCCGATTCACCGAGGTGACCACGATATGTTCCAATCCCAGCTCCTTTACAACCAGGCCGACGTTGCGCGGCTCCTCGGGGTCCAGGAGGTGGGGTTTGCCTTTGTCTATAGCACAGAAGCGACAGCCGCGGGTGCAGATGTCTCCCAGGATTAAGAAGGTGGCGGTGTTATGACCCCAGCACTCGCCGATGTTCGGGCAGCGCGCCTCTTCGCAAACGGAATGAAGCTTATGGTCTCTTAGAATCCGTTTGAGGCGGAGGTAGTTGGGACTACCGGGGGCCTGGACCTTGATCCAATCTGGATGTCTCCGTGGCATAACTCTGTTAATTCCGCATAACCAAACTCTTTGACGAAATGGGAAAGAAACCTTTCCCTGACCTGCGCCATAGGGACCTCCCTCCCAAGCTCTTTCTCCATCGAGGTGACCTCGGCCCACTTGAGGCCGCAAGGGATGATCCGCTGGAAGTAGCTAAGATCAGTCTTCACGTTGAGGGCCAGTCCGTGGTAGGTGATCCCCCTTTTCACCGCAACGCCGATAGAGGCGATCTTCCTTTTTTCCAACCATACACCGGTCCAGGGAGGCATTCTCTCTGCCCGAAGACCGAAGCCCCTGAGAGTATGAATGACTATCCTCTCGATCTGGCGCAGATAGCGGTGCACATCTCTCCTCAGAGTGGATCTGAGATCCAACAATGGGTAAACCACCAGCTGGCCCGGGCCGTGATAGGTCGCATCTCCGCCGCGGCTGGCGCGGTAGACAGGAACTTCCCCCGGGCAAAGCAAGCTCGAATCTTTACCGCTCCGGCCGATGGTGAAGACATGGGGATGCTCGACCAGGAGAACGATATCCGCGAGTTTTTCCTTTTGCTTGAACTCGACAAGCCTCTCCTGGAGAGACAGCGCGGCCGGATATTCCATCTCGCCCAGCTCTTTAAAAAGCAACATCTCCATCTCCAAAGGCAATCTCTTTCTATCGTCCCGACACAAGGTTTTCAAGAGAGGGTGAGAAGGCCGGATATAAAAAAACCGCCTCAGCCTTTTTTACGGGCAAGCGTATGGGTGGGATAGCCGTAAAATACTTCCGCGCATTCCATCAGCGTTTCCGACAAAGTCGGATGGGGATGGACCGAATCCGCCACGTCCTTCGCGGTCGCCCCCATTTGGACGGCCAGAACCCCCTCGCTGATCAGCTCGCCGGCGCCGGCGCCCACGATACCGACTCCGAGAATGCGTTCCGTTTGCGGATCGATGATCATCTTTGTCAACCCGTCAGGTCGGTCCAAAGTCATGGCCCTGCCCGATGCGGCCCAGGGAAACCTGGCCACCTGCACCGAGATTCCCTTTTCCTTTGCTTCCGCTTCCGTCAACCCGCACCAGGCCACTTCCGGGTCGGTAAAGACTACGGCGGGGATAATCACGTCCTCGAAGGAGCTGGATTCTCCGCTGATCGCCTCCACCGCGATTCTCGCTTCTTTGGATGCCTTATGGGCAAGCAGCGCCCCGCCGACAATATCGCCGATGGCGTAGACGGCAGGATCTGAAGTCCGCCTCTGGCCATTGACCTGGATGAATCCCCTTTCGTCCAAGGTGACTTTCGTGTTTTCGAGGCCTAAATCCTTGCAATTGGGCACGCGGCCGACGGAGACTAGAACGCGGTCGTAGATTTCTTCTCTCTGTTCTCCGTTTACCGTCAGTATCACTTTGATCTGCTTGCCACTGGTGGCCATCTTGACCACCTTCGCGTTCAGGCGCACTTCCTTGAATGCCTTCTCGGCAAACCTCATCACCGGGCGAATCAGATCGGAGTCCACCCCGAGTAAAATGGAGCTTAGGGCCTCCGTCAGCACCACATCGCTTCCCAGCGCCGCGTATACGGTGCCCAGCTCCATCCCGATATAGCCCCCGCCCACCACCAGGAGATTTTTAGGAATCTCTGCGATTTCCAACGCCTCTGTGGACGTCATCACCCGCGGGTTTCCGAGGTCAAAGGCCGGTGGCATAGCCGGCCTGCTCCCGACGGCAATGATCGCCTTTTCATAGCTGATAAATCTCTGCCCCTCCTTTGTCTCAACCCTCAACGTCCGGGAATCTTCGAAATAACCTCTTCCCCGCAGGAGCTCGACGCCCCTTTTCTGACTGAGACCGCTGAGGCCTTGCCCCAGCTTTTCCAGCACGGAGTCCTTCCAGGCGCGCAACTTCTCCAGGTTGATCTTGGGCGTCCCAAAACTGACACCGCGCGCAGAGGATTCGTTCGCCTCCCGGATCAATTTGGTGGCATGGAGCAGCGCCTTGGAGGGAATACAGCCGAAATTCAGACAGACACCGCCGAGACGCTCGGCGCGGTCCACCAGGATTACCTTTCTCCCTTTGTCCGCGGCATAGAAGGCCGCGGCATAACCGCCCGGGCCACCCCCCAAAACCATAATCTCCGTCGTCAATGTTTCCATTCGCAGCTCACCCCTTTAATGCTTTTTCCGGAAAATTCTCCAGCGCCTGAACCAGCTCGTTCATGAAGCGCACCGCGGCAGCTCCGTCGATCAACCGATGATCATAGGAGAGGCAGAGAGGAAGCATCAGGCGCGATTCTACCTTCCCCTTTTTCACCATAGGCCTGAGCGCTCCCCGGCCCAGCCCAAGAATGGCCGCCTCGGGCTTGTTAATAATCGGAGTGAAGTGGCCGCCGCCGATTCCGCCCTGGTTCGAAATTGTAAATGTCCCCCCCTGGAGCTCTTCCAGAGAGATCTTCCGCTGCCTGGTCTTTTCCACCAGCTCATTTAATTCGACCGCAAGATCAAGCATGCCTTTTTTGTCCACATCCCTAAGCACCGGGACGATTAATCCTGCCTCGGTGTCTACGGCAATACCGATATGAAAATATTCCTTGTAGACGATCTCCCCCGCAGCCTCGTCCAGGCTGGAATTGAAAATAGGGTATTTTTTTAACGCCGCCGCCGCCGCCTTCAAGGCAAACGGCATCAAGGTCAAATGGGCGCCCTTTTTTTCGAAAGGCGGGCCATATTTTTTTCTCAGCAACATCAGCTCCGTAATATCGGCTTCGTCCAATTGAGTGATATGGGGAATCGTCGACCAGGAATCATACATCCGCTGCCCCACCTTGCGCCGGAGAGAAGAGAGCCGCTCCTTTTGGATCGAGCCCCACTTGGAAAAATCGACGCCTTTCGCCACCGCCTTCTCCGCTTTTTCCGCGGCCGCCTTGGGGGCGTAAGCAAGCTGTTGGAGATGCTGGATGTAGGCTTTCAAGTCTTCGAGAGTAATCCTCCCGCCCCGCTCGCTTCCCTTTACCCTCGTAAGGTCAATGGCCAAATCCCGGGCTATCTTCCTTACCGAGGGAGAGGCCGGCGGCGGAAAGCCGCTGCGGGATTCGTAGCGGTATTCGCCTGCAAGCGGCTCTTCTGCTGCCCGAGCCGGCTCCGGTGGCGCCGGAACTCCCGTCCCAGCCTTGCCCAACTGATCCCTCTTTTCCTTAGGCGCCTGCTCCCTGGCGCCCTCTTCAGCAAGAGAAATCAGCACCTGTCCAATCGCTACCTCATCACCCTCTTTCACGTGGATCTTTGTCACCCTGCCGGAGGCAGGCGAGGGAATGGGACCCACGGCCTTCTCGGTTTCCAACTCCAAAATGACCTGGTCTTTCTCGATCTTGCCGCCCTCGGAGACCAAAATATTGGCCACCGTAGCCGACTCTACGCCTTCCGCCAGTCGAGGGACTCTAATATCCATGAGATTTTCCGGTTAAATTATCTTCTCAGCCCTAAAGGTAAAAGGGATGCGCCTTCTCCGGGTCAACATTCAAATCCTTGAGCGCCTTTTCCACCACCTCAGGAGAAACGGCGCCCTTTTGAGAAAGGGCATAGAGAGTTGCGATGACGGTCATCTCGGCATCGACTTCAAAATAGCGCCTGAGCCTGGACCGGGTATCACTTCTGCCGAAGCCGTCGGTGCCGAGCGCCGTCAGACCGCCCGGGACCCAAGGCGCAATCTGATCCGGAACGATTTTCATATAGTCTGACACCGCGACAAAAACACCTTGCTCTTTTTCCAGAACAGTTTCCAAGTAAGACCTCTTGGGCGGGGAAATCGGATGCAGCATGTTCCATCTTTTGGCCTGCAGCGCTTCACCTCTCAGGAGCTTGTAGCTCGTGGCGCTCCAGACATCGGCCGAAACTTCATATCTTTCCGCCAGTATTTCTTGAGCCCTCAAGGCTTCCCTCAGGAGCGGGCCGCTGCCGAGAATATGGGCCTTATGATTTTTATCACCCTTTCCTCGGCGAAACTTATAAAGACCCTTCAGGATTCCCTCCTCCGCGCCTTCCGGCATCGCCGGCATCGGGTAATTTTCATTGTAGAGGGTGAGATAATAGAAAATCTCTTCGCCTTCCTGGTACATCCGCCTGAGTCCATCCCGGATGATCACGGCGATTTCATAGGCAAAGGCAGGGTCGTACGTGAGCAGGGTTGGAATAGTACTGGCCAGGATGTGGCTGTGACCGTCCTGATGTTGCAGACCTTCGCCGTTGAGGGTAGTCCGTCCGGCGGTGCCCCCGAGCAGGAATCCCTTGGCTTTGATGTCGCCTGCCGCCCAGATCAGATCGCCTACCCTTTGAAAACCAAACATCGAGTAGAAGATATAAAACGGGATCGTATAGAATCCGAGATCGGCATAGGTGGTTCCGGCAGCAATAAAAGAACACATCGATCCCGCCTCTGTGATCCCCTCTTCCAGGATCTGTCCGTCCACCGCCTCCTGATAATAGAGCAGGGTTTCACGGTCCACCGGTTCGTACAATTGGCCCTTAGGCGAAAAGATACCGACCTGACGGAACAGGGCATCCATCCCGAAGGTCCTCGCCTCATCAGGAATGATCGGGACAATGTGCCGGCCGATCTCCGGGTCCCTCAGGAGCTTACTCAGCATGCGGACAAAAAACATGGTCGTGGAGGCTTCCAGATGACCGGACTCTTTCAGAAATTCCCCGAAAGCATCCAGCGGCACCTTCAGCCGCTCGGCCTGGCGCCGTTTGGGAAGGAATCCCCCCAGGCTTCGCCTCCGCTCCAGGAGGTATTTTGTTTCCACGCTGTCGCGCGCAGGGCGATAGAAAGGCGCCTCCACTACCTCTTCGTCTTTGATCGGAACATCGAATCTGGTTCGAAATTCCCGCAATTCCCTTTCATTGAGCTGTTTCTGCTGATGGGTGACGTTCCTCCCCTCGCCGGCCTCCCCGAGACCATAACCTTTGACCGTCTTGGCCAGAATCACCGTGGGCACACCCTTGTGTTTCACGGCCGCATCATAAGCGGCATAGACTTTCTTGGGATCATGCCCGCCCCGCAGCAACTTGTGGATCTGATCGTCTGTGAGATTATTGACCAGCTCCGAAAGTTCGGGATATTTGCCAAAAAAATGTCTTCTCGTATAGCTGCCCGGCTCGACGGAATATTTCTGGTAATCCCCGTCCACCGCCTCTTCCATCCGCTTGATCAAAAGCTCCCTTTTATCGCTTTCAAGGAGCGGCTCCCAGTTCGAGCCCCAAATGACCTTGATCACGTTCCAGCCCGCGCCCCGGAAAATGGCCTCCAGTTCCTGAATGATCTTCCCGTTGCCCCTGACCGGTCCGTCCAACCGCTGAAGGTTGCAGTTGACAACCCAAATCAGGTTGTCCAAATTTTCCCGTGCGGCCAGGCTCAAGGAGCCTGTGGCCTCCGGTTCATCCATCTCGCCGTCTCCCGCAAAACACCACACCCGGGGCTCCTCTCCACCTAAGAGACCGCGCGCCTTCAGGTATCTCATAAAACGCGCCTGGTAAATGGACATGATGGGAGCCAACCCCATGGAAACGGAAGGGAACTGCCAAAAATCCGACATCAGATAGGGATGCGGATACGAGGGAAGCCCGCCGCCTTCGGCCAATTCCTGACGGAAATGGTGCAGCTGTTTGGCATCGATCCGCCACTCCAGGTAGGCCCTGGCGTAATTGCCCGGGGAAGCATGACCTTGAAAGTAAACCATATCCGCCGGCGCATCTCCGTCACCGCCCCGGAAAAAGTGATTGAACGCAACTTCATAAAGCGTGGCGCAGGAGGCATAAGTGGAGATATGGCCTCCGATGCCGTGATGGATGCGGTTGGCTTTAACCACCATCGCCATGGCGTTCCAGCGGATATAGCTCTTGACGCGCCTTTCGATCTCCCTGTCTCCGGGATAGGGAGGCTCTTCCTCTACCGGGATGGTGTTGATATAGGGAGTGCTGACCGTCGCGGGTATTTTGAACCCTGATTCGCGCAACCTCGTGATCAGGCTCTCCAAAATAAGAGACGATTCTTGCGATTCTCTGTTTTTCAAAACGTTTTCCAGGATGTATTCTAGGGATCTCCGGCCTATTGTGCCGGAGTTTAATCTACAAGATTCAAACCATGGAATCAATTCAATTCCCGACCTGTCCAGCCGTTCATATTGGCAGCCGCTGAATGAAAGTCCTGGACCTCACCTTGCCGACGCCAGAGCACAATCTCGCCTGCGAGGAGGCCCTGATCCAATGGTGTGAGGAGGATGGCTACGAGGATGAAATCTTGAGATTCTGGGAACCTAGGGAGCATTTTGCAGTACTGGGATACTCGGGCAAGATCAATTCGGAACTCAACCTTATTTCATGCCAAGACCTTTGTGTTCCCGTTCTTAGAAGATGCAGCGGCGGCGGGACGGTTCTGCAGGGACCGGGCTGCCTGAATTATGCCTTGATTCTAAGAATCCCGGGCCGGGAAGCCCTTAAAGGCATCACCGAGACCAACGCTTTTATAATGCAACGCCTGAAGAATGCCCTGGAGCCTATCCTGGGTCCCGGCATCGCAATCCAGGGCTTTAGCGATCTCGCGCTCGGGACGCTAAAGTTTTCGGGCAACGCCCAATATCGCAAGCGCCGTTTTTTGTTATTTCACGGCACCTTCTTGCTTCGCTTCGATATCACTCTGGTAGAAAAGCTGCTCCCCATACCTTTAAGGCAGCCTCCTTATCGGCAGAACCGCTCCCATGGGGACTTTCTTACGAATCTCAATCTCCCGTCGGATACCATCAAACAAACGCTGAAGCGTGCGTGGCACGCCACGGAGGAACTTAAGAAACTCCCCTTGGACAGGATCGAACAGCTCGTCAGAGAGCGGTATGGTAAAGAGGAGTGGACGTTTCACTTTTAAGATGCCCGGGCTGACTATTTAGGCTGTCTCGTCGGCTGGGAGGTTCGTTCGGAGACTCACCTCACGCGCCCAAAGCAATGGGACCGCTCGGGGACCTGGTTCGCTCCCCGAAAGCAATAGTGCAGTGGTTAATCCGAACCTTCGCGACCGATGCTTTCGGGTCGCTCGCCAGGCCCCCTCACTTTACGGAGCGACCGAGGGGAGCGCGAGTGAGGCTGCGGACGTAGAGACGAAAAGATTCGGTTAAAGCACTGCTCCATCGGCCGCAGCCGAAGGCGCGTTTCCCGAGGGCTCTTGAATTGCACATTTTAGTTGGCAATAGAGTTTCCCCGTCATTGACAGGTCGCAACTCAGCCAGTAAAGTCCGGTAGCTAAAAAAGGCGGAGTCGTTTATGGCCGGTGTCCCACACCCCTGGTTCGTGCGCAAAGACCTGGACGGGTTTTTCGGTCTGATGATCGATAACCTCATCCAGCTTATTCTCATCGTGAGCCTCTGCCGCGAACTCATTCATCTGCCCGACTCTTACATTTTTGGCCGAATCCTTCCCGGGGCCGCCATCTCGATCCTGTTAGGAAACTTTTTTTATTCCTGGCAGGCGCGTCAACTGGCGCGCGAAACCGGCAGGGAGGATGTAACCGCTCTCCCTTACGGGATCAACACGGTAAGCCTTTTCGCCTACATCTTCTTTATCATGCTGCCGATCTATCAGGAGACCAAGGACCCCGTATGGGCCTGGAAGGTCGGGCTGGTCGCCTGTTTCTTGAATGGCTTCATCGAGATCGTTGGAGCTTTCATCGCAGAGACGGTGCGCCGGATTACCCCGCGGGCCGCTCTGCTCTCCGCCCTGGCAGGCATCGCCATCACTTTCATATCCATGGATTTCAGTTTCAGGATTTTTGCCCAGCCGCTGATCGCCATGCTGCCCATGGCCCTCATTTTTCTATCCTATTTTTCCCATCAGAGATTTCCCCTGGCTCTCCCCGGAGGGCTGGTGGCCATTATCGTAGGGACAGCGCTGGCATGGGGGTTGGGAGCGATGTCGGGAAAAGCGTGGAACGTAGGGTTCACGCTGGCGCGGCCGGTATATAGCGGAGGTTCTCTCTGGGAGGCGCTCTGGCACCCCGCGTCTTTAAATTATCTTTCCGTCATCCTCCCTATGGGGATTTTCAACGTTGTCGGTTCGCTCCAGAATATTGAGAGCGCAGAAGCCGCAGGGGATCGTTACCGGACCTTTCCCTCGCTTATGGCCAATGGCATCGGCTCTGTGGCCGCCGCTCTCTTCGGCAGCGCCTTTCCCACGACTATTTACATCGGCCACCCGGGATGGAAGAGGCTCGGAGCGCGTGCCGGCTACTCGGCCCTGAACGGGATCTTCATCACCTTCCTTTGCCTTACCGGCACGATCCAGACCGTGCTCAACTTTATTCCGCTCGAGGCAGGGATCGGCATTCTTCTCTACATCGGGATTATCATTGTAGCCCAGTCCTTCCAGGAGACGCCCAAAGAGCATGCGCTGGCGGTGGCCGTGGGGCTCTTCCCGGCGTTAGCCGCCTGGGGACTCCTCATGGTGGAGACGGGGCTGAAGGCTGGGGGAAAAACCCTCTATGAGATAGGGCTTGCCCCCTTTGCCCAAAGCCTGGCGATTCACGGAATGATTTCTCTAGAGCGAGGCTTTATCTTTACCTCGATGATTCTGGCATCTATCGGCGTCTTTCTTATCGAAAGGAAATTTTTTCGCGCCGCCTTCTGGTCTTTGGCCGCGGCCTTTTTTTCAGCGATTGGGATCATTCACTCCTATGAGCTGACTCCCGGAGGTGTTGCGACCCGCTTCGGTTTCTTTGCCGCGCCGGAATTCGTTATCAGCTACTTGCTTCTGTTTGTTCTCTTCCTGGCCGTGGGATGGTATGAAGAAAGAGGGCGAAAGTAACATACTTAACCTTTGATGCGCATGAGTGATTCTGTATCGCCGGAAGAAAAACTCTCTGCCGAGGATTGGTTATCCCGCGCGCAGGACGCCGAACGTCGTGGGGAATTCCTTGCCGCGTATGACTTCGCCTCTCGCGGGCCAACCAGAGCGCGCTTCTCATCTCGCTGGCAAAGTGCTCGGCGTTCCAAGTATTGCCGTTGCTAGTTTGGCATTGGTTGGAGGTGTCTATATAGCACTAGGGGTGCTTTTGGCCTCAATATCGGCACTTTATCGTCATATTGAGTTAGGAGGTCCTATCTATACTTTTGTAATTTTCTTATCAGTGCTGTTTGCAATTCCACTAATCCGTAAATACGCGATTCGGTCAGAATGATGTGCACGGAGAATTTAAATCACCCGTCCTGTTGAGAATAACGGTCCTTTTATTTCTTCTTAGCCTGATATATCATGCACACATATGGCGAAACGCGATCAAGCCAGACTCAAAGCGCACGTCTATCCGCTGATTAGCCCGAAGGAGCGGCTTGCAATATGGGAGAAGGCTCGCGGGTTATGGAAGCACCGGAATCCCGACCCTATCCGGGAATTAAAGAAAATGCGCCAGCAATGGACCAGAAAGTCTTTCCGTCCTGATTAACCAGCATAGTGTACACCCTCGATACCAACGCGATCCTCTATTATCTAAAGGACGATGCAAATACAGTTTCGCTTCTACGGGGCATTTTTGCACAAAACGTGCCTGTGTATGTCTCGGCCATAACCGAACTTGAGCTTTTCTCTTTTTCAAACCTTAGCGGCGAAGAAGAGGCGCTGATCGAAGAACTCCTAACCACGGTCGCCGTAATCCCTGTCGACTCTCATATCGCGCGTCTGGCTGGGTTCGTTCGGAGACAATACCGTCTCAAGGTCCCTGATAGCGCGATTGCTGCTACAGCGATGTTTACCGGCAGTACTTTGCTGACTCGCAATACGCGGGATTTTCGGCGGGTCGCGCCTCTCTCGATAATGAAAGTTTAAGCGTCCCACGCCTAAGGGGCAAGAAAATCACCCCTCCTTACCGTCCGAAGCACCCTATCGCAGCCAGGCAGGTATTCACATGAATGGTCACGGTATCGTTGGTATTCCCGGCATAGCCGCCGCCTAACAACGCTGCCGCAGGGATGCCGTGCTTTTTGCACTCGCCAAAAATAAAATCGTCGCGGCTTTTGAGCCCTGCGATCGTAAGGCGCAAATCGCCTAATTGGTCTCCTTCGTAGGGATCGGCGCCGGCCTGATAGAGAACAAATTCAGGCTTGAACCTCTCGATAATCGCCGGGACAGCCTTTTCCAGGTGGTCCAGGTACTCCTCATCCCCAACGCCGCTCGTTAAATGGATGTCCCAACTGCTGTCCTGTTTCAGCGGATAGAGGTCGCGCTGGTGAATGGAGAAGGTGTAAACGCTCTCGTCGTCCTTAAAGATGAAGGCGGTGCCGTTTCCCTGGTGAAGATCGCAATCTATGACGGCAACTCTCATGCCCTCCTTTCGCTGCTGGACTCTGCGGATCGCAACTGCCATGTCATTAACATAACAGAAGCCCTCGGCATGATCAGGAAAGGCGTGGTGGAAACCCCCGGAGAGATTGACGGCGCAGCCGCCTCCGCCTAAGGCCTCTTCACAAGCCCGAATGGTTCCGCCGGCGGCAAGGAGAAATGCCTGAATAATCTCTCGAGAGATGGGTAGTTCCGAGGAAAAGGTCCGCTGCGTCGCGCGCGCATGCATCAGATCCTCGACATATTCCCGCTCATGGACAAGAAGAAGATCCGCCTCAGAGGCGGGCGCTGGTTCAATCGGGTCTTCACCGAGGATTCCGCGCTCGCGAAGTTGCTGATAGACGAGACGATATTTTTTGACGGGAAAGACGTGGGCACCGATGTCCGCATAGTACCCCTCGGAGTAAACGAATACTATTCCCACTAAAATTCTCCCCTGAAAACCCCCCTCTGGCCTCTAGCCTCCTCGACGCTGACTTCAATTAGGCGGAGCTTGGCCCCGGGAAACTGTTTACGGGTCATCCATCGGATCTTCTCTGCGATATATTCTGCCAGCAGCTCCGTGCTGGTATTAACAAGGGGAAGAAGTATGACATCCCGCCGCGGCAGGACGATTCGCTGATCTTTATAAAGAACTTTAACACCTTTATGATCCTGGCGGATTTTGAGCAGGGGGCTGGCCTTCTGTATGAGGGTGCGATGATCCAAGTCGTCACAGACTCGCTTCACCAGAGGCTTAAACGTGATGAAATCAAGTACCACCCCGGCCCTGTCCAGCTCGCCTTCAACAGCAACGGAGACCTGGTAGTTGTGTCCGTGCAGCGCCTCTCTCTTGCCATTGGCAAAGATGAGAAAATGCGCTGAGGCGAAGTTAAAGTAGTCCTTCGCTACTTCGATGCTGAATCGGCGCGGCATGACCGGACGTTATCCAAATCAGTGTATTCTTGCAAGGAGGAAGGCATTAAGAAATGACAGTTAAACTTTAAGGGACCCCCTATCCCTTCGCTCCAGTGTCTCGTCAGCGGGAAGGGTTATCGAGGGAGGCCTGCCCCTCAGCGGGAGCCGATGGGCCTCTGCTTTTCTGCCCCCAGGTACTTAGCAAACTGCACCTCCCTCAAGGTGCTTCAGTGTCGGACGTCTCCCTTTCTTCGGGACAAACCTCCCTCTCTTGGGAGCAGGGTCATCCATATTGGCAGAGAGGGGCAGGGCTAAGCGGGATCCCTGAGCAGAACTAAACGGAGCAGCACGGAGCGAGCGAGGGGAGCGCGAGTGAGGCTGCGGACGTAGGAACGGGAAGGTGCGGTTAAGGCACTGGCCCATCGGCCGCAGCCGAAAGCGCGTTCCCCGAGGGAGCCCGTCCAAGCAAGTCTCGGAAGGGTCGCTCCAGGAGGCCGTGGAGTGAGGGGATTCTCGAAGCCCACGGTTCGGAGAGGGCCTTCCTTGCAACATCTGAGCGAAAAGTTTAAGTGAGGAACCATGACCCTCAAAGAAGCTCTTGGCCTGAAGCCAGGAAAAATGCTTTCCTTGATCGGTGCCGGGGGTAAAACCACAACCCTTTTTCATCTCGCGCAGGAGCTATGGGAGGAAGGGGGAAAGGTCCTTGTCACTACCACTACCAAGATGTTTAAACCCGCTAAGCTTCATGTCCACAAGCTTTTTCTGGCTCAGGATCCTGAAGCCCTGGTAAGTGAACTCACAAGAATTAAAGAGCCGTTGATCGTTGGCGCAGGCTATGGATTAGATGACGCGAGGAAACTAAATGGTTTGCCGCCAGAGTGGTTCGGCACTCTAAAAACAAATGGCGGGATGGACTGGATTTTAATCGAGGCCGATGGAGCGGCCTCCCGTCCATTTAAAGTTCCGCTCGATCACGAGCCGGTAGTGCCGGAGGGATGCGACCTAACGGTTTGGGTTATGGGAATCAAAGTTTTGGGACAGCCGCTGACACCGGATTGGGTCCATAGGGCGGAGAGGGCGGCGGCTTTGCTTGGTGTGGAGCCGGGAATACCTGTTACAGATGATCTCATTCTCCGTCTTGTGGAGAATCCCCAGGGTTGTTTGAAGGGCATCCCACCCAAGAGCCGAAAAGTCGCCCTTATCAATCAGGCGGATAGTCCAGAGGAAGTAAAACTGGCCAGTGCCCTTGGTCTTAGGCTTCTTCGGTTTGGAATAGAGCGAGTGGTGATTACGAGCTATCTTCAAAAAGATACAGTTAAAGAAGTGATTACGAGTTAAGAAGGCGAGAGGCGTGAGGCGTGAGGCGAGAGGCGTGAGGCGGGAGATTGATTTACTGTTGCCTGATGCCTATTGCCTAATGCCTGTTTCTATATGATTTCCGGCATTATTCTAGCAGCAGGAGCAGCCCAAAGGATGGGACAGCAAAAGCTGCTTCTCGATCTGAAAGGCAAACCCGTCCTTCAATGGGCTTTAGAGGCGGCCCTTTCCTCAGAGCTCGACGAAGTAGTCTGTGTCGTGCGGGAGCTGAACGAGATACAGAAAGGGATATTTCTGAAGGACGACAAGCTCCGCTGGGTCACCAATGAGAAGGCCTCCGAGGGGCAAAACACCTCGGTCATTGCCGGCTTGAAGGCGATCAACCCACAGAGTGAGGCGGCCCTTTTTCTTGTCGGCGATCAGCCATTGGTTAAGCGCGACTTAATAAACGGTCTTATCCATCTCTTCAGAAAAACGGCGGCGTTAATCGTAGCCCCGACTTTCCAGGGCCAGACCCGAAACCCCGTCCTTTTCCGCAAGGACTTGTTCCCGGAATTCCTTAAATTAACGGGCGACAGGGGAGGAAGAAGATTGATCGAGAAATATAAGGACAAAACGGTTTTTCTAGAATGGAAAGAGGAAGCTCCTTTTCTCGACGTGGACCGCTGGGAAGATTATGAGAAGCTTAAAAAACGTTAATGGGAAGCTGGATTCCCCAGCGGCGTAGCAGATTGCAGCCTGGTGAAATTAAAGGTAAACTAATTTTGTTTCTGGAGGCCATATATGTCCACCCAAATCGAAGACCTGTACCAACGGATTCAGTCCCTCGCATTAAGCGAGCGCCTAGAACTGATCAACAGAATATTTGCTGATCTAAAGTCTAGCCTAGAGTTGCAAGAGGAGCTGGCTGATTGGGATAGGCTTAGTGACGAAGCTCTTGAGTCGTTCGACAAAGAGTTGTGAACGTCTAAAGTAAGATGAGTACCAACAGGGCGAGTCAAAGATGAAATTCCTTCAATATCATGTGTCCGTCTCCCGAGACGCAGAAACCAGTCAGGTGGTTGCCGGGATCCCTGCCCTTCAAATCGCGGACTATGGCAAAGACCTGCCCGAATCGTTAAATCATTTGGAAGAGATGCTTCGTTTTCACCTTGAATGCCTCCAAGCGGAGGGGAAGCCAATTCCCGAGGAGCGGTATTCTGAGGAGGGGTTTTACCTTCGAGTAAAACTCCCTGCCAATGCCGCTTAAATCCCTTAAGCCTCGTGAAATTATCCGCAAGCTAGAAAAAGCCGGTTTTCAACTGACACGACAGAAGGGCAGCCATGCCAGGTATGTCAGAGGAACCCGCGGAGTCACTGTACCGATACATCCAGGCGATGTTCCACTTCCAGTAATGCGTTCGATTATCCAGCAGGCAGGTTTGACTCCGGAGGAGTGGGAGCAGTTTTAAGACTCCGGTAGTGGATCATTTTGAGACTTGCGAGCCAATGCGCGACAGGAATGGAGATTCTTCGCTCCGCTCAGAATGACACTAGAGAGACTTGTCATCCTGAACGAAGTGAAGGATCTCTGGCAAAATGACCCACTACCAAGACTCCTGTCAGCTTGACATTCGAGCTGATTATCGGCTACCTTCCGCCCCAAAAGGGACACCCTCGGTTAAGAAAGAGCCGACGTTTATATTGAAGCCCACTCTGCCAGAGGTTTTCACGAAAGACGACATCGACATAATCGAGGAGGTTGTCCGAGACTCCCGACTAGTTGACAAGGGCATCCGGGAATTAAAGAAACTTTCCGCTAACGCGCCATCGTTCGATCCCGAAAGAAGAAGATTTTTCAAGCATGTTGCAGTCCTTGCCGGGCTTTACGCTTCTGGACAATTGCTTAAAGGCTGTGCAATAGCCCAAGAGCCGGGTATATACCAAGGTAAAACTTACACTAATTGGGAAGCTTATTCGCTAACACAGGATTTGATTAGAGGACCGCGTTTATTAATAAACCCAAGGACCGGGCTACCAAGTGATTTTAAAGATCACCAAAAAGAGGCAGTTTATCGTGGCAGAGAGGGGAACATCAAATCAGGAGTTTATAGCAATGCTGCCCTTTATATCTCCTTTTGTTAAAGGAGTTTACCAGCAGGCAAATCCCGGGGTTAAGTTTTAGTTCTTGGTTTCGCTCCCCACGACCTCCGAAATGTTTTTGAATCCATCCCGCTCCATCAATCTCAGCAGCCCGCGGTTGATCCGCTTCACCGCACACGGGCCTTCGTAGACAAAGCCGGTAAGAATCTGAACTGCCGTGGCGCCTGCCTTGATTTTCTCGTAGGCGTCTTCGGCGGCGAAGATCCCGCCGACGCCGATGATCGGCAAGCGACCTCTGGTCGCTTGATAGATGTGCCGGATGAATGACGTAGCCCTTTCCCTCAGCGGCTTTCCGCTAAGACCGCCAGGTTCATCGATACCGGCGGTCAATTTCTCTCTGAGAAAGGCCGTAGCGTTCGTTGCAATGATACCGGTCACTTGCTGGGATTCCAGCACATCAATAACCTGATCCAGCTGTGAAATTTCCATATCCGGGTCAACCTTCACGAAAATGGGCTTTCTCCCGGATCTCTCCTTTTCCGCCAACTCCTGGTTCTTCGTTTGGATCGCTGCCAATAAATCCTTGAGCAGGTTCTTTTCCTGGAGATCCCGGAGATTGGGCGTGTTAGGAGAGCTCACGTTGAGCGTGAAAAAATCGCCAAAGGAGTAAAGCCTCTCAAACGTAAAGAGATAATCTGCCGCTGCATCCTCGGTTTTGACGACCTTGCTCCGACCTATGTTGATCCCCAAAGGAATCTTCAACCGGCTGCCGTTTCCGAGCATCGCGCCCAGATGGGCGCCTATAGCCTCGGCCCCTTCGTTGTTAAAGCCAAGACGATTGATCAGCGCCTGATCTTTAGGAAGGCGGACGAGCCGGGGCTTTGGATTGCCGGGCTGGGCAAGCGCCGTCACAGCGCCGATCTCGATGAAGCCAAAACCAAAAGCGGGCCAGATTTTTATCGCTTTGCCGTTTTTATCAAAGCCGCCGGCCAACCCTACAGGATTAGGGAAATGTAACGGCCCGATGCGCACCTCAAGCCGGCTATCAGAAACCGAAAAAAAAGGCTCCAGGATAGGAGCCAGGAAATCGACGCGAGACAGAAACGCCAGAGTTTGCTCATGGGCCTCTTCGGCGTCTTTGAGGAATAACAGTGGGCGAAAGCAATATTTATAGATCATTCATCTTCTACTTGTAAAGCTCCTTCAGAAGACCGCTCTTTTCCAGAGTGTCCAGAAAGCGAAAATCGATAAACTGCTCGGGTTTGGCATTTTTGGCAGCCGGGTCCGTCTTCGCCAGGTCATCCAGAGCATTCTGCATCCCCGCCATATTGATGTAAGGCGCCTTTTCCAACACTTTGCCGATATAGAGATCATAGGCCTTCTGGACAAAGAAGGGATCTTCGACCTTGCTGTACCTCGCGATCGTCTTCATCGTCGCCTCCTTGTTCGTCCTGGCCCGGTGCATGCCGCGCGCATAAGCCCGCATGAATCTGTCCACTATTCCCGGCCTATTTCGCAGAATCCCGCCCTGGACAATCAAAGAGGGATTGGGAAAGGCCAGGTCCATGTCAGTGATGTTGATGAGCTCTCTGAAGCCGAGCTTATCCACTGCAAACATGGTTGGCGGAGAGACCACGCCGGCCTCTATGGAACCGCCCTGTAGACCGCCCATGATGGCACTGATCGAGCCCATCTGGAGGACAGCAACGTCCTTTTCCGGCTGGAGATTATGCTTCCTGAGGGCATACCTGGCAGAAATATCCGTACTCGATCCAAAGCGGGTAACCCCGAGTCTTTTCCCTTTGAGACCCTCTACGGTCTTGATCTCAGGTCTGGCGTAGATGGAAAAAATCATCTTGTTGACGGTATTACCGATGATCTTGATGTCGGCCCCTTTCATGGCGGCCGCCATGGCGGAACTGCCGTTGAACGAACCAACCTCGACCTCACCGGCGACCGTCACCTGGGCAAGCTGACTGCCGCTGGGAATCAGAATGATCTGATCTTCGAGACCCTCCTGCGCAAACAGTCCGGCGTCGTGAGCGATCCAAATACCGATGTAGGAGCCGCTGATCGAGCTGTAGCCGATGCGAATCCTTTCGGCGGCCATTAAAAAGGACGGTGATAGAAGGAAAAAAAATACGAAACCAAAAATATTTCGTTTCATGCGCTCAACCTCCTGAATATTAACTCTCGACACTAATCTCCTAATGCAAGGGTGAGAAGGACGCTGGGACGACGAGGGTGTTCTCCTGCTTGAGCATAAACTCTCTGGTCGGGGGCGGCCACCCTTCAATCTTCTTCAGAGCTTCAGCCCGAATACGGGCCCGCTCGCCTGCATCCTGATAGGCCCACACATGGATGAACTGGTTCAGCGATCCGATGGCGCTGTACCAAGCGCCGGCCAGCGGCGACAGCTTAACGCGCGCGGGCATTACCTTTCCAAAGCGCTCCAGCACTGTGGGCATCGCGCCCGGCACATAAGTGTAGGTGCGGATTTCGTAGATGTTGCCGTATTTTTTTTCTTCTAGTGGCGGAGAAAAAGGCGCAGGCTGGAGGATTTTATTTTCCTGTAAAATAATAAACTCGTGGGTGTTGGGCGGCCACTTTCCAGTCTTTCTCGCTGCCTGGCCGATCCGTTCCCGATCCTCAAGACTCTCATAAGGCCAGACGTGAACGACCTGGTTCAGCGTGCCGACTTCCGTATGCCAGATCCCGCCCAGCTTTGAGAACTGAAGCCGCGCCGGCAGCCCCTCGGCAAAGCGCTCCATAAAGGCCGGAACGGTCCCTGGCTTAAGCAGATAGGTGCGCATCTCTATAATCATGTTTGCCCCCTTCTCTGATCAGACATCTATCCTTTTCCACAAATTCACGCATAATTGCAACAGGTGCAACATTGGGCTATAAGGCCTTGACGAAATCCGAGGTGAATCGTGGAATTTAGGGAACTGGGGAAGACCGGCGTGAAGCTGCCGGAGATCGGCCTTGGAACTTGGCAGTACAGCGGCGGAATTTCCGTCACGTGCCCTTCAAGACCCAGCTTGCGACCTCGTCGTGCCGGGCAAACCAGACGCCGGGGAAACCTTTCATATACTGGAGAATCTCTGCCAGCATCGCGGACATGAGCGGCCGCCCGCCGAAATGGGCGTGGACCGTAAGGTTGATCATCCCCTTCGTTTCAGTTCTGTATATGAAATCAAACGTATCCTTGTAGACCTGGTAAAAGTCACGGGGGCTTCCCCTAAGCACCCGGTTATCCGTGAAGTCGCTGTGCGGAATCGCAACAATGGTGCCCTTGGACGTTTTCAAGGCGTACGGCAGGTCGGTGTCGTTGTAGTCGCCGTGCCACAGGAATCCCTCCTCGACCAAAAATTCCGCCGTATGCTCCGTAGACGCAGCCACAGGACTAAACCAACCGACCGGTTTAAACCCCACTGCTCTTTCGATGATTTCACGGCATCTCCGGATCACTCCCCGCTCCTCCTCCGGCGTGAGATAGGGAAGGATCAAATCCTGGGTATAGGAATGACCGGCCAATTCGTGTCCCTTTTTGTATAGCTCCTGGACCGCTTCGGGATAAAGCTCTACCGATTTTCCGCTGAGGCAAACGGTAGCCTTAATCTCCATTTCGTCGAGAATTTTTATGAACCTCCATATGCCGGTTTTTCCCCCATACTCGGACCAGGATATACCCAGGCGATCAACGGTCCCCGGCTTGAGAGCAGTGGTCATGGGTGAGTAAGGCGGCGCCTTGCCCTCGGACCAGGCCTCAAACATGACCGTCACAAGAACGGCCATCTTCGCATCATTGGGCCACTGCCGGCGATCGATCGTCATTTTACCCCTTCCTCTCTGCCCGGAGCTACAGCGAGGGGCGCCTGCCGAGCATCTTTGTCTCGGGGGCCTCGCCATCCCTGGAGCACCGCTCACCGCCGAAGGCGTCTCTCAAGATCGATGCAATAGCTCCTTCGGGGAACGCGCTCTCGGCTGCGGCCGATGGAGCAGTGCTTTAACCGAACCTTTTCGTCTCTACGTCCGCAGCCTCACTCGCGCTCCCCTCGGTCGCTCCGTAAAGTGAGGGGGCCTGGCGAGCGACCCTAAAGCATCGGTCGCAAAGGTTCGGATTAACCACTGCACTATTGCTTTCGGCGCGAGAGGCAGGTCCCCGAACGAAGATTTTCGCAGGCGAGAAACCGAAAAGTTTATGCGCGAAAGCTGTTGCGCCATAGCTCTTCGACCCGACGGAGATCCTCCGGAGAAAGATGGATGTCCGCCGCCGCAGCGTTCTCCTGCATCTGCCGGGCATTCCGCGCGCCCGGTATCGCGACGCTCACAGCGGGATCGCCAAGGCAGAAGGCAATCGCCGCCTGCGCAAGAGACTTCACCGGCCCCCGCACCAGAAAGCGGAGCCGCTCCACTTTCTCAAGCTCCCTGGCGAAGATCTCGCCCGCAAAACTTCGCGCCCGTACATCCTCCCCTTGAAAGCGCTTCTGATCGGCCAGCGTCATCTTCCCGGTGAGCAGTCCCCGGCGCAACGGCACCCGAGTGATCACCCCGACATTCGCCTTTTTCGCCAGCGGGAAAAGCTCCTGAGCCGGCTCTTGCATGAGCATGTTGTATTCGACCTGGATGGTATCGGAATGCCCGCGCTTCACCGCGGCCATGCCTTCCTCCATCTTGTTGATGGAAACACCAATGTAGCGGATCTTCCCTTCTTTTCTGCGGCGGTCAAGCAGCTCCCACACTTCCCCTCGCTCAATGACCTCAACGTTCGGATTATGCAGCTGGTAGAGATCCACGTAATCGGTCTGGAGACGTTTGAGGCTCTCGTCCATGACTCGAGAGATGTAGGAAACGGAGAAATCCGTTTTCCCTTTATTCGGCCCGACCATAGTGTTGCCGCCCTTGGTGGCGAGGATCACCTTGTCGCGCCGGTCCTTGAGGGCCTTTCCCAGCAGCGTCTCGGAATAGCCGGCGCCGTAGGCGTCTGAGGTATCGATAAAATTGACACCCAGGTCGAGGGCGGCATCAATCGCGCCCAATGATTCTTCGTCCTTCATCGGCCCGAAGTGACCCGCGTGCACCATCGTCCCCAGTCCGATGACGCTGACTCGCAAGCCGGTTCTTCCAAGCGTTCGGTATTCCATCTCTCCTCCACTCTAAGGACTAATCTCGGTGCACCTCATCGAAGCGCCAACATAGGACAAAATTGCGTTGGCAAGCAAGATCTAACTCTGATGGCCGGCATCCACTTCGCCCTTGAACTCTGTAGGCACAAATCCAACAGGGCTCGCCTCTCGTGGTGCCAGTAGACGGTGCCAAAGTCGAGTTCCCGCCGCGATCAGTATAATAAACAGGCCGGCAACCGAGAAGGCAACCTTAAACCCTTGGACCTGCGCCAGCCAGCCAACGATCATGGGCGTGATAAGAGGGCATAAAATCCAGCCTAGCCCAGTGCTGGCCATCGCCACGGAGCGATCGCCCGCTCTGCTGAACTCCGCTGCCTGTACTTGATACAAGAGATCCATGATGCCTCCGGCTGCTCCTAGGGCTACGATAACGAAGCCAAGAGACAAAGGCTTCTCTGCCAACCCGGCCGCCACCAGGAAGAGGCCAAGCCCCGCCATTCCCAGAGCATAAATTCCTTTCTGCCGGGAAATCGTGATGAACGAGCCTAACATCAGGCCGATCATGAGCGGGCCCAAGGTGCGCAATGAAATGAGCAGTCCGATCCATTGCTCCTGATAATCTAAAAATGCGAGGTAGACGGGATAGATGGATTGGCTAAGGGCGGAAGGCAAGGCGGCCGCAAAGGAGACGGAGATGGCGAGCCAGATATGCCGGTAGCCGAGAAATCGCCCCATTCCCTGCGTAATCTCCCACAATGCCCGACCGCTCGGCTTGGGTTCGACATGCGGAAAGCCCAGACTCAATACCACGCACAAAATGGCAACAGAGGTCAGTGCAATAAATGCATTGTGGAAACCCAAGAGCGCTAAAATCACTCCTCCGAGACTCAAGCCGATAAGCCCTCCTCCATGGTTCCAAGCATAGAGCTTGCCCAACTTCTTTCCTAAGTTGGCGCCAGGCAGTTGGCTGCCCAACGACTGGATCGAGGTCCAAAAAGTGCTGCGGGAGCAAAAAGCGAGGGCCTGTGCCAGCAGGAGGTGAATGTAATGATCTGCCAACAGCAGTACTGCTCCTGACAATGCCATTAGAAGAAAGCATATCTGAAGGACGCGCCGCTCGCCGAAACGGTCTGAGATAGCGCTGCCGCCAAACCGGGCTACCAATTCCGCCAAGACCGGCAGGGAGACAAGACTGCTTATTTTGATGATCGAGAAGCCCAAGGATAGAGCGTAGAGAGGAACCAATATCTGTAACATCCCCATGCAGATATTCCAGAGGGCGCCGCTGCCGTAGAGAGCGACGAGATTGTAGGCTGGGCGACTCATTCGGTGGTGGTTGTGATTCTAGTAATGGGGAGTTTCCTTTGGCGGTCGAAAACGTTAGGAAGCCGCGTGGCTTTCGCTCACCTGCAGCAGGTAGGCCTGGATGAAGCGGTCGATGTCGCCATCCAGAACCGCATCGGCGTTGCCGACCTCGATGCCGGTCCGGTGGTCCTTGACCATGCGGTAGGGATGGAGAACGTAGGAGCGGATCTGGCTCCCCCAGGCGATCTCTTTTTTCGTTTTGTGATAAACCTCCATTTTTTCCTTCTGCTTTTCCAGCTCAAACTCGTACAACCGGGAGCGAAGGATCTTCATCGCCATCGCCTTGTTTTTGTGTTGGGAGCGCTCGTTCTGGCAGGCAACCACGATATTCGTGGGCAGATGGGTGATGCGCACGGCAGAGTCGGTCTTGTTGACACTTTGCCCGCCGGCGCCACTGGAGCGGTACGTGTCTATGCGCAGCTCCGCCTCGTCGATCTCTATTTTGATGGTCTCGTCGATTTCCGGATAGACAAAGACCGAGGCGAAGGAGGTATGACGGCGCGAATTGGCATCGAAGGGAGAAATACGTACCAAGCGGTGAATACCGGCCTCGGCCTTGAGATAGCCGTAGGCATAATCGCCTTCCACGGTAAAAGTGACGCTTTTTAACCCCGCCTCGTCGCCGGGCTGGTACTCCAGGATCTCTTTGCGATAGCCCTTGCGGTCGGCCCAGCGAAGGTACATGCGCAGCAACATCTCCGCCCAGTCCTGGGCCTCAGTCCCTCCCGCCCCCGGATGGAGACTGACGATGGCGTTCCGGCGATCGTCCGGACCACCCAGGGTTTGACTGAGCTCGATCCCGGCCATCCCCTCAGCCACTTCCGCTACTTTCGTCGCCGCCTCGCTCAGGGCCTCATCGCTCTTTTCATCCTTCGCCAGATCGAGAAAGAAATGCGCCTCTTCGAGACCGGCGCGGTACCTTTCCCACGATTCCAGAATATCTTTCAGGCCGGCCTGTTCTTTAAGGATACCTTGCGCCTTCTCGCCGTCGTTCCAGAAATCCGGGCGGGCAGTAACCTGGTTTAGCTCCTCAACCCTTTTCCGCTTCGTATCGAGGTCAAAGACGCCTCCGGAGAAGCTCAAGCCTCTCTTCCAGGTGGGTTAATTGCTCTTTGGTTTCCTCAAACATTCGCTATCCCCTCACAAAAGTCTTGCCGCTCAGCAGCCGGATTAAGCGGTCTGCTGCAGCGGCTATTCAGATTATACCCTTAAGGCCTTTGTCCCACAAAGCGCCCGACGGATTTTTCTTTCCATGCCGCGCATAATTTTAGCATCCCTTTGAGAACGCTCATGGTCGTAGCCCAGGAGGTGGAGGATGCCGTGAATCAGCAGGCTTTCCATTTCCTCCATTAACGTCTTTCCCCTTTCTCTTGCCTGTTTTTCCGCCCGCTCGACCGAGATGACCACATCCCCGAGGAGCCGCATACCTTCTGGCAGGACCCCCCCCGAGGGAAAAGAGAGGACGTCCGTGGGCTCGTTCTTGTGCCGATATCTGGCATTTAACTGCTGAATCTCCCGGTTTTTAACCAGGGCAATGCTTAACTCAGCCTGATTCTGATTGAGAAGCTCAAGGATTCTCCGCGCCGTCTTCTTCAGTTCGCGGACCGGGAGTTTCCTACCTGCGCTTCTCTTGGCGTTCTCTAGGTATATGACCATCAAACTCTTGCAAATTTCTGGTCCAATCGCGGCAGTTCATCACTCAAGGTTTAGATTGAAATCACAGCTCCCGATGGGCCTTCTCTCCCATTCGGGTCTTGAAAAAACTCCTACGCCTAAGATATTATCCTATTTTCATCCAAAGGGAGGCAGCAAATTTAAAACCCGCCATGAATGTAAAAACCGCGCGATCAGAGCTAAGGCGAGATACAGAAGTAATTGCATGGGTAGAGGAATTACGCGAAATCGAGAAATGGTTTCGAAGTGAAAGATTCCGCCATATCACACGCCTTCATACACCGTATGACGTAGTCGCGCTACGCGGAAGGATACAGGAAGATCATACAATTGCCAAGCAATCGGCGACAAAAATGTATGCTTATTTGCAGCGATTGTTCAAAAACAAAAGGCAAGAAATCACTTACGGCCCTTTTTCGTCAACGGGAGCGGCGAGAGCCGTGATGGAAGGGATCAAGATTCTCTATCTGGGCGGCTGGGCGACTTCGGCGAGAGGTTCCGATTCTGAAGATCCCGGCGCCGATTTAGCCAATTATGCCTTGGATCGCGTTCCCAAAGAAGGAGCGTCATGGGTGCGCGCGCTGCTTCACCAGGACGAAGTCCAAAGATCAAATCGGATGAGAATGACTTCAGCGCAAAGGAAAAAGAGCCCGGCCATTGATTTCAGTCCGCCGCTGATCATTCCGGACGGGGATACTGGTCACGGGGGTGAGCACCATATCAGAAACCTTGTGAAGAAGTTCGTTGAAAGCAAAATTGGCGCAGTCCATATAGAGGATCAAAGACCGGGCAGCAAAGTGTGCGGACATCAGGGACAAAAAGTCCTGGTCTCTACCGCGGAAATGATCGCAAGGCTCAATACGGCGAGGCTGCAATTTGACATTATGGGCGTGGAAGGCGTTGTCGTTGCGAGAACCGATGCCAATGACGCGACCGCAATCGATAGCATTGATGACGAGCGGGATCACCGGTTTGTTTATGGGGCGACGAATCGCGATATCGTGTCTATCAAGAATGTCAGCCTGGCGGTGATCAGGAAATTTTACGACCAAGGATTTAAGGAAATTAATGGACATCTGCTGCACAGGATTTCACAGAAAGCCTATCGGGAAGCCGAGGAATGGCTGAAGCAAGAACATCTTACATCTCGTATTAATGAAGGGATCGAAAAAATTAGCGAGGAGATAGCGTCTTGGGAGAAACTTCGCCAACAAGTACGGCGCAAAGGAAGCGGCCAAAAGGACGCTCGTGAAGAACTTGCCGCGCGCGAGGTATTGACCAAAAAGACCACGGAAGAAACTGTAGACAATATTTTGGCAGGAATCCGTCAGGCATGGGCTGAGAAAGCAGGTCTTAAAACGTACGCCGACGCGGTTGCGGAGGTGATGCAGACACGGGTGCGCAGCGGCGTCAAGTTACCCATGACAATCGATCAGTGGAAAACGTTTGCCAGGAATGTTTCCAACGGCGAAGCTCGTGAGCAAGCGAAGTCCATGGGAATCGACATCTTTTGGAGTTGGGACTTGCCTAGCACGCCGGAAGGTTTTTATCAGATTACAGGGGGCCGCGAAATGGCTGTGGCGAGGGGATTTGCCTTGGCGCCCTTTGCCGATTTGCTTTGGCGGGAGACAGCCAAACCCGATCTTGAAGATGACAGAGCCTGGGCCGATTCCATCCATACGGTTTTTCCCCACATGATGTTGGCTTACAATTTGTCGCCCTCTTGGAACTGGGACGCTTGGGGATTTACGGATGAGCAAATCCGTAATTTTGCCGAGGAACTGGGGAAAATGGGGTATGTCTTTAATTTTATTACCTATGCGGGTCATCAAACCGAAGCGTTAATGAACGGTCGCTTGGCGCGAGCATTAAATGAGGAAGGTGTGCTTGGGTTCGTCAGGCTGATCCAACGGGCGCTTCGACTTGCGAATGACCCGGCGCAGTATCCTCAAACATTTGTCGGGGGGCCCTGGGCGGATCGCTTCCGCCGGGCGGCTCGCGGGGCGTCTCTAACCACCTCGTCCATGGGTGGAAAGTCTACAGAAGCACAGCATAGAAAAGCGATAGAGGTGCCCACGAGTGAGCTTGAAAGGTGGCTCGGGATGTGGGCCCGGCATTGGAGCGACCAGGGTCTATATGATAAGGGACATTTGAGCGTTGAGCTCAAGGAAAGATGGGCCGGGTCAGAGGAGATGATGTTAAATGTTTTTGATGAGGCGAGCGATAAGATCGCTGAAATCACATTCAGGGTCGATAAAGACAGGGAAGGGAGAAAATTCCTCGCCATCAAGGATCAAAATACGGTCAAACGATTCCGCTTTAAGCGCTTGATGACATTGATGCATTTTTTTCTCCTCCATCGTTATAAGACGGATCTGGTGCACTACGTGAATCCGACAAACGACAACCGAATATCGGTTCAGCACATGATGGATTACGGCGTTTTCAGAGAAGCCCGAACGGACGACCCAAACGTCATAGCCATTGAAGTTAACACCTCTCGTGCCCAAAGAATTTTTACCAGCGACCGGTCGCTAAAAAGGTTTATTGCAAGACCGTCTAAATGATAGCAGGAATTTCCTTCCTTCAGCCCCCCTTCGAGAGGCCCAAAGGGCTAGCGGAGGCGCGAACTGACCGGCCATCCTTCGTTTCCGGTCAGAGAACATCCGATAACATGCAATATTATTCCGGCGTCTGACTATCCAGAGAAAAAATCCGGCACAAGGAGAAAATCAATGGCAAATAGGGTTGAAGTAGGCGGACTCAAAGTACACGAGGCGTTGTATCGCCTGGTACAAAACGAGATTGCCCCTGGTACCGGCGTCGAAGCAGACGCATTTTGGGCCTCTCTAGGCAAAATCGTTAAAGATTTGGCTCCCAGGAATAGAAAACTTCTAGAGAAACGGAACTCTTTGCAGAAGCAGATCGACGCGTGGTGTCTGGCCAGGAGAGGTCAGCCTATCGATAGGGACGAATACAAGGCATTTCTGACCGAGGTCGGGTATCTCGTCGCCGAAGGTAAAGATTTCCAAGTATCCACAGCCGATGTGGATGATGAGATAGCAAGAATATCCGGACCTCAGCTCGTCGTGCCGCTCGATAACCCGCGCTACGCGCTCAATGCAGCCAACGCGCGATGGGGCAGTCTCTATGACGCGCTCTACGGCACGGACGTTATTCCGGAACAAGATGGAGCGGAGAAGGGAGAGTCTTATAATCCCCGTCGCGGCGCCAAGGTCATCGCCCAGGCGGAGGCATTCTTGGATCAGGTGATCGGGCTCGATCGTGGCAAGTTCTCAGACGTGACACGTTTCTTTCTTAAGGAGAGTCATGGCAAAAGACAACTAGTCGCGACGCTCCATGACGGCGGCGATGTCGGACTCGCCGACCCGGAAAAATTTGCCGGCTTTAACGCGAAAGGGAGCGAACTGAGCGGCATTTGGCTCAAAAACAACGGCCTGCACATTGAAATCCGAATCGATCGGAGCCACCCCATCGGCAAAGCGCACCCTGCAGGGGTGAAAGACGTCGTGCTGGAAGCCGCGACCACGACTATTCAGGATTGCGAGGACGCTGTGGCCGCCGTCGATGCAGCCGACAAGACCAGAGTCTATACGAGCTGGAACGGCATCATGAAGGGCACGCTGGAAGCGACCTTTGAAAAGAACGGCAAGCCAATGACCCGGAGGCTTAACCCTGACAGAGTCTTTACCTCACCGGATGGCAAGACCGTCACCCTGCCCGGCAGGAGCCTGATGCTCGTCCGGAATGTGGGGATTCACATGTACACCGACGCCGTGACCACAGCCAACGGGCAAGAAATCCCCGAGGGGTTCCTCGATGCCATGGTCACGGCCCTGGCCGCCCTGCACGATCTGAAAAAGGCCGGCCAATATACCAACAGTCGAACGGGCAGCATTTATATCGTTAAACCCAAATTGCACGGGCCTGAGGAGGTGGCGGCGACAGTCGAACTGTTTTCAAAGATCGAGGACGCGCTCAGTCTTAAGCGCAACACCCTGAAGATCGGCATTATGGACGAGGAGCGTCGCACCACGGTTAATCTGAAGGAGGCGATACGAGCAGCACGGGAGAGGGTCGTCTTTATCAACACGGGGTTCTTGGATCGGACTGGCGATGAAATCCACACAAGCATGGAACTCGGACCAATGCTGCCCAAGATGGAAATCAAAAACCAACCCTGGATGAACGCCTACGAAGACTGGAACGTGGACATCGGCATTGAAACAGGGCTTGTTGGTAAGGCCCAGATCGGCAAAGGGATGTGGACGATGCCCGACGAAATGCGGAAGATGGTAGAGACAAAGATAGCGCATCCTGAAGCCGGTGCGAACACGGCCTGGGTGCCATCACCAACGGCTGCCACGATCCATGTCCTGCATTATCATAAGGTGGATGTAGCTAGAAGGCAGGCGGAACTTGCCGGCAGAGGCCGCGCCAGCCTAGACGATATCCTTGGGCCGCCGTTACTCAATAGGAAATTGACAGCGGAGGAGATCCAACGGGAGCTCGATAACAATGCCCAAGGGATACTCGGCTACGTTGTGCGCTGGGTCGACCAGGGAATCGGCTGCTCAAAGGTCCCGGACATCAATGATATCGGGTTGATGGAAGATCGG